>FLSH01453868.1_pt1 | contig 12854 bp, 9 predicted proteins | sample 1550441 | NCBI WGS metagenome assembly FLSH01 (sample SAMEA4031756, study PRJEB14383) | metagenome | biome: human; feature: oral; material: saliva | place: Philippines | collected 2014 | reverse complement strand
AGCCTTTTCAAGGCCTACTAAGAGACGGGTAATCGTCGTTTTACCACAACCATTCTTACCACCCACAGCAATAAATTCGCCTTCATGAATGGTAAAGTTTACATTTCTAAAAATATCTACGGTAGGCACATAGCCAAATCGTAAGTTTTCTACCTTAAGCATGTGCGCCACCTCCTGTACTTTCACCTACACGATTACCATGTTGAGCTTGGCTTTCACCATTTACGTTTATATGTTCATAACGAGAACGATCGATGGCCTTAGCCATTTCGATGTGATGAAGGCCCTTAATAGCCGATTCGATGCTAAGCCAAGGTTCATCGCTATGGTAACCGGCTTTTTCCAATTCCATATACGTTGTAAATACGGATGGCAATGCTTCTACATAAATATTATGATTGTACATGTATTCCAATGTTGTAGCCACATCGCTATCACATACTATTTCACCATCCACCATAAGTGCCATGCGATTAGCATATGGCAATACGGCATGTAAATCATGGTCGATAACTACAACAGTGATACCATGATTGCGATTTAAATCACCAACGAGGCGATATAGTTCAGCCGTCCCATCTGGATCAAGAGAACTAGTCGGTTCATCAAGAACAAGAACAGATGGATTTGTTGCCAACACGGAAGCAATTGCTAACCGCTGACGTTGACCGCCGGACAAGCTCGTAATTTTACGATCCTCAAGGCCTTCAATACCAACTTGTTTAAATACCTCCGTACAACGAGCATCGATAGTAGCTCGATCGTAACCACGATTTTCCATGGCAAAGGCTACTTCTTCACGAACAGTCATCGTAACAAGCTGTGTATCGTAATCGGCAAGAACTACACCGATGTGATTAGCCAATTCAGGAATTTCCATTTGCGTAGTCGCTTTACCATCTACGAACACCATTCCTTCAAGACGTCCGCCGTAGAATTTAGGCACAGCCCCAACCATGGCCATGCAAAGCGTACTTTTACCACAACCGGCAGGACCTGTTACAACGAGGAAATCACCATCATGCACATCGAGGTTGATGTTCTTTAACGTAGGCGCAGTCGCCTTAGGATGGTAATAATTCATATGCTCAATGGAAATCTTTGCATCCCGTTCTGGCGTAATAACGAGACCACTATGGTCGCTAGAAGCTTCGCTACCGGTAGGCAACATGCCTCGCTTAGCGAACATCTTTTGAGCCGGAATGTACAACACTGGTGTAATCGCTGCATTTACAGCCGCTACCACTAACACGAGAGGCCACATAGCATACAGATACACATTATTAGGTAATCCTGCAATTTGCCATAACAACGTAACGAAAATACCACCAGATACAACAGTTGTAAAGAATGCACCTACTATCGGTGTAATCTCAAAGGAGCCAATTTTACCGATTTTCATAGATGTCATGGTACGCGAAATGAATGTTATCACCAATGCACCTGCTGGCTCAGACAACAAGTTACCATAAGGGAAGCCAGATTTTGAGGTTAAAACCTCAATCAAAGCGGCTACTAAGCCAATTCCTAATGCTTGAGAGACGCTAGGTTTTGTCAACAAAATCGCCACACAATAGGCCGCAATCATCCAGTTTGGCGTAACACCTGCAAAACTAGGGCTCACCAAGTGCAAAATTGTACCCAACGCAAGCATTAAGGTGCTCACTGTTACCCATCTAAACTGTCCACCCTGATCATGGGTGTACACGAGATCCTTTATCCGTTCCATAATACCCTCTTTTCTTCAATAGAATATATACTGTTTATTTTAACATTTATATGGGTATTGTGAAAGTGCTCTGATTAGGGACATGTTATATCTAGGTGTGCCCCAGTATTTCGGATATTAGGTTAAAAGGGATGGCATTCCCTCCTCAAGCTCCACCGGCCTATTCTGTCCCTTTGGGACAGGGCCAAAGTCGCTTTCGAAGGGAATACCATCCCTTTTACAACTGTAACTATAAAGTTGCCACACCTAGATATATCATCGCTTTACAGCTAAACATGTCCATATCTAGTATAAACATATTCAAACACATCGCCACGGCAGATTTCTATCAGTCGATCATCATAGCTTTCTGGAAGTTCGCGCCAAAGAATGTCTCGAATTAGATTTTGTATCTCCGCTGTTGTTTCATCCTTATCCGCCCAGTGGTCCATTTTTGAAATCGCCTCTGTTATTTTGCTATACATCTCTGTAGCAGTACCTTTTAACTTCTTAATATCTGCTTTATTAGGATTATCTCGTTTTAATAAATCAAAGATAGCCAATTCATCATCACTAGTAAAACCTTCTCGGATATAGCGGGATTCCTCATCAGTTAAGTCTTTAACTAATTGCATTAATGCTTCAAATGTTTTTTCTATATTGGTACGATCTTTTTCAGAGTTATATTCTTCAATAATTTCTTTATACCTCTCATAGTAATCTCTACGATTAGGATTAGCTGCTAACATTTTATTCAAACGCTGCTCAATAAAACCGTCTAAATCATTGAATAACAAATTCTTATTTCTAACTCTGGCAAATTCTACTCGCAGCCTATCAAAGTCAATAGCACTAATATCAAATCGACAACTTTCTCCTACAGTTTGTAGTGAATCTTGTACTTCTATGTGTTCACTAATAATAGAATTAATAGTCACCATCAAATCAATGTTATCTACATCGCGTCTCTTTTTATTAATCTCTCGATGTATAGCTGCAATCGTTTCATAGATATTTCGTGTATCCACTGAAATATCATCACGGTCAATATATTTCATCAACTTATGCAATTCTGATGCATAAGCCGTGAAAGTTTGCTTTAATTCAATACTTTCACAAACAGCATTAGCAGCTTCATGTAGCTTCGCCAATTTATCAAAGCCCTCAGCGACCATAAAATCTGATAAATATATGTCCTTTTCTTTAAAGAAGGCGGTTACCATACCAATTAGTTCTAATATACGAGCAATGAGCTGCTCTTTATCAATTGTTGGGTCTACACCATCATTATTACCAACATTTGCAGTATATTCAGCTAAAGCCTTTCTAAGAGCTTTTACGATACCAATGTAATCAATAATCAAACCATTACTCTTACCTTCATTAACACGATTAGCACGAGCAATTGTTTGCATTAGAGTATGTGCTTTTAATGGTTTATCTAGATATAAACAGGATAAGCACTTAACATCAAATCCTGTAAGCCACATAGCACATACAAACACAATACGTAATGGATTATCTGAATCTTTAAACTCTTTATCGAGGTCTCGTTTGACCATTTTCCGTCGATGAGTTTCAATATCTAGACCCCAAGCTTTAAATGTTTGGATTTCATTTTGTTCTTGACTAATAACAACAGCCATTTCCGTTTCTTCCATCCATTTTAGTTTGCGTTCTAGTTCTTGTGCTTCTTGTTGTGTCGCTGCTTTAATTTGTTTTTTTAGATGCTTAATTTCTTCTTTCCAGTATTCCTGTACATAATCGTACATACGAACACAGGTAACTTTATTTAAGCACACAAACATGGCTTTACCACTAGTCCATACACCAGAATAATGTCGTACAAAGTCCTTAGCAATAGAGCGAAGTCTCGGCTCAGCAGTAAGGATATGAATTGATTTTTCAAATTCCTTCTCTAACTTCTCTTGTTGTGCACTATCTAAATCCGCTGCTTCAATAGCATCGAGAATTTCATTCGTTATCTCTGGATTTTGTAAATCATCTAATTTAGCACCACGATTTTCATAATATAGTGGAACTGTAGCACCATCCTCAACAGCTCGTTTAAAATCATAGACCGATATATAGCCACCAAAAGTACGTTCTGTAATATTATCATATGAAAGTAATGGTGTACCAGTAAACCCAATACGGGCCGCTGTTGGCAATAGCTTCATCATATTATCTGCATACAACCCATACTGACTACGATGGGCCTCATCAGACATAATAATGATGTCATGATCAGGATAAATCGGTTCTACATCAGATTTATTGAACTTATGAATCAAGGTAAAGATAAAGCTAGGGTTTCCTTTTAATTTAGCAATTAAATCCTCTCCGCTAATAGCAATACATTGTTTTGCCTTACTATCCTTACCAAGAATTCCACAATTCTCAAAGGTATCACTAATTTGTGTATTAAGCTCTTCGCGATCTGTAAGCACTACAAAGGTTGGTGAACCTGCCATCTTGCGTCGTATCTTCTGTGCAAAAAAAGCCATAGAATAGCTTTTACCAGAACCTTGTGTATGCCAAAAGACACCAAGTTTACCATCTTTTAAGTCTCTATCAGCATACGCCTCTACCGCCTTATTTACACCTAAGTATTGGTGATTCCGAGCTAATATTTTAGCAGTACGACCATCCGAATGATCATAAAGGATAAAATTCTCTAGTAAATCAAGAAAATTTTCCTTATTACAAATACCAAGAAGCATAGTTTCAAGAGCTACACTCCCTTTTTCATCCTCATCTAAACGCTTCCATTCATGAAAAAATTCGTATTTACTACCAACAGTACCAACCTTTGCTTCTAAGCCATTAGAAAGCATCACAAAGGCATTATAATAAAACAATTGTGGAATGGTGTCTTGATAATCTTTGTAATTATCCTCATACGCATTTCGTACATCGATATCCGGCCGTTTTAATTCCATAAACAGTAATGGCATACCATTTACAAAGCCAACAATGTCAGCTCGCCGTTCATGCAAATCACCATGAATAATGAGTTCCTTTACTGCTAAAAATTCATTGTTATGTACATTATTGAAATCTATAATAACAGCCTTTTTAATCTCCGTTCTCCCATCAGGGCGCTTAACAGTTACAGGAATACCATCACGAAGATAATTGTATTTCTCCTCGTTGATTTGTAGTAAAGATGCTGTTGATATTCTACGAGTTAATTTAGTAATTGCCTCTATAATTTGTTGCTCATTAATCCAAGGATTTAGTCGTTTAAGAGCCTCATGTATGTATCTAGTCAACAAAACTTCTTTATAACTAGTTCTACCAAATGTGCCATCAACTCCGAGTTTCTCAGATTTATATGCATATACAACCTTCCACCCCAATTTATTCTGTAGTACATCACAAGCACTATCCTGAACTAGTTTCTTTTCAGAATAATCATGGCTCATAATAACACCTCCTTTACACCTCTATTTCCCCACTCATAAGCTTAGGGAGTAAACGATCTCGGGCTTCTTTTAATAAAGCTAGCTGACTTCTAGCAATCTTAATCTTAGATATGATGGTATCAATACGTTCAACCAATTTATGGTCTGAAGGTATAAGTAACTCATGCGAAAGGAATTCTTCAAAAGCAAAATTATTGATTCCATTGGAGCCTTGTTTTTTGTACGGTAACATTCGACCACTAGAATGCATATCTAAAATCTCTAAATATAATAATAATGAATGTATTCGATCTAACGGTCTAAACAACTTACAAAAACTTGCACAAATGGTATTCTCACCACAATTATTCAGAATTAATTCATCAATTAACAAGCTTCTACCAATATTATCAATATTCCCATTAGATAATTCAAACACAATATCATTCTTTTTCAATGTACGTTTTTTCTTATCGTTTTCTGTATGATATCTTAACGGTATACCAGTATACATACCCGATTTAATATCATTAATATCAGTACCTCTTATAACTTTGCCTGCTATAGTATTTTTACTTGTAATACTCTCTTTCCCCCAGCCGCCACCAATATATGTTTCAAGGCAGTTTATAACTGATTTTCTAATCCATCCGCTAGGTACGCCCTCTACAATTTCTACATTTTCATGCCCAGGAAATCGTAAATCTACAAACCATTCTTTATATAAACGCTGTGCAGCCTCTTCAAGAAGCTTGATTTGCTTTTGATTATTTTCAATAAGGTCATCATAAGTTGATAAAATAGTTGCTACTATATTTTGGACGTTTAAATCTGGCAATGCTATCTCTATATTCTTAATAGTTTTTACATTTAAATTAGGCTGAGCACCACCATTCTTTAAAGATACGAGCTTCTCATAGAGCATAGTAAGCAAATAATAAATATACTCATAGTTTGCCTTACTCTTAGCAATAATTAAATTACAACACGCTTGATTAGTAGATAAAGGAATTTTATTAATAGCAACTCTTCCTGCTGTATCACCTTGACCATACATAGCAATAATTACAGAGTTAATTGGTATTAGTTTTGCCGAGGATCTATCCAACCCCTCTTTAGATATATATGTCGCCGTATCATAAATCCTTGAATAGTTAACTTCACCAGTTTTTAACCAAGGAATCTCTTTAGGATTATAAAAGGATTCTATTGTAGACTTTGGTGTACCTCCTGAAACAATTCTTGTACATATATCATCTAATTTTACTGTCTTATAACTCATAACCCAATCTCCTTCATATTATTAGAGATAGCTTCCATGAGTACATTAGATTCTTGTTGTAATGCTAAGAGTTCTTCATGTATTTCAGCCATACGCTCTTCAAAGTTAACCCCATCATCTTCTATAGGGGCTACTCCAACGTAAGCACCTGGTGTAAGGGACCAGCCCTTATCTTCAATGCTTATACCCTCATTATCACCTTTGGCCTCATTTGTGATATACGCAATTTTACATAGACCTGGCACATCTACATATTCACCATCACCAAATTTTTCATATAACCATTGTGCTTCTTGGGCAATGGTTAATGTTTCTTTAACAGCTTCTACCTTTTCATCATATTCTTGTTGAACTTTTTTGCCTTTACCTCGGCCTGCATCAGCAACAGCTTGTTTACCTTCTGCTTCAATAGCTTTCACTTGTTCGGAAAGAGATTCTATATGTTCAGTAAAGGTTTTATCTTCACCTAGTTTCTGGCGATATTCATTAAGTAGCTCCGTATATTTTTCAACTTCTCCTCGATAGAGCCAAACGATAGCATTTAGGTTTTTTAATTGCCACTCTGTCCATTCGTTTAATGTACGATCAACAACTGTATAGTAATTACGGGCATCAATGAATAGTACCTTATCTTTAATAGTCTCTGGTTTTGCTTTATCAAAGAACCATAAGGAACATGGCAAGGATTTTGTATAGAAGAAGTTATTACCAACGCTCACCATTACATCAACAGCACCAGTTTTTATAAGGCTTTCACGGATATCCTTATCCTTACCTTGACTATCCGTAGCAGAGGACGCCATAACGAAACCAGCACGGCCTGTATCATTTAGATAGCTATAAAAGTAAGAAATCCAAAGATAATTGGCATTACCAATCTCCTTATTTTTATTAATACCAGGCATACCAAATGGCAACCGTCCCGCAGCCTGTGTAGATTCAGATTTAACCTTATCTACGTTAAATGGAGGATTCGCCATAATATAGTCACAGCGACCATCTAATTGATGAGCATCATTGTAAAAGCTATTGCCTTCATCACCGGATTTAATAACACCAGTTAAACCATGAACCGCCATATTCATTAAACAAAGTTGAGCGTTATACTCAACCTTTTCTTGACCATAAAATGTCATCGCACTATTTGCATTCATGCCATGAGAATTAACAAAGTCACCAGATTGAATGAACATACCACCAGATCCGCAGGCGGGGTCAAATAGCGTACCATGAGTTGGCTCAAGAACATTAACAATCATCTTAACTAGAGATTTAGGCGTAAAGAATACACCATCATCGGAAGCAATGTTCTTAGCAAATTTGTTTAAGAAATACTCATAGATTCGCCCAATGATATCTCCACCTATTTCATCAAGGGCAGAGTTATTAAAGATACGAAGGATTTCTGCTAATAGCTCGTCTGAGAAGTCTGTATAATTCTTAGGCAATATCCCTGTGAGTTGTGTACTTTGATCTTCAATTAAAGCCATGGCATTATTGACTACTTCACCAAGGCTAGTCATAACTTGACCATCTTTACTAGTTAAAGCTGCACCTTTGATATCCTCTGGCAAATTAAGAAGGTAGTCATATTGTGCTTCTACTGGTAAATAAAGGGCACTTTTAGCCTTAAAATCACTAGCTTCTACAGGCATAACGCGACCATTACGCATAGGTCTATCTTTTAAAATTTCAGCCTCAACAAGTTTAAAACGACTATACGCGTACCGTAAAAAGATAAGTCCCAATACAGGCATACAATATTGATTTGACGTCAGTTTGGATCCTGCACGTAGCGCATCTGCAGCTTCCCATAATTCGTTTTCTAGTTTTCGTATGTTAATCATCGTTTCAACCCTTGCATTATCAATAATACAGTCACAGCCATATAGAGTTTAAATACCAATATATGGCTTTAAGACATGTATTTTTACGTATTTTATATCAATATTATACCATTATAAAGATAGTCACTAGTTATAGTTTTTAGAGACCATGCTATGCGGCCAAAAATCCAGACTCCAATTCTTCTCGAAGAATTTGTTTAATGTTGGTTTTTGTAATTTTCAAACTACCATTAGCAGTAGCTCGTCTTACACAAGGGAATCCCTCAGTATTCTCCATTCGATTAATAACACTACTGAATTCATCCTTGCCATAGGTAGAATGTGGCATAGGTCCAACTATGATCAGTCTATATTTATTGTTATACATAAGGTTATTAAACTGATAACGTTGAATATCTTCGTAATCAGTATGGCATTCTACTCGGCCTCTTAATCCCATTGCATTAAAGATACCTTGTAAATCCTTTACCTTACAATGAGTTTCACCAATAATCAGAATATTCCCATCGGGGCTGCCAATTGCATCATCACGAATATCTTTTTCTACCACTGGATAGTGATATTTACTTAGTACACTTTGGAGTTGATTATTTTTAAACGCTTGTGTAAGCTCTTCTGTAAAGTATTTAATAGCTTCACCCAATAAGGATGCATCATTCATTATATTTACTTGCGTTACCAATTGAATTCCTCCTCTACAATTAATTCTTTTTCACGTTTTAGTGATTCTAGCTTTTCTTTTGTAGTTTTAATATTATCTTCTATAGTTCGTATATGTTCAACAACTTCTCGTTGACGTTCAATAGAAACTTTAGGTATTTGTAGTGACTTCAAATCTTTAATAGCCAAAGACTTGATTAATTGACCTACTGCAAAACGTTCTATTTGTTCACGACCAGCTTTACTGTTAAAGTAAAGTGCTAGGTATGGCAACAAATATTGTTTTTTATATTTAGGTAAGATGGTAATAGAGAATTGATTACCATTTGCAATCAATTTATCATTACCTTCTACATAAAGCATGTTAGATCTAAATGGTGATGTTCTCCCCAATAGCCAAGTATCATTATCTAAAAGTGTGAACTTTCTTTTAAGTTTTTCCACATCAATGAACGGGCTTTGTGAATAATCTACAGCATCACCATCAGCATCTTTTGTGTACAAATACCGAACACCTGTATCTACATCTGTAACAAAATCATCTAGTTCTTTAGATGAAATGACTAACCCTCGACTAATATTACAGATTTCGCCTAAAGGTACCCCATCAATAATATTAGTTTTTAGCGTATATCGTTTAGGTAATAAATTGTAGTCTTCCCTAGCAATAGATTCGATACTTTCAAATGTACAGATATCTGGATTACCTAAATTTTCTAATACAATATCTACATCTATATTTTTCTTACGACGCTGTTCTGTATAGGCTTGGCTAGCATCTAAGAACTTAACGCCTTTGTTGTCGTGTGATAGTACGACTGCATAAAGTTCAATACCTACATTCTCTAGTAAGCGATTAGGTAATTCAATAATGGATTCGATATTACCATTTTCAACTAGAAATTGTCTTATTTTTAAAGTAGGATTATTCGCCAATGCTGAATTAGTGACTAAGGCAACCATTTTACCTGTTTGTTTTAATTGGCTGAACGCAAAGAGTATTTCATGCCACTCACCATCAGTAAATTTAGGTTCTGATAGTCCCAATTTAGTCAAGAATGATCTATCTGGAAATCTATCCATAACTCTAGTAGAAGGCTTCCAAATAGGGATTGTTAAAATCCGATCAAATAATTCTTCTTTTTCAATCTCTCGTGGGGTAACAATACCATGTAACTTTAAGTTTTGTTGAATATTTTCGAGTAATAAAGCTCGTAATTGTAAAATAACCATTAAGTCAGGCTGTACAGCATATGCCATATAGTTTAATAAATGTGGTTTACTTACCATATCTATTAAAATACGACCTGGGTTTGCATTACCTTGTAAAAGAGAGAATTCTTTAAGACTATTACAATCTAATAGTTCTTCTAATAGAGTATTGAGAGATTCATTATCTTCTCTGACTCCATCATCTCGAATTAAGTTATGTGTATCATAAAATAATGCAACACCTAACAGAAAATCATCTTCTAAATATGCATTATCAGCAATAAACTTTTGAACATATGTCTCTCCAATATAAGCTTTCACCATATTTTGAAAGCCCCAGTTCTTAATTTTATTTGAACTGAAATACGCATCTAACAAATTAAAATCACTTTTGTTTTGTTTATAGAAATAAATTAATGCTGCCATAACATTAATATCATGTCTTTCACGACTATTTGTGAAGTGAACATCATTCCAAGCACGTTTAAATTCTTGCACCTTATCTTGAGTATCAAGATACATTTTTTTTAGATTCGTAATTGTGTGTTCCAAGAGAACCTCCATTCTGGTTTTTAAAAACCGTTATAAATTACTGTAAAAAATTTTGCTCCATTTCTCTAGGAGTCCTTAATTTGGTTTAAGCATACCAATCTAATAAACATTATTTTTTAACTCCTGGAATCCAGGAGTCTTATCTTGGTTTAATAATACCATCTCAAAAATTATCTGTCAAGCGGTTTTTAAAAACCATTTTTATTTAATTAAAATAAATGGTCCAATATCTCATAAAGACATAGGACCATATTACACCTTATCTACCAAAACTAAGTTCTTCTTTAAGCAATAGCATTATAGATATATTTAATTTCCTACAACGCATAACATAAAAAATTATTCAGCCTTCTTTTCACTCTCTGTAACAGAGTCTTCGCTAGGCTCTTCAGCCTTGCCTTTACCTTCTGTTGTTTCAGCAACTTTTTCTCTAATTTCTTTGGCTGCCCCTGCGGATTTTTCTTTAACAGTTTCTGTAATATCTTTAGCCGCATCAGCCGTTATATTTTTTACCTCTCTAGCCTTTTGTTTTAGCTCTTCAGCCTTTACCTTAAGGGTGGCTTCTAGATCTTTTGCAACGTCTGCAGACTTTGCTTTTACTAATTCATTTACATCATGTGCTGCATCAGCAGATTTAGCTTTAACATCTGCCGCCTTTTCCTTAACCAAGACTTTTACTTCTTGCGCCGCATCAGCGGATTTAGCCTTTACATCTGCCGCCTTTTCTTTAGCCAATACCTTTACTTCTTGCGCTGCGTCAGCAGTTAAATCTTTTACAACACTAGCTTTAGACTTAGCTAATTCTTTTACATCCTTTACAGCATCTCCTAATTGATCTAAAAACTTCATGTTAGTTCCCTCCAAATAATTTTGTAATGAATGCCTTCTCTCTTTCAATTACAGATTAAAATTAAATAAAATCTTACTTTTATATCATTAAATCACAATACATTCAAATTATAAAGAGTATCCACGCATCTTCATATTACTATTAAAATCATTTTATAGCACCATCTATTAACGATAGTGATTTTAAGAACTAATGAACTTCATCTAATAATATTCTAAGATAATCACGTCTACTGTTTAATATTCTGTCAATATAGATAGTCTGGTCAAAATAACGGTAAAAACTTAAATAATTATGACAAAGTAAATATCTGTATTCAATTTTATGTCCTAGATTAATCAATAATTGCTGTCCCATTTCTGGAAAAACACGCAACGAATCATTCGTAGTCACTATATCCGAAACAGTTTTCCTAGCTAACTCAATATCACCGGTTTCTTCTTCTATAAAAGATTTTATTTCAAGTAAATCTTCTCGGGCTTTTGGTGCATAGCTAATTTGATTATCCATAATTAAATCCCCAATTCACACTTTAGTTGTTCTGATGAAATCCATCCTTGTTCTTCACCAGATTTACGACCTGCCTCTAAAGCACCCATAAGTTTTATCGTAGCCATCACACGTTCATAATCTTGAATATCCATAATTGCATATCGACCTCTACCATTTTTAGTTAAGAATACGGGACTATCTATAGCAACATCACGTAACACTTCTGAATAATTGCGTAAATCTGAAATAGGTTTTATATTCGGCATATTATCACCTCCAAGAAACTTTAGTAATATAACACTCGTTTTTCAAATGTCTTATTATTATTGTAGTTAAATTATCATGTAAATTCAACAATAAATTTTACAGCATTATATAAACGAATAAATTGTAACCTCACTATACATACCATTCTCACTTCCTCGTCACATAGTTATGATATAATGCATATATTAATTACGCCCACACAGGAGGTCTACATGTACAAATATATTACAATTTTAGGCGCTGCAGGCCAAATTGCACAACGATTGACAGCAACACTTCTAACATATACAGATATGCACATCACATTATATGGACGCCAATTGAGCACACGCATTCATCCGGAAATTTTAGAACACGAACGGACAACCGTTATCGAAGGATCCTTCCAAAACCCTAAAAAATTAGAGGAAGCCGTTAAGAATACAGAAATCGTATTTCTCGGAGCTATGGAAACTGGCAGTGATATGGCAGCGATTGTGAAAGCACTTGCTCGCCAAAACATTCGTCGTATCATCGGCTTATCCATGGCCGGTCTATCTGGTGAATTTCCAAAAGCCTTAGAAAAATGGACCTTCGA
>FLSH01003527.1_pt1 | contig 12875 bp, 20 predicted proteins | sample 1550441 | NCBI WGS metagenome assembly FLSH01 (sample SAMEA4031756, study PRJEB14383) | metagenome | biome: human; feature: oral; material: saliva | place: Philippines | collected 2014 | reverse complement strand
TCTTCCGATCTAATTTTAATATTAATAATAATACATCTAAAGATGAAATAATTAAAATATGTAAAAATTTAGTAATATCTAATGATATTTTAGCTATTAATAATGAACCAGAAGGATTTATTTATAGATGGAATAATTATACATATCAAGATATATTATTAACTTCTGAAAATAAAATACCTATAAAAACCGAAAGGACCTCATACGAATTTGTATTATGTGATTTTTTAAAGTTTTTAAAAACCACGCATAATTATTTAGAATATGTAACACCTAAATATGTGAAGACTGTATGTAATTTATTTAATATGTATATTATAAATTCAGAATCTATTACTAATACTGTTAAAAAAAATGTTAACATAGATGCATTAGATCCTCCTATATATGGTAGTAATTCTTTTAATATAACTACAACATATATACCAGACCCTATTACTAAGCAATTTGTAGAAACAAATGAATTATATAAAAAAATATTTAAAATATTATTAGTTAATTTAAATAAAAAGAAATATATAAAACATTGTATCTATATGAATAAACAACAATTAGATATGTGGAATAATTTAGTAAGTTATTTAAAACTTGTTACTAAATATGAATGAAATGAAAATGGAAATTACTATAATTGTAATTTCCATTTTTTTAATCTAAATACTTTTTAAGTTTCTATACTATTGGTTTCACATCAAATTTATTTATATTATTAATAGGAGTTTTAGTAATTTTAAGGAATGCTCTAATTAATATATTAAAGAAATCTATTACACTATCCATAGTTTGTAATACTATATCAGTTTCAAGTTGTTCACCTCTAAATACAAATAAATTTCTTTTATATGATGCATTTACTAAATTAGCTATGGTACTTATATCATCATTAGTTATATTCTTTTTATTAATACTACAAATTTTTTGGAAATCTGACATACTTAAACGTAAAGCAGATAAAGGTATAGGTGCAAATGTTCCCATACTACCATTTTTAATAAGTTTATTATATACTACCTTTCCAAGAACATTTGAAATAAATTGATTACGAGAATCTTTATTTTTTTCATATTTTTTAGTAGATGATGCAATTTTCTTCATTACCTCGTCCATTTGTTCTGTGCTTGATATATATTGTTCAATAAGTTGTTTAACTAATTTACTCATTTACTTTAAAACCTAATTGTTTAATTATTTATTTATAAATAATTAAGATAATTTATGGATAATTTAAATAATAATCATAATGAGTAAAGCATGTAGTTCCGGAGCCTACTTACATATGAACTATTAAATTACCATATAATTAATTAAGCATAAATAGAAATCGAAATCTATTTATGCTTTTTTATATTCATAAATATAGTAAAATGCATATAATTATATTATTTTATGCCTAATTTAAGTTTAAAAATATTTAATTATCTAAAGTTTAAAGAAGGAATTAAAAATGTTGCATATATACTTCCAGGTGAGAGTTATCCAAGTGTAGGTATTGGCCATCATGCAAGAGATTTAATAGTTGGTAAGTATTATTCAGATGAGTAGATTTGTCAATTTTTTAGGTAGGATTATACATATCTTAAAACAAATGTACTAAAATATTGGCATCCACCTATGACATAGTAGATGTTTGACGGGTTATTCCTTATTGCTTATAACCATGGTTCTGTACCATAGGCTCTTGGTAATTTAGTACGTACGAATTTTAATAATAAATCGGCAGTTTCATCATTATGGGTTAATAGTGCTATTAGTAAAAGATATGCTAATGGACATAGAAAAAGAAGGCAAGAAGAAGTTTCTATATTTTATGGACCTGATACTGGGCCTGAAATGGATTTAAATAATATTTCATTAGGTGCTGGTCGTAATATTGCATTATCTCCGTTTGGTAATGAGTATGGCCAAGATATGTATAGTGGTATGTATGGAATGGGTAATAACACATTTAATTTTACTGGTCCTACTATAACTACAAGTGCACCATCAGTATTAGCAAAATCTAATTCTAATATATATTCACGTATAAATGCATCAGATAAAAAAAATAATATAAAGCATACACGTATATACAAATATTCAGAACCTACTATTAAATTAGACGAGTTATCATTACCATTAACTGGTTAGAATACTCGTATAGATCCATCTACTAAATAGCATGTTAAAGAGAAAGATAAGTCAGTAGAAAATTATAGTAATAAAAATAAAAAAACTAATATAACTGCACAAAAAAAGAAAGTTGTATCAGAAAGTAATCATAAAAATAAAAAATATGGTGGACCATTAGATTTAGATGATAATACTGAAATAAATGAAGATACTGTTAATATAAATGAAGAAGTAATTATAGATAATAATGAAACTGAAATATTTGCAGGTTCATCAGATGAGCAAAAAAATGAGTAGTCTTCAAATAATAATGATATAGAAATGAAAGATAGTGATAATCCAAGAGGTTATCGACATAGTGATTTTAAGAAAGCTGCGGGTTAGTCATTTCCTATTATTAGAATCAATGATTATTATGTAGCTGCATCTGAAATAATGTCATTTGAAATAGAAAGTATTGGATTTATCCCTATTACTAGACTTACAATTAAAAGTGCAAATAATCATTTATTAAAAAATGATACTATAAAAGAAGGTGATAAAATGTCTGTATTTTGCGCACCTGGTCATGGTATGATAAAATCATTACGTTGCGATTTTCTTATTACATAGGTGCATCATTCAGATATAGCACAAAATAATATAAATCAACCATATACTTTTGATATTACAGGTGAATTATATATACCAAATTTATATAATTCTAATATGTCTTTTGCTTTTTCAGGAACAAGTAGAGATGCCGTTATAGATGCTGCATCAAAAACAGGGTTAGGATTTTTCTTTTGTGATGAAGAAAATACAGATGATGCTTAGATGTGGTATTGTACAACAGAAGGTGGTGAAGCTGCATAGTAGATGTAGAATGCTCCGCAATCTAATCTTATGAATTATATACAATATGTTACACAACATGCATGGAAAAATTTTGATTCCTTTTATGATTCATGGATAGATCCTCGTTATGGCCTTTCATTCATTAATGTTAATAAAATGTTAGGAGAAAAAGGAATGGACGAAACATTTGATGTAACTATATTTAATAGTATGTTTAATGCGGCAAAAGGTGTAGATGGTGCTAATATAGATAGTAGTAATATAGAAAAGAAAAAAAATCCAACTCCTCAAATAAAATTAATTAATAATATACCTACAGATAATGAAGCAGGTACAGCATATTATGCAGAGTCATTTAAAGAAATAAATCAAGCTGCAAGTATATCAAGGGAGATTGGAGTTTCTACAACTATAGATTATACCGTAGATAATTAGGTTATAGATCCTTCAAGCAATTAGGTATCAGTAAAATTTTCAATACCATATAATAAAGATAAGTATCCGAATGGTGGTTTTTATATTATGATAGGTCCGGGTCAAAATGAATCATATAATCAAGCAGATAATGGTTCATATGTAGATTAGTCGGCTAAAGTATATGGTGGTGTTACTACTGATATGCAAGCCGATTCTGATGGAGATATAATTGCAGAAACAGGTTCAAATGATATGGCATCTGGAAATGTTAATAAATTTTTTGATGTTGCGTATGAACATAATAGAATTAATAATTTATAGTTACAAAAGAAATTGGTTAAGGTAATATTAAATGGGGCAAACTTTACTGTAATGCGAGGAGAAAAAATACCGACATTGTTTTTGGATAATAATAAATTAACAACCTTAATGGGTACAGAAAAAATAGATCCATAGACTAATAAACCTGCAGAATCTCCTAAATTAAGGCAAGCCCGTTTATTAAATGCATGTGTATTTACAAATTTATCAGGTTGGTTTATTATTTCTGGTATAACATGGCGATATAATGCACAAGTAACTAATGGTATGACTGCATGGTCTACCGAATTAATATTAACACGGCGAGAATGGCCTCGCCCTGGTTATATTAATGTTACTGCTACAGAAAAAGATATATTAGATATAAATATTTCGGCAGGGACTCATGTAGATTCTAAATAGGTTGGTATATCTAACACCAAATCAGCAAAAAAAGAAAGTGGAAAAAATACTGAAAAAGATAAAGTAGATTAGTAGGATAAAGTTCAAGGAACTGTTCCTCTAACGGAAGTTAAAGATTATTTAAAAGAATTATATCATTTATTAGAACATCAGGTAGGAAGAAACAATATAAGACTTGTCGGAGCTCGTCGATATGCAGCAGATAAAGATAATAAACGAGTTAATGGAAATGCTTATATACATACATTAAATGGTTATAAATGTATAGATGCTTTAGGCAATGTTATGTACTTTGAATCTAATAATTCACGACATTTATATGGAGAAGCTATAGATATTATAAATGGTAGTGGTATATCATTTGACGATTTATTAAAAAAACATTTATTAATAAATGGGGATATTCTAAAAATTATGTATGATAATGGTTTAAGTTGCTATATAGAAACTTCTGTAGATGATACAGGTACTACATCAAGACATTATCATATAGGAACTGATACAATAAAACAAGGTTCATGGTGGGCTGCAGTATAGGCATTAAATGGTGGTTCTAATATTATTACTACTTCTACTTCTCGCTTTAATTTAACTAATTACATGACAAATAATAATAAAATAGATAAAGAATATTAGATATATGATACAATAGAAGTTTAAATAAAAAGGAAGTGAAAATTATTTATCACTTCCTTTTTTAATGTTATGACCTAAGCGAGGTCTTGCTTTATTATCTACTATTCTAACTCGTTCTACATTATCCCTTTCTTCATCTGTAATTTCAGTTGCAGAATTTCGTTTGCTTTTTTCAATAGCTGTAGTAATAAGCACTGTATCATCAAGTGCATTTCTTAAACTTTCATCTAATGTAATTAAACCTTTATATGACATCTTACGAACTTCTTGTTCTGGTATACCAGCTAATATAGCATTCTATTTTATTCGTTCTACTTGTTCTACTGGTATAATAATATTATCACCTTGTTCTCTTTCTGTATTATCTAACTTAGCCATAGGTACAGGTTCAATTATCCGTACTTGATTTAATGTCTATTGTTTTAATTCATTTTGTAATTTACTTATAGTTGTATGTAAATGTTCTTTAAGTTCACCATTTTCATCTATTAATGCCTTTGCAGAAATAATAGCTTCAAGATTTTTATCATTTTTATATTTTGCATCATTTACATCAATCTATTGTAACTTTCCACTTTCTAATAACTAATGTCGTGTAGAATCTTCAATTTCTTTAGTTTCCTAATCGATTTGATTAAAAATATCAGAAGGCTTAGAAACTGTTTGCATAATAGTTTTCAATAATTCCTAACGGTTAAGTGCAGTAACTTTGGTTTTCTCTTTATATTCAGGAGATAATAAATTATAATCATGCAAATCTCTTTCTTTCTATGTCATATTCATAATATTATACATATCTGTATTACGTTCAGATTGTTCAATAGATATAGGTTGAGAATTTTTAATAACTCTGGATTTATCCGGTATATTTAATGGCACGGAATCTTTTATTTCTCTTTCATCTTGATTTACTGTTTCTGGAATATGCTATTTCTATGTTCTTTGATACTAATCAACTATATTGAATTGTTTAACTGAACCGTTGCGCTCATCCTATAATGAATATTCTAAAGTACTATCTGTAATAATTCTTTTTTTCTAATCAACATAATTTAAACTGCTATTTGGTATATTTCTACTATCCTAATTAGTTTCAACTAACTAAAATTCTCCTTTCTTTCGTTCATCATCAAATTTATTATAAGGAATTTCATTTTTAACAGTTCTTTCAATATATGATGTATTTTCTATACCTTGGGTTTTTATAATTCTACCATCTATAGAAGTATTCTATATATCATTATCGAATGTTCTCTATGTATTATCAATCTATGTAATACTTTGTTTAGATAATAATCTTTCTTTTGGTATATCTGTAGTTATTTCATTTTTAATAGTTCTTGGTTTTTCCGGAGTAACAGATATATTATTGTCTATTTGTCTCTATGTAGTTTCAGGAGTATTTAACTATGTATCTTTAATAACTCTGGGTTTATTATCTATATATGGTATAGATGTATTATATATACGAGCATTATCTAATATAGTTTCTTCTATTTTACTATCTGGTAATACTCGAGGCTTGATAACATTATATGACATATCTTTTACTCGTGGAGCTGATGTACTGTCTAACCCTGTCATATTAGGTTTAGGTAATTCTCTATTTTTATCCATCTTACCCATTGTTGATGTATTTTTAATAGCTCTTCCAGTCTTAGATAAATTTGGCATATCTTTACCATCTATTACTATATGCTCATTAACATCATTATAATTTGTAGCCCATGACCTATCGTGATCTGTTAAATATTCAGAATCTATTTTACCTGCATTAATAGATGTATTAATAATTCTATTTTTTAATTCTGGTCTATTTAATTTGCCATTAAATGGTTTATGTGGTTTTAAATCATATTGCTAATCTATCTTTTTAGGTGTTTGAATAGCTTTAGAATTATATTCTGTATTAGTTTTAATTTCAAATGGTTTATCTGAACTTTTTGAAACTGTATTACCAGATAAAGTTTTACTATCTATACCATTCCATGTCCATGGTGATTTATGTCTTATATTTGTTCCACTATATTGGCTTACATTTGTAAAATCGTTACCTTTTACATTACCATTTTCATCATATTCAGTAGTAGCCCATGATTCATCACCACCTGTTAATGCAGATGAATCTATACTTTGTATATTAACGGAAGTATTATGTAATGTTGTAGATTTTGATATATAATTTGTATGTTCAGAAGTTAATAAATTTTTATTTGAAGATATTGTAGAGTTTCTTTGTTTATTAACTAATTTATCCATATCATAAATACTTCGTGCATTTTCTACTGCAGTAGAGAAATAATCATGAGCAGGAGATCCATTATAATCTAAATAATATAATAAATTATTATAAACTGCGGATTCTCCATTATCATAAGGTAAAGATGTTCTAATCTGTGTAGTACGAGCAGTTATAAGTTTCCATAAATTTTTAAGAAATTTACCATTTCGCCAATAATTCTAACCAACTACCGTAGCTTCATGCCACCATGCTGCATGTGCCGGTACATTAGATAAATTACCAGTCTATAAAGCATTTAAAATTTCAGTGTTAGTTTTATTTGCATCTGGGGCACTTGCTTGTATAGTATCAATAAAAGTATTTCCACCTTTAATCTTTGAGCCCCAACCTAATTGACTTGACCAATATTGTATAACACGACCTGCTATTTCGGTACGTGATAAACCAAATGAGAAACGACCAAGTACAGATTTATGCATATCTTCATTTTCAAGTAAAATACTTTTATTTAAATAATGTTTTCTTCTACTATTCAATGTTTCACCTTCTGATGTTTCAGTTAAACCAATTTTTGCATTTTCCCTATCATAAGCATCAATTAAATCATATATCATTAAATTACCATATAATGCATCATTTAATAATCCATTACGATAAAATGTATTAACATTTTTAACTTTTATTTTTATTGTAGTCTTCTCTTCTGGTGTAGTATATGCAGTATCATATGTATTATTAAAATGATTTTCTATAACAAATTCACATGGAGCACATTCAAAAGCATAAACTGGAATATCTCTATTTAATACTTCATCTCTTGACATATATAAGTAATTCGCATTATCTATATTATTGGAATAACTACTATATGAATTTCCTGTTGCATAATTAGAAGTAAATGCATCTTTAATACTATTACCAAAGTTACGCAATAATTCTTTCCATGTATTTTTATTTTCTAAATTTTTATCATATTGACTTTGATAACCTCCACTATATAAATCACCATTTCCTGTAGCTTGAAGACTATTCATATTCATACCAGTATGAAATATTCTACGTTCATATACATAAATTATCATCTTAAATTCACGCATATTCTCAGGTAAAATCCATCGTTGCCATACATCATCCCATGCAGCTTTTCTATATAATTCCATTAAAGTTTTCATTTTTAATGCTAAACCTTCTATACATTCAATAGAAATAGTAGCATCTTTCAATCTCATACCAGATTGATTATTAAATGAAGATAAAGTATCTAAACCTTGTATATTCTAAAATATATATGGTGTATCATGTTGAATTTCATATAATCCAGTAACAAACATATCTAAATACTATGCTCGTGTATCTTCATTACGATTTAACAAATAATTATATGCACTGTAATATCTTTGTAAATTAAAGCTATAATGATTATAACCATTTAGATTTTCTGGCATTTTATGTAAATCTAAAAGACCCATAGGTAATACATCATAATTAGAATGAAGTGCATTTAATATAGTACCAGATTCTGAAATACCTGCGAATGTGGTCTTATCTAATACAGACGCACCCCAATCACCAAATTCAACACGAAATGTAAGATATGTAGGATCTTCATAACCATCTTTAAATACTTGTGATTGTGTACTAACATATTGAGAAGTATTACCATATAACCATCTCATTTTAATAGGATCAAATACAGCACCTGCACTTGATAACTTCTTACCAGTGATTAATTTAGTATTATTCTATTGTACCATTTTATATTTATATATAAATTATATAAAAACGTTTATACGTAATTAAAATTAAATTTTAACTCGTATAGGGTTAACAACGAACCCTCTATCAGCTGGCTATATAATAGCATCACTGTTACATTTTAAATATTTCCGAAGTATATTTAAACTTCCATTTATATCTGCATTTACAAATAAACCTGAAGCAGTTTTATATAAACCTCGTTTAATTCTTTTACCACTAAATTTAATATTCGCCTACTTATCTCTCTTATAAATAGGAATAGGGTCATTATCAAAGAAAGAAGCTTTGCTTGTATAACTTTCTTCTTGTAAAATAACTCTAATTCCATTCATTTGACCTTTATAAATTATTTGATTAACCAATGTGTAAAAAGGAATTTCAGTAAATTTCTAATTATTGTTTCTACCTATATTAATGTCTTGTTTCCACTCTTTATTATACCCAATTACTATGGTATTTATGTTATTTGAAACTACGTGATTCATTATATAAGCAGAAGTATTATGCAAATAATTATTAATTCTAAAATTTCTTTTCTTTGTTATATCACTTAATTTATTAGACCAATATTTATTAGTTGGTAATTCACTTTGAAGTTTAGCTTTGTGTTTATTATATCTCTAATTTATAGACTTTAAACGTTTACCATCTATTAAAAATGAAGACTTTGATTTTTCACCTATACTTACACATGCACATAAATTATCTATACCTAAATCAATTGACAGATAATTACCATTATCAATTTTCATTGGGTCTTCTTCCTTATCATATATAGCTTCAAGTTTTATATACCCTTTACAAGGAATGAATCTAACTTGTGTACAATGTTCGTAATTTTTTACTTTAAACTATATTTTATTTGGTGCTGTATTTGGAATAGTTAAAGTTCCATCCTTCCTAAACTATACTCCTAACTTAACTGCATTTATTGTAATACAATTATAACCTGCTTTATCTTTATATTTAGGTATATTTATAGGTTTATCATATTTCCCATTCTATTTCTTCTTTAACAATGCAAAAAATGATTTAAAGTTTTGATCTACCTATTTTAATACAGCTTGCGAAACATCACATGGTAATGAATAATAATCTACATTTTTAGAGTGTGAAAGTAATTTCTATGTATCATAATAACATAAATATTTTTTATCACTTTCATTTTTAACAGTATCAAAATAAAATTGTCTAACTGTATAGATAGCTACATTATAAAGATTTTTAGATTTATGTAATAAATCCATTAAACCTTTATAATGTTGATTACTTTTCTTTATTATCTATACCTCTACTAACTTCACTTATAATATTTATTTTAACTTATATTATTTATCTAAACTATTTTCACTCTCAATTAATTTCTCTTCTAATAATTTACAATTATTTTTTCGTTTACCATGAAATTTCATTGAAAACTGTTGTATAATTGTAATTAAATCTTCTGAAAGTTCTTCTTGAAATGATTTATCACTTTCTAAGTTAACTACTTCTATTTCAGTACCAAAATATTCACATATATTTTTAAAGTAATCAAAACCAAATCTGGTAAGTCTATCTTTATGTGAAATAATTATTTTATATATTTTATTATTAAAAACCAAATTTAGTAAATCACTTAAACCTTTTCTATTTTCATTCATACCAGATGCAATATCTTTAAAGGTATACTCTACTTTATAACCATTAGAAACTGCATATTTAGTTAAGTAATCTATTTGGTTTTCTAAATCGTTAATTTGTTTATTTGTTGAAACCCTTGTATATATTGCAATTGAATTATTATTATCTGTATTTGTTTCATCTAAAACATCTTTCACTAAAACTTGCCTGCCTATATACGGTTTGGTTTCAATTTTATTATGTTTTTTTAATTCATAAAAGTGTTGTGGTGTAATATTATATTTTTGCCTGAATTGTTTAGATGTTATCCACTTATTCATATATTTCTTATATAATTTATGTTATTTATTCATAACAATATGTTCTTGATTATGATTTTGTACTTCAGTCTTTGATATATTTCCCATATATATAATAATGTAAAATTAACTCTCTATATTTACTTGTTTCGCAAAACGTAATTTAATTATATATAATTGCACTTATTATGCTTTTTATCGAATTAAATCTGAAAACCTATACATCATTTTGTATAGGAACTCTATACGTTAATTTAGAGTTTTTAAAAATATAATACAAATCTCTCAGATCTTTAAACTCTGTAACTTGTATATTAAATTCTTCCAACGACTTGATATACAAAGAGTTGAAGTCTTTAAGATTTGGTTGTATTATATTTTTTTGTATTTTATTCTGTTTAGTTATATATTGATTGTAAAATTCATAAGTTCGTCTTCCAATTTCAATGCTTGATAATACCATATCTGGTAAATTCAAACTTCGAAATAAGAAGTTACCAATGAATGAAGAATATTCTGGTTTAACTTTCTGAAGTTTAAATCCATAAATATTACAATATTTTTCTAAACAAGTTGAGAATTTATTTCTTAACCATTTATTGTTAATTAAACCATTTAAATAACTTCCCTTATTTAAGTTCTTACTTTTAATACTTAAATCTTCAATCCCTATTAAATAAACTTTATAATAGATAGCTTTTTTAATTAGACTTTTAACGACTTGATATGTTTCATATTCAAGTTTATTATTTAAATGTTTTCTAACAGATGATTCAGAACTAAAGCCTTTACCTTTTAAATCTTGAATTTTATCAGTTAAATTCTTAAATGAATAAACACCTGATTTAATCACATTAAATTCACTACTTGATTTCCAATCGGTTATAGACCAACCAATGTAATTAGGATTCAAATCTAAACTTAAAACCCGATTAGTTACATAAGTTAAATTTAAGTTTGAACTTAATACTACAGATTCATTGAATGTGATGTATATATAGTTAGTATCTATTTTATAAGTTAAAGGCGTGTCATCTGATATTTGGTGTTTATAAACTTGACTTAATTTATAAAGTAAATTCTTAGAATAGTTACCAATTAAATTTAATTTAACTTTTTTATTTTTTAATTTTAATGTAACTTGTTTTAAATCTTCAGTTAATTTAAATTTTCTGTTACCATGCACTGATTTAGTACCTGATTTCTTTTCACCTATTGAAGTTAAACAGCTTAATCTATTCAACTTAAATGTTTCTTTATCTATTTGGTGTTTGCATCGTTTCAAAAAATTTTTTTTACCTCCAAAAACTACCTTCTAACTTTTAAATCGGTTATACAACATTTTAGCATCTATCATTGCAGATACAACCCACCAACTATCAAGTAAATCTATATGATTTAATTTAATTAAGTCTGTTTGTTTTACTTTTTCTTTATTATATAATTTATTATATGCAACACGAAATACATGTGTATATTGTTTCATATAATCAAGAATTAAATCTTGATCACACAAATCTTCACAATTATATTTTAATTTTAATGTTAGCATTATAAATTAATATTCTTTATACACTTTTAATTATTTATCTCTGTTTTATTTATTATATTTTCAATTTCTTTAAGTTTTTTTCTTCTACTTGAATATAATTTCATTGAAAAATGATGTATTATTGAAATTAAATCGTTAGTAAGTTCACTTTGAAAGTCTTTATTTGATTCTTCTAATTCATCTAAAATTACAATATTAACATTAAATTCACTAAATATATGTTCAAAATACTTAAACCCAAAGCGAGTTAATCTATCTTTAAATGAAATATATACATTTTTTATATTCCCTTGAAAAATATCATGTAATAATAAATTAAATTCTTTTCGTTCTTCATTCATTCCTGAAGCAATATCTTTATATATTTTATCACATTTAATTCCATTTGATAACATATATGATTTAATTAATTCTATCTAATTATCTAAATCATGTTGTTTTGTATTTGATACCCTTGCATATATTACGTTATATCTATAGTCTATGCTATCTGTAGAATTTAATGAATCTATATCATATAAAATTTTTTTAGAAGAAAACTTTTTAATTTTAATTTTACCATTATCTTTCCATACTTTTAATGTGGTTGGATTTATTTTAAAATAATCACATGCTTCTTTAGATGTTACAAAATTCATAAATATTATAGACTTTTTCTTTTATTATTTATATAATAAAT
>FLSH01001538.1_pt2 | contig 12929 bp, 8 predicted proteins | sample 1550441 | NCBI WGS metagenome assembly FLSH01 (sample SAMEA4031756, study PRJEB14383) | metagenome | biome: human; feature: oral; material: saliva | place: Philippines | collected 2014 | reverse complement strand
TGCCGCTCACGCCGCGCGTCGTCAGTGATGCTGTGCGGAGCCCCTCGAAGAGGGAGGATACCCGCGCAGGCACACTGCAATACGACATTGTACCGTATATTCCGCGATTAATCCGCCGGATTGGGGTTAAAACCTGCGCAGGGGCGGCGGGTGTGTGCAGGGGCACTGTGGATAAAGGATTTTAAGCCGGATTCGGCGGGGTTATCCACAATTTTTCGTAGGTTACTGCAGGGCGAGGCGATTCGTGATGTGCTCAGAAGATGAAGCAGAACATGAAGACATTAGAGGGAACGCTACGGCGCGCGATGCTGGTGGCGTGCTGCCTGCTGAGTGCACTTGTGAGTGCGGGCGGGCAGGGCTATGTGGGCGAGCAGAGCTACGCGGGTAGTCAGGACTATTCGGGCGGGGCTGGTTTTACAGACGGCACCACCTTAAGTGCGCCAGTTCCCAGCAGTGCGCCAGTTCTTAGCAGCGCATCAGTTCCCAGCACCGTTGAGCTCACCGCGAGCCGACTACGCTACCGCTCCCCCACCGCCGAATCCAGACCGCGAGTGGTCCACCCCTTTGAGAAGCCCGCCCAACGCTGGAGCACCGGGCACCGCGGCGTGGACCTTGCCGTACCCGAGAACGACCGGCGCGTCTACGCACCGGCGCCGGGAAAAGTGGTTTTCAGCGGCACGGTCGTCAACCGAAAAGTACTGGTCATTGCGCATCCGGATGGGCGACGCAGCACCTTCGAACCCATGGACGAATCGCTCCCGGTCGGCACCCCGGTTGCAGCCGGTGAGGTCATCGGCACCGTCGCAGTCACGGCGGGCGGCACCAGCGAGCGCCCCTACCGGCGATGCTCCACCGTGTGCCTGTACTGGGGCGTACGCCAGGGAGGCGCCCGCGGGGACGGCAGCGGCAAGACCGCCGAGTACATCAACCCCATGAGCCTGCTGGGCTCGAAGGAGCCGAGCATTCTGTTGCCCGTGCCGGGCGGATATTAGGCGCGGGTACTGGATATTAGGCTCAGGTACTGGTGCCGAGTATGAGCAGAACCGGATACGGCTGTGGCCCGTCACCTCCCGGGAAAGGAGGCAACGGGCCACAGGAGCCAGCCTAGGTCGCGTTCTCTAGCGTAGGCGCTAGGGGCAGCTACTTACTGGAGGACGTCACCGTCATCAGCGCCGAACTGGTTCGGCTGAGTGGACTGAACCGGTTGCTCAGTCGGAGGGATATAGGCCGGCATTGCCTTGGTCGGTTCAGTCTCACCGTAGTTCACGCCCTGCTGCGGGGTGAACACCTGAGTCGGCGAATCATCACCCACGGCGTAGGCGGTGTTCTGTGCGGGGTAACCGGGCTGAGCAGCGTAACCGCCCTGTGCCGGGTAGCCATTCTGTACGTCAGCCTGGGTTGCACCGTAACCGGTTGCAACACCCGCAGCTGCACCCAGTGCAGCAGCCGAAGCGGCACGACGCTCACGGCCCTTCGCACGAGCCGCCGCAATCTTCTTGCGGAACAGGAAGAGCAGAATCAGGATGAGCAGCAGCAGACCCACGATGATTGCATCCACAATTACGTCAGTCATGCTCAGACCGGAAGCCGGAATAGTCAGCGCATTACCGCTAAACACACCGTTCTCACTCTTGATGCTCAGCTCACCACCATTAACGGTGAACTGCACACCGGCACGCGCCAAATCGTAGTTGAGGGTGTTCACTTTCTGCTGGTCCAGCGAGGAGAAGGTCGGTGCCTTGAAAGTGAGCTCGTAAGGAACACGGTAGTAGTTACCCAGCTTCTGAGCGAGCTTAATATCCGGCTTCAGAGTGTAGTCGGAGCCGAAGGGGTGGTAGCCACCGGGACGGGTGACGGTCACCTTCGATTCGGGCAGGTACTCGTTCAGTCGCTGGTTGAACTCGGCTTCGTCCTTACCGCGAACCTTCACGCTTACGATGGTGGCATCGCCGTCCTGACGAACCTCGGTCTCGTCATTGCTACCACCGGCAAAAGCGTTCTTCAGAGCCTCTTCTGCACCAGCTACGTCAGAGCTCGGGAAGGAGTAGAGGAAACGTGCCTCAATGGAACCGTCCAGGCCCAGGGAGGTAGCCACCTTCACGCCCTTCATGGTCACCTGCTGCGAAAGGTAACGGTTCAGGTGAAGGACGCTCTTCGAAGAGGAAGAGCCAGAGTTACCGGTGTTATCAACCTGGTAGCTGTGATCGGAGCTGTCCTTCAGGATAACTTCCAGACCGTTGCCTTCCGGAGAGCACAGCAGCGAGCAGTCCAGTACGCCCTTCATGGTCTTGCGCACGTAGAAGGTCTTCGACTCTTCCTTGACCTCTCGGGTGTAGCTCAGATCGGTGGTACCCGCACCCAGCAGCTTCTTCAGCTTAGTGTTCAGGTCATCCAGGGAGGAAGCGCTAAAGGTCAGGGTACGGCCAACTTCTTCCTTTGCCGCGCTGGTAGAAGCAGAGGGAGCCATATAGGTTGCCTGGGAAGACGTCAGACCCTTCTTCAGCTCGGAGCCCTCAGGCTTGACCTGATTCAGGTATGCGTCAACCGCAGCGGCGGTCTCCGAGTTCATGATGTCCTTCGCTACGAAGGAGGCAGTAGCAGAGTAGCCACCATCCTTTTCCTGAAGCTCAAGAACCATCACCTTGAAGCCACGGTCCTGCACATCCTTCGCGGAGATGGTGGAACCGCCGGAGTTCTTCACTTCCTTCTCGCCAAACTTCACAGTGGTTTCGCTGCCGCTACTGTTGAACACACTGTTCTTGTTGGAGGATTCAATCACGCCATCAACAACAAGAGCTTCGGGGAGCCAATCCAGCAGTTCCTTCGAGCTGAAGTTTTCCTTCACCTGGATACCCTGTACCAGGCCCTGCTCGGTATTGAGAATAGTGACGGTTGGCTCGGTCTTGGAACCAGCCGCCTTCAAGATAGAAGCAACCTTGGTACGGTACTCATCCACAGAGGAGAAGGGAATGGTGAAGGTCGCACGTGCCTTGTCACCCTCAGACTGAATACCGCCGTATTCCAGCCCCTCGGGCAGGTGCTTACGCACGGACGTATCAAGGGCTTCAACGCCGCCCTTAATCTTGTCCTTGTTGTCCTTCATGTTGAAGGAAACCTGCATGGTGCGAGTGCCCTTCTCGGCGCTCTCAAGACCAAGCTGAGTATCAATCTTCGCACCACAGGCGCTCAGAATCAGGGCGGCAATGGTCAGCAGAACCGCCAGGAACATCCAGCGCTGACGAGCCGGTGCACCCGGGGTGTGAGTCATCGCGTGCATACTAGGCTCCCATCAGGCGAATCGCCACGTAGTAGACAACCATGGACGCCAGAACCCATGCGGTGCTCAGCGCCGCGTGCATGATAATCGGGGACTTCGCAAAGCGGCCCAGACGGTTCAGGCCCAGGTAGGTGAGAGCCTCGCCCGAGAACACGGCGAAAGCAAGCACCAGGATCATAAGCATGGTCAGGAAGAACGCACCACCACCGCTACGGGTGAGGGTCAGGAAGAACACGAGCAGGTTCAGCACCAGGAACGAAGGAACCAGCGCCAGGGAAGACACCGACACGGCGTGCATGCTCGCGGTGAAGGACGACGGTGCCTTACCGATACGCGCGGTCAGCTGCAGCTGCACGCCGCGCAGAACCTGCACACCGAAGATGGCAAGAGCCATCAGCACGTACGCCAGAATCATGCGTCCGGTCGGTACAGCCTGCGCTGCGTAAGCGCCACCGTAGGCGGCACCGCTTCGACCACCGAACATGTAGCCCACCATGGACATCATGATAACGGCAGCCAAGATAACCAGCTGGCTGAAGAAGAACGCACCCACCAGCGCCTGCAGAGTCGTGGGAACAATCCAACCCCACGCACCGGCGGAAGAGATGCGGGCGTGCGCGGTCGCCGGGTTGCTGGAGAAAACGTCCAGGAACGCATTCCAGGTAGCACCCAGTGCCTTCACCGCCGGATGCGGTGCGCTCGGCGCGTAGGTTGCCTGGCCGGGCTGACCCGGCTGAGCGGCACCGGGTTGGGTTGCATCGGGCTGAGGCGCGGCGGCAGGCTGACCGGGCTGTGCGGGGACTGCCTGAGCCTCAACATTCGGCTGTGCGGGGGCTGCCTGAGCGGGCTGGGGTGCCTGCTGAGGCTGAACCGGCTCAGACTGAACGGACTGCTGAGGTGCTACCGGCGCGGCAGGCTGAGTGGGCTGCTGCGGCTGAGCGGGCAGCGAAGCGTCCTGTGCGGGACGTGCGCCAGCATCGTAGCCGTAACCACCGGCTGCAGACGCACCCTGCGACGGGTTGTTGGGAGTGTTCTCCGACATTGAGATCCTCTCGTATGGTGTGTGGAAGCAACACCTACCGGCTGAATCGGCATCTACCGGCGGCATCACGCTGTCTCTCGTGACAAGACTCTTCAACCCTACCGTATTGAACGCTATGATGCGTCTTCGTTCGTCATTTACTCATTTTCATCACCGTTGATGCATTCCTTACACGAAAATAAGCACCTCCGAGAGCACGACAAAAGACCACGGCAAGAGGGCGCGAAAAAGCCCCGCCCGCCGACAAGTGGGTGAAGTCGACGGGCGGGGCCGTAGGGAGTGCGGGGCTCGAACCCGCGACCAAGGGATTATGAGTCCCCTGCTCTAACCGGCTGAGCTAACTCCCCATCCGGTGCAGTGACGGCGCGCAATGGGCGCCAGCACCATCCTCTAGGGTACCTGAACGGCGACTGAGAACGAAAAACGCTCTACTACTCAAGTCCACCGCCCAGGGCTTAGAGAAGCTTAGCGGCGCGAATCCAGGTAACGCTGGTACGGAGCATCGCTCACGTACAGTTCCTCGAAGGTGCGCCAGGTGTTCTCAGCGCTGTGGAAGCCCACGATGCGGCGGGACTCGCGGCCCATCTGCTCGCGCTCAGCGGCGGGCAGGGAGAGCACAGCCTCCAGCTTCTTCGCCAAATCCTGAGCGTTATTCGGTTCGAAGAGGTAGCCGTTCACGCCTTCCTCCACCAGGTGCGGCAGAGCCAGCGCATTCGCGAGTACCACGGGGGTGGAGGCGCTCATCGCCTCCAGGGACACCAGGGACTGCAGCTCGGCGGTACCGGGCTGGCAGAACACATCAGCCATCTGGTACACCTCGGGCAGGCGCTCATCCGGAACGAAGCCGCGGAAAATCACGCGGTCGGACACGCCGCAATCGTGCGCCTTCTGCTCGAGAGCCTCACGCAGCTCACCACCACCGGCAATATCCAGCACCACGTGCTCGAGGGTATCCGGCAGCAGGGAGAGCGCCTCGATGAGCACGTCCACGTTCTTCTCTTCAGCCAGACGACCCACGAAAGCAATACGCAGCTCACCGGGAACCTTGCCGGCGTCAGCACCCTCAGCCAGCTCGTAGTCGCTGATCTCAATACCGTTAGAAACGGGCATGACGGGGCGATCAAAATGACCCAGGTCGCGCATCGCATCCGCACCAATCTGGGTGGGGGTGGTGACGACCGCGGTCTTGGAGAAGCAGAAACGCATGTCCTTCCAGGTTGCCTTCTCAATCACGCGCTTCACGGGAGCGGGGAAAGGCAGGAACGGGTCCAGGTTCGCCGGCATGAAGTGGTTGGTGGCAATCACACGGATACCGCGGCGCTTCGCCTGGAAGATGAGGGCGCGACCAATAATGTAGTGGCACTGCACGTGCACCACGTCCGGGCGGACCTCGTCAAGGATTGCGCCAACCTCGGACCAGATCTCCCAGGGCACGCAGATGCGGTTCGTCTCGTGGGTTGGGGGCAGGTGCGAGCGCAGGCGGTGCTCCACGATGCCGCCCTCTACCTCGGTGCGGTAGCTGGGGCCGGGGATGGGGCTGGCTGCGACTACGTGTACGGAGTGGCCGCGCTTGAGCATGGAGGTGGCGAGGCGGTGACCGAATTGTGCTGCACCGTTGATGTCCGGCGGATAGGTTTCTGCGCCAATCAGAATCGTCTTTGCCTGTTCCATGACGGGGCTCCTCATCGGGGTGTAGTGTGTCGGTGACTTTGGGGTTTCGGGTGCGACGGTGCGCCGCTTCTACCTCTGTCTGCCGCGTGCACCGGGTGGATCCGGTACGTACAGCATTTGTCTATTCTACCTGTGAGCTGCGTCCTTCTCCGATTCGTGGAGGGTGGGTTTTGGCTGGGAGTTACCTCCAAACCTCCCGTTGAGGCAGGAGCCAGCAACCTGCCTGCAGACGCACAAACGCCCCGATACGAGTATCGGGGCGTTTGGACGCTTGGCGTTAAACCTGCGCCGGTTTTAGCGGCGAACAGTATTTAGCGGCGAACCAGGCGGTTCAGGAAGTGCAGGACGGTTGCAATGGATGCGCCCAGTGCTGCGAAGGACTTCCAGCGTGCCTGCAGAACCTCGGGCTTGCGCACGTTCTCTGCCAGGCCGCGGCCGGTAGCTGCTGCACTTGCAGCAACCTCGGAGGGCACTGCCTTGAGAGCGTCCAGAGCCTGCTGGGTGTTGTTCTGAACGTCGCCGGTGTAGGACTGCAGGTCGTCGCGCAGGGCTGCCAGGTGCTGGCGACGCTCTGCGGTGCGCTGCTTGAGCTCTTCGAAGGTCGGCGGCTTGGGCTCTTCCTCACCGCGTGCCTTGCGCTCTTCAGCTTCCTGACGTGCGCGTTCTGCTGCTTCTTCAGCTTCCTTAGCCTTCTGCTCTGCACGCTCTGCCTGTTCCTTCTTCAGGCGCTCAGCGGACATGGCGGTACCTTCCTTGAGTACGCCGAGGTCGAAGAGCAGACCGAAGATTGCGGATTCGGGCTTGAACGGCAGCTGTGCCTTGACCTTCTTCAGACCGACCAGGGCGCAGATTGCCAGGACGATGAGGAAGATGAGGGCGAAGACCAGCGCGGATGCCCAGTAGGGCATGACGGTGCCGAGGCCGAGGATTGCTGCGGCGACCAGCGCAATGATCAGGAACAGACCGAAGACTGCTGCGACGCCGAAGAAGGCTGCGCCCTTACCAACGGCGATGCCCTTGGTCTTCAGCTCGTGCTTTGCGATCTGGATTTCGTCCTTGACCTGGCTGGGGCCGAGGGCCTTGAAGGTTTTGCCAGCGTCGATGATGTTCGCGACGCCGGACTTAATCCCGCTGATGCCAGCAAAGAAACCCTTGGGTGCCTTGGGATTAGTAGTAGTGGTCATGACCACCTCTCCGTGACGTGTTTTTGGAGGCTTCTTTTTCGCACTCCACCTCCTATAGTTTAGCCCCTTATGATACCTCCGCGTGACCGTTTGAACGGGGGTTTGCGCTATCTCTTCAGGTATTTTTGACTTTCTGGAGGCTGTGTTGAGCTGCTGGCGTAGCTTTCTGGGTTGGGTTGCGCCTGTGGATTTGCTCTGGAGTAGGCGTAAGAGGATGCCGGCGGGCGGCTCCCCCGCTACGCGCCGGGTGGGTGAGTGGCGTGTGCGGGTGGGGAACTTTTCTGCGCGTTAGGGTTCACATTTTTGCGGGGTGAAGCACCTTTGCTCTCACCGTTACTCTGGACTCGAACCAGCGAGGCGAAGATTTTCCGAGCGCGCGAGGAACCAAAAATCTTTGCTTCCGCCTACAGATTCCTGTTGCTCTGGACTCGACACAGCGGGGTGACGGTTTTTCCGAGCGCGCGAGGAAGTAAAAACCGTTACCCCGCCGAGGGCGTAAGCCCGAGGGCCTGAAGGGAGCGCCCCAGCGCCTGCGTATGGCGGAGTGGTTACTGGTTCACGATTTGGAGAGAACGTTCCGACTGGACTCGAACCAGCGAGGCGAAGATTTTCCGAGCGCGCGAGGAACCAAAAATCTTTGCCTCGCCGAGGGCGTAAGCCCGAGGGGTTACTGGTTCGAGTCCGAGGAACGTATATAGCAAGAACCCCGGAACAAAGTTCCGGGGTTCTTGCTATATCTGCTCCCCCGACTGGACTCGAACCAGTAACCCTTCGATTAACAGTCGAATGCTCTGCCAATTGAGCTACGGGGGATTATTTTGTTTTTGTTGCTGGTTTCCCTTGCAACGAGTAATAACTATACCGGGGCTGTTTGGGCTCCGCAACTTGAAATGCCGTGAAGTACATCACTCTTTGGGCTGTGTGCTTGGGCTGCATAGTTGAACTGTGTGGTGCGAGCTCCCGCTGACCGGCGGTACTCCCCGGCACTCCCCGGCAACCTGCAGATTACAAGAACATTCGGCAGGATGCCGGGGCGCAGTAGAAGAGCCGTGCTTAGCCGCGCTGTGCACTGAGCTGACGGCGGCGCATTTCCAGTTCGAGGAGCTGACGCTGTACCGCCTCGAACTCTTCGTCGTCGGGGTTGGCGCTGAGCTGCTCTAGTCGCATCATCAGGTCGGATTTTTGGCGGGCGATCTGCTGTTCGAAGAGAGCGTTGAGTGCGCCGGTGACGAAGTTGGGCAGGTGCTCGGCGCTGCTGACCGGTAGCGGTGAGACGGCGAGCTCCGCGATGGCGGGGTGCACGCCCTCCACGGCGCCGGAGCGCACGCAGTTGATCCATTCGATGCCGGGGGTGGGCGCCATGACGGTTGCGGCATGAATAATGCCGGCGGCTACCTCGCGGTGGGTGCGGTAGCGGAACTGCACGGTGGCGAGGTTACGCCACTGTTCCACGCTGATGAGCTCGGGGTGTTGCAGGGCAATCTCGAGCGCCGCCTTTTCGAGGCGGGCAACCGGGTCGCGCGGGTCGGGGGTGAGGAATTCCTCGACGGCGGGGGCGGCCGCCTCCGGCTGGGGCGCGGTGGGCTGAATGTTGCTCGGCGGGTGCGCGGCAGCGTTCTGCCCGGCGTAGGCGCTGGGTGCGGTGTAATCCTCCGGGGGCGGTGCATCGTAGGCGGGGTCGTAGGGCGCGTCAGCGTGAGCTGCCCCCTGAATACCTGTATAACCCGGCGCACCCGCGTAACCCTGCACGCCTTGCGGTCCCTCGTTCAGACGCTCGTAACGCGGCGCGGCGGCGGTAGCCTCCGCCTGCTGGGAGCGAGAAAGCTTCGGGTGGTTCTGCGCGTACGCCACGGCACGCTGAATCTCGTCCAGCTCCAGACCGAGCTGACCGGATACCTTACGCATGTAGGCGGGACGCAGGTCGCGGTCCTTGATGCCGGCAATAATCGGGGCGATGGCGCGCATCGCCAGCACGCGGCCTTCAAGGGTCGCCAAATCGTACTTGGCGAGGGTCGAATCAATCGCAAACTCGAAGAGCGGGCGGCGCGAAGCGATCAGCGAGCGCACGGCGGCGTCACCCTTGTGTAGGCGCAGGTCGCAGGGGTCCATGCCGTTCTCGGCAACCGCCACGAAGGTCTGCGCGACGAAGCGCTGGTCCTCCTGGAAGGCGGCCATGGCGGCTTTCTGGCCTGCGGCGTCGCCGTCGAAGGTGAAGATGATTTCGCCGCCGGAGCCGTCGTCGGTAATCATGCGGCGCACCATCTTGATGTGGCCGGGACCGAACGCGGTGCCGCAGGTGGCAACGGCGGTGGTGATGCCGGCAAGGTGTGCCGCCATGACGTCCGTGTAGCCTTCCACGATGACGACCTGCTTAGTCTTGGTCATATCGCGTTTTGCCAGGTCGATGCCGTAGAGCACCTGGGATTTCTTGTACAGCTGCGTCTCGGGGGTGTTCAGGTATTTGGGGCCCTGATCGTCGTCGAAGAGGCGGCGGGCGCCGAAGCCGATGGTTTCACCGGCGATGGTGCGAATCGGCCAGATGATGCGACCGCGAAAGCGGTCGTACAGGCCGCGGTTACCCTCCGAGAACATGCCGGTAGCCTTCAGCTCCTCATCGGTGAAGCCCTGGGAGCGAAGGTGCTTGAGCAGGTGGTCCCAGCCGCGCGGGGCGTAGCCGACACCGAATTTGCGGGTGGCTGCGGGGTCGAAACCGCGGGCGCCGAGAAAGCGCTGCGCCTCCTGCGCATCCGGCGAGTAGAGGTTACGTTCGAAGAACTCGGCGGCAATCTTGTGCGCATCGAGCAGGCGGCGGCGCATGCCCGCCTCGTAGCGGTCGCCGGGCTTACCGCCCTCGTAGTGCAGGGTGTAGCCGATGCGCGCGGCAAGACGCTCCACCGTCTCAACGAAGCTGGTGTGTTCCATCGCCATGACGAAGGAGTACACGTCACCGGATTCACCGCAGCCGAAGCAGTGGTACGAACCGACCTGCGGGCGCACATTGAAGGAGGGCGTGCGCTCGTCGTGGAACGGGCACAGCCCCTTGAAGGTGCCTATACCAGCGCTTTTGAGGCTCACATAGCCTTCAATGATTTCGCGGATATCGGTACGGGCGCGGACTTCGTCAATGTCTTCTTTGCGGATTAATCCAGCCATAAACTCAATTCTACGGTGGGGGGCAACAGGTAGCGCCTGCAGGCGGTGCAGGAGCGGGAAATAGCGTACGAACAGGCTCGCAAAAAGGATGCGCCGCGACGCGCAAACAGCACGCCGCGGCACACAAGTGACGGGGTTTAGCCGCCGGAAATATCCAGCTCAGCCTCCACCAGACCCAGACGCTCAGCGTCCCCCAGGATGCGCGAATCCAGCCAGCCATCGGGCAGATGCGGTTGCTTGGGGCTGCCGGCGCGACCGCGCGAGCCCTCAACGGCGGCACCCGGGTAGCCAATCGAGTGGTCCAGCTGAGCAATCAGCTCACGGAACGTCGCCAGGTCGGGCACCTGAGCCATCTTCGCGCGCAGCTCACCGCCAACCGGGTAACCCTTGAAGTACCACGCCACGTGCTTGCGGATCTCACGCAGGCCTCGAGTCTCATCGCCGAAGGTTTCCACCAGCAGTTCAGCGTGGCGGTAAATCATATCCGACACCTCAGTCAGAGTCGGGCGGATACGCTCCGACGAACCCTCAAACGCATTCTGCAGGTCACCAAACAGCCACGGGCGACCCTGGCAGCCGCGACCAATCACCACGCCGTCCACGCCGGTCTGCTCAACCATGCGCACCGCATCCTCAGCGGAGAAAATATCGCCATTACCCAGAATCGGCACGTCCGGAATCAGCTCACGCAGCTGCGCAATCGAATCCCAGTCAGCCTTACCCGAATAATGCTGCGCCGCAGTACGACCGTGCAGGGCAATCGCCGCAACACCGGCATCACGGGCAATCTTGGCGGATTCCAAGAACGTAATGTGGTCATCGTCGATGCCCTTACGCATCTTAATGGTCAGCGGAATATCGTTGCGGGACGCCTCCTTCACCGCGGTCTGCACGATTGCAGTGAACAGGTCAGTCTTCCAGGGCAGGGCGGCGCCGCCACCGCGGCGAGTCACCTTAGGAGCCGGGCAGCCAAAGTTCAAGTCAATGTGGTCGGCACGGTCCTCTTCAACGACCATGCGCACAGCCTTACCGACGTTGACCGCGTCCACACCGTAAATCTGGATGGAGCGGATCTTCTCGTCCGGGTCATGCTCAATAATGCGCATGGACTCGGGCTTACGCTCCACCAGGGCGCGCGCAGTCACCATTTCGGTAACGTACAGGCCGCCGCCATATTCACTGCAGAGGCGGCGGAAAGCCTTATTGGTCACGCCAGCCATCGGGGCGAGAACCACGGGAGTATCAACGGTCAGATTGCCCAGTTTCAGGGGCGGAAGGGTAAGACGGGGTGCTTCAGAATTCACCCCTATATTGTGGCATACGGGGGCAAATCGAGAACCGGACTCAGCTGAAGAGGTACAGCGGGCACGGCACAACAGCACAGCGGCACGGTGCAGGCTCAGCAACCGCAAGGAGGCGCAGGTACGCGCAAGGGGCGGGGAAGCACTCCGCTCCCCCGCCCCTCTCAGCAAGAGTCAACCAGCAGGCCCGGTGCCGAGATTCTACTCGGGAACCTACTCGGTCCTACTCGGTCACGTAAATATAGGTCGGGTCACCCTCCACCGAAGCGGTACCGGCACGCAGCAGCACGTCGGTCACCTGAACCAGCGCCTCCATAGAGTCATCAACCTCAACCAGCACCGGGTACTTAGCGCTCAGCAGGGACAGCACCTGCATAATCGCCTCCACGGCGCCCTCATTATCGAAGTCGTAGCCCAGCAGCAGCTCGGTGGCGGTGTTCTCATTCACCAGCGCCGCCTCCGGGTCAGTCTCGAAGGGCTGGTAGCTCACCGCAAACGCAACAATCGGGCCCTTCTTACCCTCGGCAGCAGCCTCACGAATATGGTCACGCAGCACCACGGCGCCAAAAGCACGCACCTCATCCGAGAGGAAATAGCGGTTCACCGTGCCCAAACCCACCTCGGCGGGAACATCCCACTCGTGGGCGCGGCGGTAGAACTCCCACAGCGCGGCGGTCAGCTCAACCGAACCGGTCGCCAAATCCTCAATCGCCTGAGTCTCGTTACCGTCAGCGTCCTCACGCAAAGACACCGGAGGAATAGCACCGGGCTCCACACGCACCATACGGGAACGCTGAACCAGCTTAAAACCAGCAGCCTGAGCGAACTCCTCACCATCGCTAAACGGTGCCAACTTCACACGCAGAGCAGTCGTCTGACCGTGCGCCGCCGCAACCTCACGCAACGCATCCAGCAGGGCGGTACCAATACCCTGACGGCGGTGATCAGCAGCCACCTCCACATACGACCACAGACGCGTCGGATGCAACAGCGAAGCCACCACGGTACCCGCAGCAACCGGCACACCAGAAGCAGTCACCACCAGAGTACGGCTAAACGGCGCATCCGTATCCGGGCCGAAAAGGCCACGCTGGCGCTCCTCAACCTCATTGCGGGCAGAGTTCCAAATCTCAAGCAGGGCAAGGTCATCACCCTCCTGCCAAGGGCGAATCTCAAATTTTTCGCTGAGACGTTCAGCCATGTCCGTGCACCTTTCCTTCGCTCGCGTCAATCGCGTCAATCGTGCCAATCAGTCTAACCAGGGTAGCCCAAATACACGACGGCGGGTAGCCTCTTTCGCT
>FLSH01000677.1_pt2 | contig 12982 bp, 6 predicted proteins | sample 1550441 | NCBI WGS metagenome assembly FLSH01 (sample SAMEA4031756, study PRJEB14383) | metagenome | biome: human; feature: oral; material: saliva | place: Philippines | collected 2014 | reverse complement strand
AACTATGGTGTGACCCTGAAAGGCAAGATGTTTGACACGATGATTGCTCATTACCTCATCCAACCAGAGCTCCATCACAACATGGACTACATGGCTGAGACACTACTCCACTATAAAACAATCCATATTGAAGAACTCTTGGGACCTAAAGGGAAGAAGCAAAAGAACATGCGCGACCTCTCTCCAGCAGACATTTATGAGTATGCTGCAGAAGATGCCGACATTACTTTGCACCTGAAAAACGTACTCGAACCAAAGCTGAAAGAGCTAAGTGTCGAGAGATTGTTCTGGGATATTGAGATGCCACTCGTACGTGTACTGGCTGATATGGAGCTTAGTGGTGTTCGTTTGGACACAGATGCGCTCCAAGAAACATCAAGAATTTTCACTGAACGTATGTCTCAATACGAGCAAGAGATATACAAAGAAGCAGGAGAAGAATTCAATATATCCAGCCCGAAACAAGTGGGTGATATCCTTTTCGGCAAGATGCAGATCATGGACAAACCCAAGAAGACCAAGACTGGACAATATGTCACCAGCGAAGAGGTGCTACAGAGCCTCGAAGCAAAGCATCCAATCGTTCGTAACATCCTCAATTATAGAGGGATGAAGAAGCTTCTCAGCACATACGTTGACGCTCTTCCTAAGCTTATAAACCCACAAACAGGACACATCCACACCTCTTTCAATCAAGCATTGACAGCCACCGGGCGTCTCTCATCCAGTGATCCTAACCTCCAGAACATCCCTGTTCGTACTGATGATGGTAAGGAGATACGCAAGTGTTTCATACCAGAAGAAGGTTGTTTGTTCTTTTCCGCAGATTACAGTCAGATTGAATTGCGTATTATGGCACATCTTTCTGAAGACGAAAACATGATGGAAGCTTTCCGTGAAGGTTATGATATTCACCGTGCAACAGCTGCGAAGATATGGCATGAGGACATTGACAAGGTCACTGATGCCCAAAGAAAGAAAGCCAAACAAGCCAATTTCGGTATTATATATGGTATTACAACCTTTGGTCTTGCCCAACGAATGGGTATTCCAAACAATGAAGCAAGGGAACTCATACAGGATTATTTCCGCACATTCCCAAAGGTTCAGGCTTATATGGAGCAGGCTAAAGAAGTGGCAAGAGCCAAAGGCTATGCCGAAACTCTCTTCCATCGACGTCGCTATCTGGCTGATATCAACAGCAGAAATGCCACCGTTCGTGGATTTGCAGAGCGCAATGCCATCAATGCACCGATACAAGGAACGGAAGCTGACATCATCAAAGTAGCTATGGTTCGTATCTGGAAGCGTTTCAAAGAAGAGGCAATCCGTTCAAAAATGATACTACAAGTACACGATGAACTTAACTTTTCTGTCTACCCAGAAGAGCGGGAAAAAGTAGAACAGATTGTCATTGAGGAGATGCAGAACGCCTATCCGCTAAACGTACCACTGATTGCTGATGCAGGATGGGGCAAGAACTGGTTGGAGGCTCACTAACGTTTGTTGCTCAGGCAAGAGGTTTTTCACCACAAGAACATCATCCCTACCCTATCAGAATGTGCACTTTTACTAACGTGGAGAGATATATTCTGACTCCTACAGAGAATCTATCAAAAAGAACCTATACGTCATTTATAGACTATAAAACAATGTTTTATAGATTATATATAACGAATAAGTTTAGAAAGGTTCGGAAATTTGCCCGTAAAAAAGGAACTTTCAGAGGAGAGGAAATAAACTGGTAGTGCGAAAATAAGAAAGGATTGCTTCAGCACTGGACAAGATATTAAGAACCAATGACAGAAGCCAACTCTCCTTTCCATACTTTTCAACAAGACGTAAAGGGATAAAAGAAACGCCGAAAGGGTAAACATAACCATAGATAAAATAAACTTACAGATTAAGAAAGACGTGAGTGTGGAAAACAAAAGAAAATGAGTTTTCACGAAACTTGTAATATTCACAATATCAAACAGTTACAAATCGGTTTGTAAAAGGGCATGTTTTACATTGTAAAAGGGCACCTTTTACACATCAAAAGGGCATCTTTTACTTTGCAAAAGGTGCCCTTTTAGATTGCAAAAGAGGCTCTTTTAAAAAGCAGTTCGGAATCTTTTTTACAAAATAGTACGTGATCTTTCTCCGCAATAACATAAATAGTACACTTGAAACCACAACCAAAGAAAACCTAAACCACCCTACATACAGTTCCAGATATCCCCATAAAGAGAAAGATGCATGCCCGTATAATGCTGTGTTAAAATATAGAAAAAATCTAAAGGTTTAGCTTTTTTAGCGTACTTTTGCAATTTAAACAGCTATAGAAATTGAATGAGTCTTACCAGTATAGTAAACAAGTTATACTTCCAACCACGTCGTAAAGAGCTTGAACGCTACACGACAGAGGGAGAGACTATCCAGCGGGAAGTCATGGAATACCTTATTGAACGGGCAAAAGACACCGAATACGGTCGCAAACACCTGTTCTCAACCATCAAATCATACGATGACTTCATACAGAACGTACCTGTAAACACCTACGAGGAACTGAAAGGCGATATCGACCGCATGCGCCATGGCGAACGAGATGTGCTATGGCCAGGACAGGTAAGATGGTACGCGAAGTCATCAGGTACGACAAATGACAAGAGTAAATTTATCCCTGTCTCTCATGAAGGGTTGCAAAACATACATTATCAGGGCGGAAAGGACGTTCTCGCCTACTACCTCAGCAACCATCCAGAGAGCCGTATTTTCAATGGAAAGAGCCTCATCTTAGGTGGAAGTCACTCTCCTAACTACAACTTATCCAACTCTCTTGTTGGCGATTTAAGTGCAATTCTCATTGAAAATATCAACCCATTAGCCAATTTCGTACGTGTCCCGAAGAAGGAAACAGCCTTATTAAGCGACTTCGAGGTGAAACGTGACCGCATAGCACATGAGACTTTAAAGCAGAATGTAACCAACATTTCTGGTGTTCCATCATGGATGCTCTCCGTCTTAGTACGTGTAATGGAACTGAGCGGCAAGCAACATCTGGAAGAAGTATGGCCTAATTTGGAGGTATTCTTCCATGGTGGCATAGCTTTTACGCCCTATCGTGAACAGTATAAGCAGATCATTACCAAGTCGGACATGCACTACATGGAGACTTACAACGCCTCAGAAGGCTTCTTCGGCATACAGGATGACCCATCAGACAGTAGCATGTCGCTCATGCTTGACTATGGTATTTTCTACGAGTTCTTACCTATGGACGAGTTTGGAAACGACCATCCTAACATTGTTCCACTGTCTGGTGTAGAGACAGGGCGCAACTATGCCATGCTGATCAGTTCGTCTTGTGGACTCTGGAGATACGAGATTGGCGATACAATACAGTTCACTTCTACCAACCCATATAAGTTTATCATCACCGGAAGAACAAAGTATTTCATCAATGCCTTTGGTGAAGAACTCATCATGGATAATGCTGAAAAGGGGCTTGAGGCAGCTTGTAAGGCTACTGGTGCACAGATATCAGATTACACTGCAGCACCAATCTATATGGATGCGAACGCCAAATGTCGTCACCAATGGCTCATTGAGTTTGCCAAAGAACCTGACTCTATAGCCCAGTTTGCTGCAGTTCTTGACGCTAAATTGCAGGAAATAAACTCTGATTATGAAGCAAAACGCTTCCATAACGTCACCTTACAACCCTTGGAAATCGTGGTTGCACGCAAGGAACTCTTCAATGATTGGCTCAAAACAAAGGGAAAACTCGGAGGACAACATAAGATTCCACGCCTCTCAAACAGCCGTACTAATATTGAGGAGCTACTGAGTATGAACCAATAAGAAGATGCTTTGAAGGGTAAAAAAGTAAAGAGTAAAAAGATAAAAAGCCTCTCTGAAGGGTAAAAAGCTAAAAGAGTAAAAGGGTAAAAGGGCTCTTTAAAGCGGAGAAAAACAAAAGAATAATAAGTAAAAGGGCAAGAAGTGATATTTGGAAGATAAAAGAATAGAAGCAAGATATCAATATGAAGAAGGTAAAACAAAGATATTACACTAAGAAAACAGCAGGAAAAGACAACTTTCTTGCTAAAGTTTGTCATTGCCTTTCGGCATCTTTTTCCACAAGTTTCTCACCGCTTTACCTTCTAATCCTCTTACTTTTCACTTTCATTTCATGTGCTAGAATGGGTGAACCAGATGGTGGTTGGTACGACGAAACACCTCCAAAGGTGATCGGAGCATCCCCAGCTGAACGCGCAACAGACGTAAACAGCAAGAAAATAAACATCTATTTTGATGAATTTGTCAAGCTTGATAACGCGTCAGAGAAGGTCGTTGTATCACCACCACAGATAGAAACACCAGAGATAAAGGCACAAGGTAAGCACATTTCAGTCACATTATTAGACAAACTAAAGCCCAATACAACCTACACGATAGACTTCTCTGATGCCATATCAGATAACAATGAGGGTAATCCTATGGGTAATTACACCTATAGTTTCTCAACAGGTGACCACATAGACACGCTTGAAGTATCAGGATATGTGCTTGAAGCAGAGAACCTTGAACCCATAAAAGGCATCCTCGTAGGACTCTATAGCAACCAGAGTGACACTGCATTCGAGAAAGAACCAATGCTACGTGTATCACGAACAGATAGCCGTGGACGCTTTGTCATTCGTGGTGTAGCCAAAGGAGACTACCGTATTTATGCCTTACAGGATGCTGATGGCAATTATATGTTTAACCAAAAGAGTGAGAAAATAGCCTTCACGCCGGAGGTCATCATGCCTTCCTGGAAGCCAGACATACGTCAAGACACCCTTTGGACAGACTCTTTGCATATCAAAGACATCAAACAAGTGCCCTACACTCACTTCCTTCCGGATGACGTAACACTCAGTGCATTCACTGAACCACAAACAAATCGATTCTTTTTGAAGTCAGAACGCAAGGATGCTAACCACTTTACACTCTTCTTTAGCTATGGTGATGCTGACCTTCCACAGATAAAAGGACTGAATTTCAACGCCAAAGACGCATTCATTATCGAGCCAAGTCTGAACCAAGACACCATCACTTACTGGCTACGCGATACAGCTCTGGTCAACCAGGATACACTCCATTTCCAGATGACATACAACATGTCGGACAGCTTAGGCAAGCTTATTCCACAGACAGATACGCTTGAAGTACTGGCAAAAACGCCGTATGCCAAACGTATGAAGCACCAGAAAGAGGAGTATGACAAATGGAAAAAGAAGCAAGATAAGGCTAAGGAACGTGGAAGAGCATACGAAACCGAGATGCCTGTGACGCCATTAGAGGTGAGATACGACGTCCCTTCTCAGATGGATCCAGACAAAAATCCAACCATAGAGCTGCCAACTCCTATAGAAAAGATAGACACTGGCAAGATACATCTCTATGAAAAGATAGACTCAATGTGGTATCGAGCCAAATATCAGTTCGGTTCCGAACCGGGCAGACCACGCACCATGAAGCTGGTAAGTACGTGGAACCCAGGGCATGAATACAGCTTTGAGATAGATTCAGCAGCCTTCACTGACATCTATGGGAAGGTGTCTAAGAAATACAAACAGGGCATTAAGATTCCTTCCATGGATGAGTATAGTACGCTCGTCATGACCCTTCAAAACATGGAAGGTAAGAACTGTCTGCTCCAACTGCTCAATGAAAGCGACAAACCAACGAAAGAAACGACGGCAAAAGACGGTAGAGCAACTTTCTATTATGTTAAACCTGGCACGTATTACCTACGCCTTATCGTAGACGAAAACGACAATGGGAAGTGGGATCCGGGTGACTATGCTACACAACGGCAGCCTGAAGCCGTTTATTACTACCCGAAATCCATAGAGTGTAAGGCTAAACGTGACGTACAAGGTACATGGAATCCGCGCCTACTCCCACTCTATTTGCAGAAGCCGGGAGCCATAACAAAGCAGAAAGCTGAGACACAACGCAAGGCTAAAAAGCGTAATATTGAACGTGCACGTAGTCTTGGCATTGAGATGCCAATGAACGTTGAGGAAGTAAAGGTGAAGAAAAAGAAGAAGCATTAGATTACCCTCATGTCATAAAAATTCATATAACAGAAAACAATAGATGCTCTTTTGCATTGTAAAAGACGCCCTTTTGCTTGGTAAAAGGGCGTCTTTTGACATGTAAAAGGTGCCCTTTTGAAAGCCAAAAGGGCACCTTTTACTTTACTATCTATAACCATCTGGGAATCTGAACATTACAAAACTGAAAAATATCAGATTCCTTCTTATTCTTAAAGGCATTGGTAGCCTTTTTTGTAAAGGTATTTTGCACACATAAATCCACTCACAAAAGAATCCCTAAACACTAATGCCCAATAAACAATTCACCCCTTCATACGAAACAATGTATGAAGGGATGAAGTGCTTTATCGCTGCATGTACTTCCTTCCTCGCCTGATGACAAGCCCTTTATAATAGGGATCTGTTATCTTCTTTCCATCAATTGTGTAAGCAGCACCTTGCTCTGAGCTACCTGACTCTTCAACTGTCTCAATGCCAGTAGGGTCATTTGAAGCCGTGAAACCTTCAAATTCAATCTCCTGAGAAGGCAGAATACGGTCACTGACAATCGTCAAACGCTTCGTGGAAGTAGTGACATCAGGAATCTCAACAACCCTCTCCTCCCCTGGTAACAAGTTCTTTAACGACACCGAAGAGCGTTTCTCCCCTATCGTGAGCCATGCATCATAATAAAAAGGCGCCACCCCTTTGTTTGTAATCGTAACCCTTGTAGCACGCCCGTTGCTCTCACATTTCTTAATGGCAAACCTATATCCTGTTGCCAATGAGGCTTGCATGAAGCGTGCCGGTTGGGCATATCGTGAGCCGGGGGCGTTGTTGGCAAGCATGAAAGTTATGTGATACTTCTTAGCCATATCCTCCCACGTGTGCCCATACATACCCGTCGGGTTCAGAAAATTCTGCTGTTCATTACGACTTGAATACGCTATCTCACCTCCAGCAAAGTCCTTTTTCCACCTATTGTTAGAGGCAATGCGCTGCCATTTCTGCTCACTATATCCATCACCAGAACCAATCTCATGTGTACTCGACATGAAACTATCGTCAAAGAGTCCAAATCCTGCTTGCATCAAAGCAGTGTTATTGCTCACAGGAGAGTGGTCTTTACTCGCTGCATCAATGGATATCCCCCACTCTATTCGCCCGTTCAGAACCTTATTTAAGTGCTGAATAAACCGTGTTTGAAAGTCCATATCAGGGAAATTCACACCCAATTTATATTCAGTTCCATAGATATGATATTCCGACCAATGCCCAAATCCCGTCTCTAAGAAAGCCAAACGCCTGTCATGAGCGTACCTTTCAGCAAGATCTGTATAGAATTGCAGTGTGAAACGTTTGAGTTCTGCATTCCTCCAATCAGCATAATACGTTGGTCCATCACCGTTCTTATGGAATGTTTCATGGTAATCTCCACGCTTCTTGATGTATTCTGGAACAGCCGTAGAGCCCTTTACAGAGGCATTAACCTCATCATTATCAGGGTTTTCATACCTAACTCGGATAACAGCTTGGTGCTTTCGAGAGGCAATATCATTGAGTAAAGCCTCAAAAGAAGTCCAATCATACTGTATCGTTCCGTCCTGTTTACATCCCTTTACCACTTTATTGGGCAACAAATAAGCAAATTCCAGCTGGATAGTCTGACCATATTTACTGTTCAACTGCCGTGCCTGGTCCTTCCAAAGCACCAGTCCTGTCATGGGTTGCACATGTGTTATCCTTCCAGGTACACTCACTTCTTTCCATTCCTGAGCATATATCTGAACAGAAAACAGAGTGAATAATGTCATAAATAATACACTTTTCTTATAGTTTCTCATGTGTACATTCAATGTTTTTATTGTTCATAAATAGTATAGAAGTGGCAAAGATAACAAAAACCCATTACATTCATATGCCAATAAAGTTACTTTTGATTATTATTAAGCATTCTTTCATAGTGTTGTAAATGGTATAGAATTTCCACAAAGACAATTAATAATTTGTGTTTTCATCCTTATTTTTGTACTTTTGTACGTCTTAGAAGATAAGCAAGAAACTACTTTAAAGGAAGCAAAAAAAGATATGGCAAAGGACGATAAGGGAATGACTCCGATGATGAAACAGTTCTTCTCAATGAAAGCACAGCACCCAGATGCGTTAATGCTCTTCCGCTGTGGCGACTTCTATGAGACGTATGCTGAAGATGCCATAGAGGCTGCAAGGATCCTTGGTATCACCCTTACACGCCGTAATAATGGGGGAAACAGTGGCTCAACAGAGATGGCTGGGTTTCCACACCACGCCCTTGACACCTATCTTCCTAAGCTTATCCGTGCCGGAAAGCGCGTAGCTATCTGCGATCAATTGGAGGATCCGAAGAAGAAACGTGAGGCTATAAAAGGCAAAAAGGGGCTGACTGCAATGGACAAGATGGTGAAACGAGGGATAACAGAGCTCGTTACGCCAGGCGTTGCACTTAGTGATAACGTTCTAAACTACAAGGAAAACAACTTTCTTGCGGCTGTTCACTTCAGTAAAGGGGCTTGTGGGGTCAGCTTTTTGGACATTTCCACAGGCGAATTCTTGACAGGTGAAGGCTCATTCGACTATGTTGAGAAGCTCTTAGGGAACTTTCAACCAAAGGAAGTTCTCTATGATCGGGCAAGAAAACAGGACTTTGAACGTTACTTTGGCTCACGTCTCTGCACGTTCGAGATGGACGATTGGGTGTTTACTGACCAGACAGCACGCCAGAAACTATTGAAACATTTCGGCACAAAGAACCTCAAAGGCTTCGGTGTTGACCATCTATTGAATGGCGTTATTGCGGCTGGTGCCATCATGCAATACCTAGAGTTGACACAGCATACACACATCAATCACATCACGTCTCTTGCCCGTATAGAGGAAGATAAGTATGTGCGTATGGACCGTTTCACCATCCGTTCCTTAGAGTTAATAGCTCCAATGAATGAAGATGGGTCATCATTGCTGAATGTAATTGACAACACTGCTACCCCAATGGGTGGTCGCTTGCTACGCAGATGGATGGTATTTCCATTGAAAGATGCCAAACCTATCAATGAGAGATTGGATGTTGTAGATTACTTTTTCCGTGAACCTGACTTCCGAGAAGCCATAGATGAGCAGTTCCATCGTATCGGTGACTTAGAGCGTATCATATCAAAAGTTGCCGTGGGGAGGGTCTCTCCACGTGAAGTTGTGCAACTAAAGAACGCCCTAAAGGCCATACAACCTGTGAAGACTGCATGTCTTTATGCCAAGAGTGAGCCACTTAAACGCATTGGAGAACAACTGAATCTATGTGAATCACTGCGTGACAGAATAGAAAAAGAGATACAACCTGACCCTCCACAGCTTGTCAATAAGGGTGATGTTATAGCCTCTGGATATAACAAAGAGCTGGATGAACTACGCTCTATCCGTGATAATGGCAAGCAATACCTGCTGGAAATACAGGAGAAAGAGGTTGAACAAACGGGTATTACATCACTGAAGATCGGTTTCAATAACGTCTTTGGATATTACTTAGAGGTGCGTAACACCTTTAAAGACAGGGTGCCTGAAGACTGGATTCGCAAGCAGACACTGGCTCAAGCAGAACGTTACATAACGCCAGAGTTGAAAGAATACGAAGAAAAGATACTCGGTGCAGACGAGAAAATACTGGCTATGGAAGGACAACTCTTCATGGAACTGATACAAGACATGCAGGAGTTTATCCCTCAGATACAAATAAATGCCAATCTTATTGCCCACCTTGACTGTCTACTTTCATTCATGAAGGTGTCACAACAGCACCATTACGTGCGCCCAGTGGTAGACGATTCGGAAGTAATAGATATCAAACAGGGGCGGCATGCAGTGATTGAAACACAGCTACCGATAGGAGAACAGTATGTACCGAATGATGTTCTGCTCGACACAGAGAAGCAACAAATCATGATGATAACGGGTCCTAACATGGCTGGTAAGTCGGCTTTACTTCGTCAGACAGCCCTTATCGTCCTTCTGGCACAGATAGGTTGCTTCGTACCAGCAGAACGTGCACGCATCGGAATGGTAGATAAGATCTTCACACGTGTGGGTGCTTCGGATAATATCTCACTGGGTGAATCAACCTTTATGGTAGAGATGACGGAGGCTTCAAACATCCTTAACAACGTCACACCGCGTTCTCTGGTGCTCTTTGATGAGCTGGGAAGAGGCACAAGTACGTATGATGGCATCAGCATAGCATGGGCAATTGTAGAGTATCTACACGAACATCCACGTGCACAGGCACGTACTCTCTTCGCAACACACTACCATGAGCTAAATGAAATGGAGAAGAATTTCCCACGAATCAAGAACTATAACGTGTCAGTAAAGGAGGTTGAGGGAAAGATTATCTTCCTGCGTAAGCTGGAACAGGGCGGCAGTGAGCATTCATTTGGTATCCATGTAGCTGAAATTGCAGGTATGCCAAGGTCTATTGTGAAGCGTGCAAACGTTATATTAAAGGAACTTGAAGCAGACAATGCACAGGTAGGTGGAGTGGGGAAGGCTGCCGTTGAGCATCTTGACAAGAGCAGGGAAGGGGTTCAACTATCCTTCTTCCAACTTGATGACCCCGTTCTTACGCAGATTAGGGACGAGATATTAGGACTCGATGTGAACAATCTTACACCTGTTGAAGCCCTTAATAAGTTGAATGATATTAAGAAGATACTGAAAGGATAAGGCTTAATCAATCTCTCAAATACCTGCAAATTCTTGCAAGTTCTTCAAGAATTTGCAAGAATTGGCAGAAATTATACATAGAAATATTATCAAATAGTACTTATACAAGTCTTGTTTTAGAATCAAATAGTTCTCCCTTAATGTAGCTGAATTTTACCTTATTAATAGGTATTTTCTTTAAAAACTGCTGCGAAACAAGCCCATCAAGATCAGATTTTGCCGTCGTATGGCTGACAGAGAAGCGATTTTCTACTTCTTTTACGGTCATTATCATTTTTGGGTTATCACGATACAAAGATAAAATAATAGCTTGTCTTTCATTTATGGAGCCTAACTGAAGCAGATTGATGCTATTTTGTCGCTGGTATATTTTTCGTTGAATATAATCTTGTAGTTTTTTGAAGGCAAGTGAAAGTACTTTCAGATGATAAGTTACGAAATAACCTAAGTCATAATCATCAGTCTCAACATATAAGTAAGCTTTTTCATATTGTCGTTTTGAAGCATAGATAATACGAGAGATAGATAAGTATTCTGTTAGCCAGTAGCCATTCTTGAGCATATACCAATAGAATAATGCTCTTGCTGTTCTGCCATTTCCGTCTACAAAGGGATGAAGATAAGCTAAGAGGAAGTGGATGATGATGGCTTTGATAATAGGATGTATAAAAACGTCCTTTGCTTCATTGTTGGCAAATTCGCAAATTCTGTTTATGAAGTCAGGTATCTCTTTATAAGAAGGAGGTGTGTGTACTATCTCATTTGTGATACCATCAATAACAATGATATCGTTATTCTGACGAAATTTTCCTTCATTGGTACTATCATTCAATGTCTTTGCTGTCATCTTAGAATGGATTTTCAAGAGTAGTTCCATACTCATTTTATCATCCTTATGCTCAGCAATAAAGCGTATTCCCTCATAATTATTTACAATCATCTGTTCTGATTTGTTATGAGGTGATATACTTTTTCTTAGCATCTCTTTGGCAACTCTACGGGTGGTAGCTGCTCCTTCCATCTGACTGGATGATATAGCTTCTTCCATTAGTGAGGATATGAGATACCGCTCTCTGTCTTCTGAAGGAATAATAGCTGAATTTTCCCAAGAACCTCCAAAGTTCATGTCAAAATAATGACATAGCTTTTGCATATTGTTGGTAATGGATAGTGTGAAAGGACAATCCTCCCATATTTTTATCTGTTGCATGAGACGGTTAAGTTTAGCAGCTGCCCAAATGTGTTCAGATGAAAGATCAGCTGGATGAGACTTGTATTTTACTTCAGTCCAATACAAGTAATCATCATTGATATTGCGTATCAATGGAGTAATGTCTGTTCGTGCAGATAATTTTGTTGCTTTTTGTATAAGTTTGGTATCTAACTTGGGAGGTTGTTCTATCATAATTCTTTTTTGCAAATATAATACTTTTCTCTTATATTAAACGGTTAATAGTGAAGATTTAACATAAATTCTTGCAAATTCTTCAAGAACTTGCAAGAATTGGTAGGTTCAAATAATGATTGAAAGAGTAGGTTGATAAGAAGAAAAAGAGCATAAAAAAGACAAGGTAACAAAGTGAACAACTCAGATTAGTTCCTTTGTTACCTTGTCTTTTTATCATGTCATAGAAATAAGAATTTGCTTTTTCTGATCCAACTTAGTTATTCTGATAATTCTCACAACTGTACAATACTGTGAAGTAATATTGAACTAATGTATATGCAAGAACATTTTTAATTCTATTTTGCTGTCACTTTTAACATTTAAGACTAATTGCTTATTTTCCAGATATATATGTGTTTTATAATACTGACAGATGTGACAGGAAAAATGATTATATCCTGAAAAGCTAAGAGTTATTTCTCATGTCGCTTAATGTTGTTGCTGTCTCATCCTTTGTGTGCTACTCTGTAGTTTTTACTTATTCTCTTTCCTACTTTGCGCGCTGTGATTCTGTATCACGGTTGTCATGATAGGTACGATGAACCTGTTTGCCACCAAATGACCATGTAGCACGAAGTCCGATATATCGAGAATGATTATCAAATCGGTTCGTGTTAGTATATTCTTGATAGAATATGGTATTTCGATTGATATTCTGATGAAAGGGATCGCCAATGGTAAAACTTATTTTTAAACGGTCGTCTAAACAACT
>FLSH01020489.1_pt1 | contig 12997 bp, 8 predicted proteins | sample 1550441 | NCBI WGS metagenome assembly FLSH01 (sample SAMEA4031756, study PRJEB14383) | metagenome | biome: human; feature: oral; material: saliva | place: Philippines | collected 2014 | reverse complement strand
AACGGCAAGCTGCTGATTGTTGACTGCGGCGTGCTCTTCCCCGAAGAGTCCCAGCCCGGCGTGGACCTGATCCTGCCCGACTTCAGCTACATTGTTGACCGTCTGGACGACGTGGTCGCCATGGTTCTGACCCACGGCCACGAGGACCACATCGGCGCGGTTCCCTACCTGCTGCGCCGCCGCCCCGACATCCCCCTGGTCGGTTCTGAACTGACCCTGGCGCTGGTTGAGGCGAAGCTCGCCGAGCACCGCATCAAGCCCTACACCCTCGCGGTGAAGGAGCACCAGGTGGAGCGTTTCGGCCCGTTCGAGTGCGAGTTCGTTGCGGTGAACCACTCGATTCCGGATGCGCTGGCTGTCTACATCCGCACCAAGGCTGGCAAGGTTCTGCACACCGGCGACTTCAAGATGGACCAGCTGCCGCTGGATGGCCGCCTGACCGACCTGCGCCACTTCGCCCGCCTGGGCGAGGAGGGCGTGGACCTGTTCCTGCCGGACTCCACCAACGCTGAGGTTCCCGGCTTCACCCCGACCGAGAAGAACATCGGTCCGGTGCTGTCGAACGTTTTCCGTGACGCAAGCGGCCGCATCATTGTGGCGTCCTTCTCCTCGCACGTTCACCGCGTGCAGCAGGTACTGGATGCAGCCGCTGAGCGTGGCCGCAAGGTCGTGCTCGTGGGCCGCTCCATGGTGCGTAACATGACCATCGCTGAGAAGCTGGGCTACCTGAAGGTTCCCGACAACGTGCTGGTGGACCTGAAGAAGGTTGACGACTACCGCCCCGACCAGATCGTGATGATGTGCACCGGTTCGCAGGGCGAGCCGATGGCGGCACTGTCGCGCATGGCGAACGGTGACCACAAGATTCAGATTGAGCCCGGCGACACCGTGGTGCTCGCATCCTCGTTGATTCCCGGTAACGAGACCAGCGTCTTCCGCATCATTAACGCCCTCATGAAGCTGGGCGCTAACGTGGTGCACAAGGGCAACGCGAAGGTTCACGTGTCTGGCCACGCGGCCGCCGGCGAGCTGCTGTACTGCTACAACATTCTCAAGCCGAAGAACGTTATGCCGGTTCACGGCGAGGTTCGCCACCTGATCGCTAGCGGTGACCTGGCGATGGAGACCGGCGTTCCGAAGAAGAACGTGCTGCTCTGCGAGTCCGGCACCGTCGTGGATCTGCGCGATGGCGTGGCGTCCGTGGTGGGCGAGGTTCCCTGCGAGTACCTCTACGTTGACGGCCGTTCCGTCGGTGAGGTGACCGAGAGCGACCTGAAGGACCGCCGCATCCTGGGTGAAGAGGGCTTCGTGTCCATCGTGACCGTGGTGGACCGCGCAACTAAGCGCGTGGTGACCGGCCCGGATATTCACGCTCGCGGTATCGCTGAGGACGACTCGGTCTTTGACGAGATTGTTCCGAAGATTACCGCCGCGCTAGAGGATGCTCTGCACCGTGCGCCCGAGAAGGTGCACACCGTGCAGCAGCTGCAGCAGATTGTGCGCCGCACCATCGGTGCCTGGATTTCTCGCCGTCTGCGCCGCAAGCCCATGATTGTTCCCGTGGTTGTTGAGAACACCTCGAAGGCCGCGAAGAACTAACACGCTACGCGAGGCTAGCTGCCTGTAAACAGCGAAAAGGCGGGGTCGATACGTTGTGTCGGCCCCGCCTGCTGTGTCTTAGCAGAACGCCTGGGTGAAAGCTGCGCGAAAGCTGGGCGAAGGCTACGCGAGAGCTGCGCGAAGCGAATGCAGTGGAGGAGAAGCGCCTCAACGGTTCCCCTCATCAGCGCCCTATCGATGCCCTCATAGACACCGGGCTAGACGCCGAGCGTAAACATCAGGCGGGGCGCACTTTTTAGCTCACTGATAACGAAAGAATCGGTACATTAACGGGAAGGTTGATACCCTAAAAGGTATGGCTCCACGGACCACGAAGGGTCGTAACACGACCTCTACTAAAGCAAACACTAAGAAGACCACCCGCAAGCGCACCACCTCCCGAGGTGGCGCCCAGCGCGGTGCCAACGCGGCGAACCCTGTTGCGGGCGCTATCTCCTCCGTCTGGCTGAGCATTGCTCACGCTATCGGTGGGCTCTTCCGCTCCATTGGCGCGGTGCGCACCGACCTTGCGCCCGAAGATCGCCGTGACGGCGGCGCGCTCACCATCCTGCTGTTCGGCCTGATTAGCGCCGGAGTGGAGTGGTACAACTGGCGTGCCCACACCTCCCTCGGTTTGTTGCGAGCGCCCCTGGACGCCTGGCACACCATGTTGGGCGGTATTTTCGGTCAGGGCGCCCTGCTGATTCCGGTGTTCTGCCTCATCATGGCGTGGTGCGTTTTCCGTGGACCCGACCTGATTAAACGTAATAACCGCGTGGCGGTGGGTTCCTTCATCATGCTGGTGGCGACCTCCCTGTTTTTTGCTCGCCATGCGGGTCACCCGACCTTCGCGGATGGTTTTAACGCCGTCTGGGCTGGTGGCGGCGTGGCTGGCGTGCTGCTGGGCACCCCCATTGTGCGTGTGAGCGGCGGTATTGCGTTCGTTGAGATTCTGATTCACCTGCTGCTGGGTATTGCCGGTCTGATGGTTCTGACGAACACTCCGATTCGTCAGGTGGTGCCGCGTACCCTGCACCTGGTCGGTTTGGCTCTGGGTGAGAAGCCCAACGGCACGACTCGAACCTCCGTGAAGGACACCCCTTCGGATGCGACTCAGACCGTAGACCTGAACGCTGAGGAGCACGACCGCAGCTACCTGTACGAGGATGAGAAGCCGGCAGGCACGGCTCAGAAGTCGGGTGGCTTGTTCTCTCGTCTGCGCGGTTGGTTGGGCTTTGCTCCCGCTGAGTCGACCGATTCTTCCCTGGACGAGTACGCCGGTGATGAAGCATTCGTGAGCGCCGTGGTGGATGAGACTCACCCGGAGACTACGCAGATGCCGGTACAGCCCGCGGACTCTGCGCAGGATTCCGCTCAGCAGGCGCGCCCGGCGGCTAAGCCGAACCGCCTGTCCCGCCTGCCCGGTCGCCTCAACCAGGCACCGGCTGCGCAGGGTGCTTCTGCACAGGGTAGTTCTGCGCAGGGCACTTCTACGCAGAATAGTGCTTATTCGAGCAGCCCGGACCTCTTCGACGTTGAGGCATCGGATGCACCCGCAGCCCGCCTGGACCAGGTGCAGCGCGCCGCCGTGGCGAACGGCCGCGTGAACCGTATTCCGGGCGAGGAACCCCTCTTTGACGTTGAGGCATACGACGGTTTCGGCACTTCTGAGCAAGCTGCACCGCAGACGAAGCCGCACCAGGTAGTGAACCCCGCGCAGTCTGCCGCACAGCCCGCTGCCTCAGCTTCCGCATCCCAGGCTCCTGCCGCATCTGCGGCTCAGCCTCCGATTCCGACCCGCATGCACTCGCCGGGCGCGCACCCGAAGAACGCGGCTCCCGCGGCTTCGCGAGCGCCCGAGGCTGGCGCATCCCGCCCGCTGCAGAACAACACTCAGGTGGCGACCACCGAGCAGGCGCGCGGCGAGCAGGTCGTGCAGTCCTCCCGCGGCACCTATGTGCTGCCCTCGGAGGAGATGCTGGTTGCCGGCCCTCCCGCCAAGGAATCATCCGAGGTTAACGAGCACGTGGTTGAGGCTCTGACGAATGTGCTGGAGCAGTTCAAGGTGGATGCACAGGTCACCGGCTTCTCGCGCGGCCCGACCGTGACCCGCTACGAGATTGAGCTGGGTCCCGCCACCAAGGTGGAGCGTGTGACCGCGCTGAGCAAGAACATCGCGTACGCTGTGGCGAGCCCGGATGTTCGTATTCTGTCCCCGATTCCGGGTAAGTCCGCGATCGGTATTGAGATCCCGAATACGGACCGTGAGACCGTTGCACTGGGTGACGTGCTGCGTTCCCCGCAGGCTCACGCGAACCACCATCCGATGGTCATGGGCGTGGGCAAGGACGTTGAGGGCGGCTTCGTGCTGGCGAACCTCGCGAAGATGCCGCATATGCTGGTTGCCGGTGCGACCGGTGCGGGTAAGTCTTCGTTCGTGAACTCGATGATTACCTCGATTCTGATGCGCGCGACCCCGGACCAGGTGCGCCTGGTGATGGTCGACCCGAAGCGTGTGGAGCTCACCGCCTATGAGGGTATTCCGCATCTGATTACGCCCATCATTACGAACCCGAAGAAGGCAGCTGAGGCTCTTCAGTGGGTGGTTCGTGAGATGGACGCCCGCTACGATGACCTTGCCCATTACGGTTACAAGCACGTGGACGACTTCAACAAGGCGGTGCGTGAGGGTAAGGTCCAGCCCGATCCCGGTAGCAAACGCACGGTGCACGAGTACCCGTACCTGCTGGTGATTGTTGACGAGCTCGCCGACCTGATGATGGTCGCTCCGCGTGACGTGGAAGAGGCGATCGTTCGTATTACGCAGCTGGCGCGTGCGGCGGGTATTCACCTGGTGCTGGCGACCCAGCGTCCGTCGGTGGACGTGGTGACCGGTCTGATTAAGGCGAACGTTCCGTCTCGTATGGCGTTTGCGACTTCCTCGGTCACTGACTCTCGCGTGGTGCTTGATCAGCCCGGCGCTGAGAAGCTGATTGGTCAGGGTGACGCGCTCTTCCTGCCGATGGGTGCCTCGAAGCCGATGCGTGTTCAGGGCGCGTGGGTGTCTGAGTCTGAGATTCACGCCGTGGTTGAGCACGTGAAGAAGCAGGCGCCGACCATCTACCGTGAGGACGTGATGGTCTCTGCCGCGAAGAAGCAGATTGATGAGGAAATCGGCGATGACCTCGATGATCTGCTGCAGGCGGCGGAGATCGTGATTACGACCCAGTTCGGTTCGACCTCGATGCTGCAGCGTAAGCTGCGCATGGGCTTTGCGAAGGCTGGCCGCATCATGGACCTGCTGGAATCGCAGGGCGTGGTGGGCCCCTCGGAGGGCTCGAAGGCGCGTGAGGTGCTGATCCGCCCGGATGACCTGCAGGCAACCCTGGCACGTATTCGCGGTGAGGAGCCTCCGGCTGCCGACCCGTACGCGAACGCGGTGGATCCGGGCGAGGCGGTCACCGACTATTTCGATGAGCCCGATGATGAGGGCTCGGAGGACGCCTGGCAGCTGACCGGCCGCTAATCCTTCAGTGTTCTGCTCACTCAGCTGAGTGAGCGTGCGACATGCGCCCCGTATCGTCCCTGTGATGTCTGCTACGGCACACGTATAATGGACGGTACGGGGTGTTTGCGTATCCCCGATACGTTTAGGTGTCGGTGCGTACGCGGTCTCTCACCGTCGAAAGCCATCTACCCGTAAGGAGCCGTTATGAGTGAAGCTCGCAATTCCGCACCCGCCGGTGCGGTCAGCACAGCGAAGCCTTCGAACTGGAACGTGCCGAATGTATTGACGGTTCTGCGTATTATTGCGGTTCCTTTCTTCGTTGTTGCCCTGGTGACGGGCGGTACTTTTGGTGCCGCCGACCCGACGCACCGCTGGCTGGCGTGGATTATTTTCATTCTTGCCATGCTCACGGACTGGGCGGACGGCTACCTGGCGCGCTCGCGTAACCTGATTACGAGCTTCGGTAAGATTGCTGACCCGATTGCCGATAAGTTCCTCACCGGCGCGGCGTTCATTGTGCTGTCGGCGCTGGGTGAGCTGTGGTGGTGGGTCACGATTGTGATTCTGCTGCGCGAGTGGGGCATTACGATCATGCGCCTGTTCGTCATCAAGTACGGTGTGATGGCCGCTAGTAAGGGCGGCAAGATTAAGACCGTGCTGCAGACGGTGGCGCTGGTGCTGATGCTCCTGCCGCTGGGTCAGCTGGGCCTTGGCTGGCTGATTCCCGGTTGGGTTCTGATGGGCGCGGTCACCGCGATTACCGTGTGGACCGGCCTGGTGTATGTGCGTGATGCGTATATTTTGCGTCGTAACTGGTTGCAGGCTCAGGCCTCCCAGGGCGGCGGTAAATAGAGGTGAGGGGAGTGGCGTGTGCTGCTCCCCTTCGCTGTACCTGCGGTGCGTTGTGTACCGCGTGAGGTTTTAGGCGGCGGTTCGCCGCTGAAAGGAGAGAATGATGGTTGTTCCCCTCATCCGTGAAGATGCTCTGTCCCCTGCGCTTTCCTCCACTGCGCTTTCCTCGGTTGAGGTTTTCTCCGGTACCCCGGAGGCGGCGGCGTTGCTGCTCCGTGATGCGGTGCAGCTGCGTGCCTCCCAGCAGGGCCCGGTGCAGGTGGCGACGGCTGAGTCGCTGACCGGCGGGGATGTGGGCGGCACGATTTGTACGGTGCCGGGCGCATCCGCGTATTACCGCGGAGGCGTGATTTCCTATGCCTACGAGGTGAAGGCTCAGGTGCTGGGCGTGGACGCTCAGCTGCTGGCGCGTGAAGGTGCGGTGCATCCTGCGGTGGCGGTGCAGATGGCGGTCGGTGCGGCGCGTGTGTGCGGTGCCGATTATGCGGTGTCGACCACGGGTGTTGCCGGTCCTGATCCTGCGGACGGTCAGCCGGTGGGTACGGTCTATATCGGTGTGTGTTCCCCGGGCGGTTCTGAGGTGTTTGAACGCCACTATTCGGGGGACCGGGCGCAGATTCGTGCGGCGGCGAGCGCGGATGCGATTGCTCTGCTGGCGCGTGCGGTGCGCGGCGGTGCCGGTGGGGTTCTGAAGAACGAGCTGGCGTAGCGGGCCGGGCTGGGTTGGGCTGTGCGGTGCCTACCTGAGAAAAAGTTTTACGGCTCAAATATATTCACAGGGTTCTTTCAGCTCCGCAGGAATAAAGGCATAGGTTCGCCTGTTTGAATAGATACAAGCCTTAAGAAGAGGACGAAAATGGCGAGGCTCCTAGCCCGCGCCTCAAAAATCAGTTAGGCTTAACTCTGTACAGTCCCGCAGGTCGGGAATACCTACTCAGGAAAGTGATATAGAAGCTCATGGCTAAGCAGCGCGTATCGATTAATGGCATTACTAAGTGGAAGGAAATCGAGGAGACCCCCCGACAGGTCGCCCCGGTCGTTGAGGAAACTAAGGTTGTTCCCCTGCGACAGGCAATCGGCGAGGTTCTTCGCGATGTCCGCCAGCGTCAGGGCCGCACCCTGCGCGAGGTTTCCCAGCGTGCCCGTGTTTCCCTCGGTTACCTGAGCGAAGTTGAGCGCGGTCAGAAGGAAGCTTCCTCCGAACTGCTGGCATGGATTTGCCAGGCTCTGGACATTCCGATGTCCCAGATGCTGCGTGAGGTTGCCGACCGTATGGCGGTTCTCGAGGGCGTTCAGATTCCGGATACTGTTCCGGCTGAAATGTCTGAGCAGTACAAGAGCGATTACTACATTCTCTCGAAGTAACGCGAGGCGGCACATGCCGCGCTAAACGTGAAGCGATGCCGTGCATCCCCGTAAGGTGGGTGTGCGGCATCGCTTATTCTCGGTTTATCCGGGTTTATCCCGGGTATATTCTCGGGCGATGTGACGAATTATGAAGCAAACTAGCGGTGGAGCGGAAGGAGCGCTTGTGAAGCTGAGCGAATTTTGGGCGTGCATGGAGTATGAGTTCGGTGCCGGGTATGCTCCGGTGCTGGCGCGGGACTTGGTGCTGGGCTCGCTGGGTCATGTGACCGCTGCGGAGGCGCTGGACCAGGGCGTTAACCCGAAGGATGTGTGGCTTGCCATCTGTGAGGAGCAGGAGATTCCGCAGGAGCGCCGCCTGGGTCCCGATAAGGAACCGTTGCGCTAGTCGGTAAGTCTGGCGTGTTCTAGCGCATGGGCGGGGCCTAGTGTGCGGGCGGTGCCTACCCTTTGTCCCCGGCATCTGTTCGAGTACTAGCCCCTGCACGGGAGGTATTTTCGAATAATTAGCCGAGAATCCGGGGTTTTTCGAAAATATATGCCGAAACCCTATCCGATTTATTCGAAACTGGGTCGTAATTTTGTTCGACTCATGCTAGACTTTTCCACATCAGGAATTTTTCGGAAAAATCTTCAAAGTTTTCCACAGATTTTAAAAAATGGCCTTATCCTGTCAGGCTGTGACCCTAGAGTAGTCTCAGAAGGAACCGGTAGGCCAAAACCTTCAAGGTCTCGATTACGAGTCCCACCGATTCCGAAGAAACATTACTCCCGTCAACCACTGACAACACAAAGAACGAGGTACTACCGTGGCTAAGAACACCAAGTCTCAGAGCGTAGCTCGCGTTCCCGAAGAGGGTCGCGCCAAGGCACTTGAAGCCGTGATGGCACAGATCGACAAGAACTACGGCAAGGGTGCGGTCATGCGCCTGGGTGATAAGGAAATCACCAAGACCGAGGTTATCTCCACCGGCGCTATCGCCCTGGATGCCGCTCTGGGTATTGGCGGTCTGCCCCGCGGCCGCGTCATCGAGATTTACGGTCCCGAGTCCTCCGGTAAGACCACCGTTGCGCTGCACGCTGTAGCGAACGTTCAGAAGGCAGGCGGCGTGGCGGCGTTCATCGACGCCGAGCACGCACTGGACCCGATTTACGCGGCCAAGCTGGGCGTGGACATCGACCAGCTGCTGGTCTCTCAGCCCGACACCGGCGAGCAGGCACTGGAAATCATGGACATGCTGGTTGGTTCCGGCGCCGTTGATATCGTGGTCGTCGACTCCGTCGCAGCGCTGGTACCCCGCGCCGAAATTGAAGGCGACATGGGCGACTCCCACGTGGGTCTGCAGGCTCGCCTCATGAGCCAAGCTCTGCGTAAGATTACCGGCCGCCTCTCCGCAACCGGCACCACCGCAATCTTCATCAACCAGCTGCGTGAGAAGATTGGTGTCTTCTTCGGCTCTCCCGAAACCACCACCGGTGGTAAGGCGCTGAAGTTCTACGCCTCGGTCCGTATCGACATCCGCCGCATTGAGACCCTCAAGGACGGCGCTAACCCGATCGGTAACCGCACCCGCGCCAAGATTGTGAAGAACAAGATGGCTCCGCCCTTCAAGCAGGCTGAGTTCGACATCCTCTACGGTGAGGGCATCTCCGTTGAGGGCGGCATCCTGGATCTGGCGGTGGAGAACGACATCGTCAAGAAGTCCGGCGCATGGTTCACCTACGACGGGGAGCAGCTGGGCCAGGGCCGCGAGAACGTTCGTAAGCTGCTCAAGGACAACCCCGAGCTCACCGAGGAACTGCAGTACAAGGTTCTGGTGAAGCTGGGCATCATTGAGGAAGAAGCTGACGAGCAGGCAGCTGCTGAGTCTGAGGGTAACGACCCGCTGGACGAGCTGGCTGAGGAGTTCTAAACCGGCCCACGTAGCTTCTTGCTAACGCCACGACTGATTGCCGTGTGCTGTGCATTCCGCACGGTGCACGGCATCTGTCGTTAACGGAGAGCGCGTTAAATGGAGCGCCAGCGGGCGCTGAGACAGCGCCTCGTTACAATGGGGGAACGCCGTATAGCCCGGCGCACGGGTCATTAGGCGACCCAACTCATCAAGCGATCCAACACAGGGGACGAGCCAACACAGGGGAGAGGAGGAACCGAACATGACGGAACAGCACGGTCATGAAGAGCACGAGCACAACAGTGTGCATGACGGCGACGCCGGTTTTGCGGCGCTGGACGCGACCGAACCGCACTTCGGTTCCTCAGCTCTGGAAAGTTCAGCCTTCCAGAGCCCAGCTTTCCAGGACGCTGCATTCTCTGCGCCTGTTCCCTTTGAATCCGTTATTTCTTTTGAAGCTACTGGTTCGTTTGATTCAACCGCCCCGCCGGTTGAGGTAGGCGGCTTCGAGGCGCTCAATTTTGAGGCGCCCGCGCCTCTGGCGGAGCCCACTCTCACTTGGGAGGCACCTCCTGCTGTTGAAGAGGCTCCGTACCCTGACGCGCCCCCGTATGAGGACGCGCCTCCGTACCCTGACGAGCCTCCTTATGAGGACGAACCGCCCTATGAGGATGAACCTCCGTATCCGGCAGAGCCTTTGTACCCTGAAGCAGAGTACGCGGGGGAATATTGGGTACCCTCGGACGAAGCGGCACCCGCAGCAGCAACAGAAGCGATAGCGGAGAAGCCAGCGGCTACAGAAAATGCACCTCAGAGGTGGGCACGGGAGAAGGCTGCAGATTCGGTAGCCTCTGAGGAGTTTCCGGACTGGCACCCCGCCGCGCACGGCTTTGTTGAAGAAAGCATCGCTCGCGATAACGGCGGTGATTACGCGGGGGAGTTCCGCGTACCCGAGTTGCCCCTGCAAGCTGTGCCCTCCGGCGCTGTACTTTCCGGCTCTGGGGAAGACTGCGAGTCGCCGCGCCGTAGCCTGCTCGTTGATCCGAACCTGCCCGCCGTCTCCATTGACGAAGCGCCCGTTCGTGCCTTTACCCCCGGCGGTGCCGAGCCGCGCCCCATGGCGGCTGGCCGTATGAGTCGAGCCGGTGCCGCCTCCATCGGATCGGGGCTCACCGCCGAAGAAAAGGAAGAGATCGAAAGGCAAGCAGCTCAGCGGGATAAGCAGAAGAAACGCAAGTCTTCGCGTGCTTCCAAGAACACCGACCATAAGCGCGGGTTCCGTCGCATGAGCGCGGTTCAGCAAGAGAAAATGCGGAGCCGTTCGCCCTACGCGCCCGCCTTCGGGGCTCGCAGCGACGATGAGGAAACCCGCAAGAGTTCCACGGGCCGCGGCTCGGGGAGCAAGCTATTCAGGGAGGGAAGTAGCTTGAACGAAGAACTCACCCCCGCCGAAGAAGCACTCATCCGCGGTATCGCTGAGGAAGAGGCGCAGGACGTCGGTACCGGAAAGCGCCGTGCCGCTTCGAATGGTTCCCCAAAGGGCGGTTCTCGAGCTCGGGGCTCCCAGCCGGGCACCTCTCGGATGGGACGTGCTTCCTCACCGCCGGAGGGCAACATGCCTTCCTGGAAGCAGAAGGTGCGTGCCGCCCGCGCCGCGGAAGAATCAGACCCCTATACGCGCGCTAAAACCATCGTGTACAACCAGCTGGCGTACTCGGCAAAAACCCGAGGTCAGCTGCGGAAGAAGCTGCAGGCAGAAGGCTTCGAGGCAGACCTCATTGAGCCGCTACTCGATAAGTTCGAGGCAGCAAAACTCATTGACGACGCCGAATACGCCCAAACGTTCGTGGCGCAGAAGAGCCGTACGAAGAAACTCTCCCGTGCCGCGCTGCGCCGTGAACTCGCTGAACGCGGGGTGCGCGGTGAAGAAGCAGAGAACGCACTGGCTCAGCGCACCGACGAGCAGGAACGCGAGGATGCCGCCGAGCTGGTGCGTAAGAAGCTACGCCCCGGCATGGACTTCAGCAACCGCGCCGAAAAGGATAGGGTGACCCGCCGACTGCTGGGGATGCTGGCTCGCCGCGGGTACTCCTCCTCGGTGTCGATGTCGGTGATTCGTGAGGAACTTGCCGCCTACGGTGCGGAGGATGAGCTCTGGTAGCTCAGTGTTCTGGTAGTTCGCGGCCCCGATAGAGGGCGAGCAGGTACGCTCCGCCAAAGAGCTTCCGTCAATAAGCTAAAGGGGTGAGCCCGCTACAGACACACTCTGTAGCGGGCTCACCCTTATGTTTTTAATCTTTATAAAACGCCTTGTCGAAGGCTGTATCTGCCGTTGGCGTTGCTGTTTACTCGACCGCTCCCAGGCGGTCCGCGAACTCGGCGAGGGTTGCATCCTGAGAACCTGCGATCTCCAGCAGCAGGCGCATCAGCTGGGCACCCTCACGGCGGATACGAGGCAACAAATCGGCACGTGCCGAAGAGGAGTACAGCTCCAGTAGAGCGCACACGGTCACCGCCGTGCACACCGCCAAATCCTCCGCCAGGTGCTCATCCAGCGGGGCGTCCTCGAACAGCGCAGAGTACAGCGCTGGCAACGCCTTCTTACGGTCCACCCGGTAGCGCGGGTACTCCGGCGAGGAGGGGAATCCCAACATCGCCTCAACGAAGGGGAAGCCGCGGTGGTGCAGGCAAGTGCCCTCCGCATCGACCATGCGCACCTGCGCACCGTTTGCCGAACCGATCAGCACGTTCTGCGGCGAAAAATCGCCCGAAGAGAGCATATAGACCTTGCCGCGGTTGAGCTTGAACTGCTCGGGTACCGGCGGGCGCTTGGTGAAGAAGGGCTGCAGAACGCGGCGGAAACGGAAGGACAGCTCCTCAACAGCGGCGGGAAGAACGGGGGCGTCCTCATGCGCGGCAGAGCTGGACGCCGGGTTATCAGCATCGTGCTCGGGGGAACGCGCCTCATCAGCCACACCGTACAGCTTCTTCAAACCGCGCTCGGCCAACCCCGGCGAGGCAATAGCGCCCGGGAACTGCGCCTTGCGATCGGCACGCGCCAGGTTCAGGCGGTAATCCTCCACCGCCTCACCCATAATGCCGCTGGCGGCAAGGCAGCGGTACGCCTCAATGTAGTAGTTCAGCGCGTCCAGTGCCTGCTGGTCGGTGCCCTCCAGCAGGGCGTGGGCGACCGAATACTGTTCACCTTCTACGGTTCCGGCGCTCACATCCTCCAGAGCCAGCACACGCAGCTCAGGATCCGCGCCGTAGAGCTGCGGGAACAGGCCCGGAACCTGCAGGTTCAGCGCCTCCAAACCGTAACGCTCACGCAGGTACCCGAAACCGCCCGCGTTCACCGTCGAATCCTTACGGCGGTAACGCTTCACAATAATCGAGGTCGGCAAAGACTCCGCAGGCTCGGCTGTAGGCTCATACGCCACACGCACCACAACCGAACGCATGCCGGTGCCCAGAATCTGCACGCGCTCAACCGCGCGGGCAGCCACCTGCTCCAAAGAATGCGCCCAGCTGAGCATCTGCATCAGATTCTGGCGCATCGAGGCAGAATCAGCGCTCGCCTGAGGCGGCACGGGGGAGTAGGCGGCAATCGCCTCCTCAATGAGGGCGCTCAAATGCTCCCCGTCAGGGGCGGGAGCGGAAGAATCGTTCGGTGACAGAGCCGGAAAGTTACTACTAAGGGAAACCTGCATAGAGCCATTATCCCCCATCGGATACCCTATAGGGCATGACTTCGACCCTCAGCGATTCCGCCCAGACC
>FLSH01420295.1_pt1 | contig 13020 bp, 15 predicted proteins | sample 1550441 | NCBI WGS metagenome assembly FLSH01 (sample SAMEA4031756, study PRJEB14383) | metagenome | biome: human; feature: oral; material: saliva | place: Philippines | collected 2014 | reverse complement strand
ACAGTTCGTAAAATCTCTAACGGTGTAGGTGTTGAACGTATCTTCCCAATCCACACTCCACGTGTTGAAAAGATCGAAGTTGTTCGTTACGGTAAAGTACGTCGTGCGAAATTGTACTACTTGCGTGCTCTTCAAGGTAAGGCAGCTCGTATCAAAGAAATCCGTCGTTAATTCGATGAAAAAACTCTGCTGCAAGGCAGGGTTTTTCTCTAGCTCCCTTAGTTCAATGGATATAACAACTCCCTCCTAAGGAGTAGTTGCAGGTTCGATTCCTGCAGGGTGCAGTACTAGTCACAAAAACACTGGATTATCAGTGTTTTTTCTTTGACCAAATTTTGAACCATTCATAAGATATCCATGGTGTGGTATAATAGGAGAAAGTATAAGTACTAATTTGATTGAGATTTCTCTCCTGATTATGAGATCGGATTAATGAATTAAATAATCAATCTATAACGGATGCGACTGAGATTATCCAGACTGGACGCGCCTATCTGCAAGTCGGAAATAATGAAGTCTATAAAAAGTGTTAAGGAAATAGGAAGCAACATTGGTTTAGGTATCAAGGAAGTAGAAAATAGCATTGATTCCAGTATTAAATCAATTCAGAAAGTGTTTGGGTGGTAAATGTGGAATTAAAATTTAAATATTCGAATATAGCAGTTTTTAGAATCGTTGAGTTTAAGAACAAAAATTATATCTTAGATCCTACTTCCATAAAAGGCAAATCCTATTTTTTCGGTTTACTTCCTAAAGAAGTTAGTGCTGAAATGGTTGAACTATCTCCATCAAATGATAGTTTTAGAATAAAATCTAAGACACCAATAGGGTCGTCTACTGCTTTAGTCATCATGGTTCAGCCATTCGTAGCTATCTCATATAGACTTATAAAAGATGCATTCATTGATTGGGGTATAAGTCAACAGTTTTTTTTGAAATTAGGTGTATTTGCATTCTCCTTATTCTTGTCTTATCTTATGGCTGTCTTCTATGAAAAAAGTGCGATTGGAAAGTTTGAATCAAGAATTCCCCAAAATAGTAAACGCTGTCGACTTGTTTTTGAACCCAAAGGTAAACGAATGATTGATTGGTATGTAATTTTAGCAATTAATATTGTTTGTTTAATGTTTTTTATGGGAATTAATGATGGCTCAGAAGGAGTCTTGTTGATTATTAATGGTATAATTTCTTGGTTTTACTTTGTAATGATGAGAATGCCGCAAGTTCCCTCATATTATAAGACACTATTATTAACTGAAATCGAAGAGTTGTAAATAGTGATGTTTAGCTTTTGGTAGCAGATTGTTTTAGAAAGTGTTTGGGTAGCAAATGATTCATTTAAAGTTCAAGACTGCTAATACGATAGCACGGATGCAGCTAAGGATGCCTTAACAAAAACAACAGATGCAATTGGCGATGGCTTAAAAACAATAGGAAGGTAGTTTAGTTAATGGCAAAGATAAATAGAAAAAATAAAGCAAAGATTACTGATATAGAAAGAGAAAGATACCACGGGCCTTTGATTACAGATGGTGTCAGCCTGGGTTATATTAAATTTTATCCTTGGATTAGTCTACCTATTAGTTTGTTTTTATATTTTGGTGGTGGTTATGAGGATAATATTGGAATTATTAAAGTTATATTTCTTACCTGTGTCATCATTAATGTAGTGAGTGTTCTCTTTGGACGTTTTAACTCTTTGATAAACCGCTTTAAGTCTTTGACCTACATTTTAATTGCTTTAGTGTCTTGGACAGTGTTGGTCTGCTTATGTTTTATCACACTATTGATGTTCGTCACAAACGACGGAGATTCTATTAGTGCACGAACTGTCTACGATTCGGATTTGAGTCTATTCTATGTTATTCCAATGTTGTTGCTTTTTATCTTTGCATGTGGTCTCTATGCTTGGTATTATCTCCCAAAGAATCAGGGGAAAGTTTGGAAGATTAACCAGTGGGAAACTTACGGTGTTAAAGCAAAGAGTAAGAAGAAAGAACTGCTGTTCAATTTTAGTGTAATCTTTGGAGTTGTTACGTTTATTCCAGCTCTGTTAACTGGCTATGTTGTAAATATTATGGGTGTCTTATTGGGAATTCTATTTACATTGACTTTCCCAGCTGTTGTTATAGATGCTATTTATGCAGCTATTTATATAAAGAAGCACCCTGATAGCGATGAATTAGCTTAAAAATAAAAATAGTTAAGAAAGCAGTTAAGCGAATTTATCAGAATAAAAAATAAGCAAATTTTTGACCAAAAATTGACCAAGGAAGTTAGAAAAGCCTTTAAATCAAGGGTTTGAAACCTATTTTTCGATTCCTGCAGGGAGCGAAACTAGTCACAAAAACACTGGATAACCAGTGTTTTTTCTTTGACCAAATTTTGAAGCATTCATAAGATATCCATGGTGTGGTATAATAGGCGTAGAATGTTTAGGAGAAAGAGATGAAAAAAGGATTATTTTGGATTATAAGTGTAATGTTAATGTTTTTGACACTTTTTGCACTAAATGGATGTAGTATGGGTGGAGAAACCATTCCCAAAAACAGGACAAAGAAGCAGTACGAATTCGAAAAAACGTTTGAACCCATGTTTAAATTTTTAGAACAAGACAAGAAGGAGTTTACTGGACTAAAGTCATACACTAGTGATGTTTATATAAAAAATCAAGCTAAAGTCAAAAAGTACGAAGTGGACTTAGATATTAATCAAGCTGATATTAAAGGAGATTACACAATAACACGTGGTGACACTAAAGAGACAGTTCCTGTTACTTATTCTAATGGTAAGTTAAATTATGAGTCAGAGATAGATCCTTTATTTGATGAAGAAATTCTTAATTTAGTGGTTTCAAGAGATTATTTCGCTTCCTTAGATGTGAAAAAGACTTTTAAGAGCGCAGAAACTGAATTGAGTGATATTATCTACGAGCCAGAAAATCAATCAGAGTTTTATAAAAAAATAGTGGAAAAGTATAATCTTCCATCTGACACAAAACTTTCAGTTAGTCTTGGATATGCGTATTATGACAGATACGATATACTACTAAGTTTAGAATCTGAAGAAAAATTGGTTCAAATAAGTGCTGCAATTTATTTAGTGAAAGGAAAGTAATTTTTAAATTAAATCAAAAAGATTGTAAAAGAAAATACAGCTCATTTCAATATTGGAGAAATTTTTACATAAAAAAACATAAATACTTATTTTGGGTTGTCAGTGTAATGATGATGTTTTTGACACTTTATGCACTAAATGGATGTAGTTTGGGTGGTGAAACCATTCCGAAAAACAGGACAAAAGAACAGTACGAATTCGAAAAAACTTTTGAACCCATGTTTAAATTTTTAGAGCAAGACAAGAAGGATTTTAATGGGTTAGAAGCTTATAGAAGTCGTGTTTATATAGAAAACGGAGCTAAAGTCAAAAGATATTTAGTAGACTTAGATGTCACTCAATCTGATATTAAGGGGGACTATACAATAAATATCGAAGATAATAAAGAAACAGTTCCTGTTACATACTCTAATGGGAGATTACAGTACGAATCGAAGTTAGAACCTTTGTTTGACGAAGAAATTCTCAATTTAGTTGTTAAAAGAGATTATTTCGCTTCCTTAGATGTGAAAGAAACTTTTAAGAGTGCGGAAACAGATCTTCGCGATATCATCTACCAACCAGAGAGTCAGTCTGAACTTTTTAAAACTTTAAAAAACAAGTATGATATGCCAGAAGATACGAACTGTCGAATCAGATTAGATTGTGCTAGTAGTACAATTTATGGCTTCTCTATACTCATGGAATCGAAGAACAAATCAGTTCAAATAGATTTATCGATATTTAAAAAATAGCGAGGCATAAAGAACGATAAAATGTCTTGTCAAATTTTATTTATTATAAAAATATGAAGGTTAATCCAAAAATAATTTAGACAAAAATTTGACCAAATATTGACCAAGTTTATCCTAAATCCTATTAGGATAGGCTTTCCGAGCGTTTTTTATATTCCTGCAGGGAGCGAAACTAGATACAAAAACACTGGAAAACCAGTGTTTTTTCTTTGACCAAATTTTAAACATTTAATATGATATCTATGGTGTGTTATAATAGATGTAGATTTTGTTGTTTTTGGGAGAAAGAGATGAAAAAACGTACTTTACTTTGGTTAGTTTTAGCTCTTGTAGTATTTGGAGGAGGCGCATGGATGGCACAGAAAACAAATCTATTTGGAGGGATAACTCTGAGCCCACGGACTAAGCAGTTGGCTTATTTAAAGGAGCATGAAAAAGAAATAGAAGATTTTGTAAAGTCTAAAAATTCAAAGATTGAATCTGTTCAGATTGCTTGGGATGAAACCAAATGGGAAAAAGTAGGGAATGGGACTCCTCAAGGAGGAGGAGAAATTGTAAATGTATATGGTAGCTTTAATCATATTGAATCCTCTTCCTGGAATGTAACTTTTGATATTGAGAATGGTAAAATTATTCCTAATTCAATGGCTTTAGCCAATTATTTAAGAGTGGGGGGAAGGATTTTTGACTAACAGTAATCTAAAAAACTTTGAGGATCTTTATTTCAATCATTTAGTTGGAATAGGAGGATAAGATGAAGGAAAAATATTATGAATTTTTGAATATACTGATGACTGGTTATATACCAGTAAGAAATTTAAATTTCTATCTTGCATTTTTATTCGAATTTCTATTTACTTCAGTGGTACTGATTGTTTCTATATTTACTAAGAATCAAATGCATAATCTTAGTATATTTTTAATTCATGTTACTATTGTCCATATGGTAATAGTACTGCTTGCATTTTTGTTATTTCAAAAATTTTCCGCTTCAAAATTATTACAATCAGTTCCGACGACTTCGTTTCTTTTTTTTCATTTTGAGCTTCTTTTTTTGAGCTCTATATTCTTTGGGGAACAGTATTTATCGATATTTTTTCTTTGCATTGGATTGAGCTTTGCTTTTCAAGTGATAAACTTTTTTTATCAAATATCAATTGTTTCAAAAGTCAAACAAATGCCAGATAATGAGCATAAGAAGAATCTGTTACACTTACCAACCCTTATTGTAACAGTAATATCGGCGGTAATAGTAGTAATAACACGCTTGTTCATGTTATCTGGAATCTATATTATCATCGGATTAGTAGGAATGAGTATTTCATGGAACTCGTTCTTTATTCTCGGCTATACTCAAGTATTCACAGGTTGGAGAAAGACAAGTACTAATAACATTATTTTTAGAGGAAAAATGAAATGAAACCAACAAAACTAGAATGGGAAGATGTTAGTAAGTTTGAGAAAATAAAAGGTTATGGACAACATATTTGGCGATATCATGTGAAATATTTTTTTGTTACAGATGAAGATTGTAATCTATTTGGACAAAGTTAATGAAGTTGCGACAAATAAAATAGATGATATGGTATTCGCTTTATTGGAATACGGAGCTGAAGGTATATAGAAAATGAGTTATTGTTGCCAATAAATTCAAACTTCTTAATAAAGGGTATAGATAAAGTTATTCTAAAAATGGATTTAATAGAATAGGAAAAGGCTATGAGATTAAGAGATAAATGGGGAGATGATTCAAATCAGTATAATAGATATAATCTTAAACAAAAGATAAATTCGGTTATCTTTGGTCTAGCTATAGGTGATGCACTGGGAGTCCCTGTGGAGTTCAGAGATAGAGATACCTATCATATTTCAGATATGGTGGGTTATGGAACCTATAATCAACCAGCTGGCACCTGGTCAGATGATACTTCTTTATCCTTAGCACTTATTGAACACCTGTGTGAGGATTCTGATTTGAATGGGTTGATGAATAAATTTGTAGCTTATCGTCAGGGCTACCTCACACCTTTTGGATATTGCTTTGATATTGGTGTTGCGACTAATCAGGCGATTGAACGGTATTTGGCAGGAGTCTCTCCAGAGAAATGTGGAGGAACTAGTGAGAGAGATAATGGCAATGGAGCTTTGATGAGGATATCCCCCTTAGCTTTGCTCTTATATGAAAATTATGATTTCAGTTATAGATCAAAAATAATTGAGCAATATACTAAGCTGACCCATGCTCATCCAAGGTCTATTGTCGCGTCTATTCTTTATGTTCAACTTTTAATCGGTTTTCTTCTTAACATTCGTTTAGAAAAATTACTTTGTCAGTCAAAACCTTATTTTGAAGATTACTTCAAGAAAAAGCCAGAATACTGGGAAGAGTATCAAGAACATTTTAGTGAAATATTTGATAGAGAATTTTATCAAAAATCTAGGGAAGATATTGCTTCCACAGGCTATGTTGTTGATACCTTGAAGGCTTGTCTCTGGTGTTTGGGTACAACAAAGAGTTTTGAAGAAGCTGTTCTAAAAGCTGTTAATCTTGGAGGGGATACCGATACAATCGGTGCCATTACAGGTACCTTGGCTGGAGCCCACTATCAACTGGAAGGCATCCCAGAAAAATGGATTCAACAGCTGGCTAATAGAGAATTGATTGACGAAAAATGTCGGCAATTTCTGGAACACTTATATAAACAATCAAAATAGTTCTTATTATTGGGCAACAAACAGAATAACTCCCACTTTTATGATAGAATAAATGAAACAAGGGTTTACTAATATTTTTTTGGTAAGCTCTTGCTTTAAATAGAATTTTCTACAAAGATAGATGAACACTCACTCTTCCAGTATCTCATCCGCTCAATCCCGAATCACCTCCATAGATGAATAGTTGGAGCGTCTTCGCACCGCCAAGAAGTTTGTAGAGGAAATTCAAAAAAAGATTATAAAAATAAGGTAACATAAGTAGACATTTGGTAGATGGCAAAGGAGATTAGAATGGAATCAATTTATGTAAGTCAAAAAGACATGTTGGAAATTTGTCAAGATGGTGATAAGTATTTCTTGCGTTATCCAACTTTTAATATTACTATGCCAGAGGTTGTTAAAGAAATTCCCAAAGAAGCTGCAGATAGTTACATGTCGGGAGAGCATACTGGCAAAGAATTGATGAATTATGCAAATTATGGTTTTTGGAAATCTAAAAAACAATATACACAAGAAGAGTCGAATAAAAATTTTATACAAAATAATCCTGACTTAATTTTCAATGATTTATCTGATAACCAAAAAATATTTTCTCCTGAAGAATTTACCCAAATCGTTACCAAAGCCATTATTTCAGAACTGAAACCTAGCGAACTTGACGCTATTGGTATAGTTGATAATCATTTGGAACTTCTTCTAGTTGATCCAGTTGGCTGGGAGGAAGAGATAGAAGCAGTCCATCTGGAAATTCTGCAAGAAAAACTCAACAACTATATCTACTTCCTCGAAAGCAAGCAGTATGTGGAGCGATATGGTGATAAGTTTGACAAAAAAGTCATCCAAATTACTTTCCAATATTCTCCATCTGATAACGGTTTGGCCTTTCTTGCAGTGGTTCAGAAAGTATTGCAACCGACGGATATGAGTTTGAAGGTGGAATTGCCAGAGTAAAAAAGGGAGCGGAAACGCTCTCTTTTTATGATATAATAGGCATAGAATGTTTAGGAGAAAGAGATGAAAAAAGGCTTATTAATTGGCTGTTTAGCCATAATTGTTCCAATCGCAATGTTGATAGTATTTAGTCCGATTATTGCTATGATGGATATGTGGGGTCTTTTTGACCATGCAAGTCGGAATGAACTTGAGCAAGCAGTACATCGTTCTTATGAGAACTACGGTCTTACAGGTCAGTTTGAGTTAGAAAAATATGAAAAAAACTATACAAGCGTTGGTGGATTTGTAATCCATGGTACTTATAGTGAGAATATAGATGGTAAAATCTATCAGGTTAATTCTCGTTTTAAATACTATACTCGCGCTTCGGAAAAAGAAACGTATAGAAAGACTGATGCGGAAGTAGATTATAAACAAAACAAAAAAGTTTATCAAGTTTTTCCAGAATTAGCTTATTTAGGAATTGAGATTAGTCCAGGCACTAGAGAATTTTTAAAAACATTGGATACTTCAATAACAGATCCTAAAATGACTGATTTGAAGTACGAAGGGATTGATTTTCAATTTAATAGTAAATCTGGCAACATGTATCTTTATGATGAAATATTAGAGGAAAATCAAAGCAAAGGACAAGCGTTACAAGGGATGTATCCCATGGATGCTCAATATCTTTTCCAAAAAGATATTTTTATACCAGAATTTCAATTTCAATATTATACTCCAGAAGACAAGAAAGATCAGTTATATAATGCCTATCTTGAAGACCTTGAATCGCAAATGAAAGAATTTTTTAACAATCAACCCTTACCAAACGGCCTTTATGCTGTAAAGATTGATAAATATGAGGGGAATAAACTTGTTAATAATAGTGGTGGATATTATGTGAAGATTGAGAATCGTCAAGTTGTGGAGTTTATCAAAGATTTACAGTAGGAGTTGCTATGATAAGGCTGTTCAACTGTTAATAATGTAGGAAAAAGAGGAAATTGATTCAATGACCCAAGAAGAATACTTGCAATTAAAAAAAGAATATAAAATTCGACTAGTTTTAGTCATAGTTCTATTCGTATTATTTTCTATACTAAGCATCATGCTTATCATAAATTTTAATAGATTTATTCCACTAGGAGCGACAGCTATGGCTTCAGTTGTGCCATTTAACCATTTTTTACTCGTTCCACTTTGGGAAGCAAAAAAAGCGATAGAGGAAGAGCATCCTGAATGGAAGGACCTTAGTACAAGTAGAGTTAAGGTCCCATCGTCAGAAACGAGTAAACGAAATTTAGCAGCTGTTGGAAGTGTCATTGCTTTGTTCTTCTCGTTTGCCTTACTCTATAGGCCTTCTAAGGTATACCAGAAGGTCCCTACTGCCGATGAAATAAAGAACCTTCCCAAGATTGAGAACAAGGGTATTCCTAAACTTGATACTAAGAAAATTCCAAGTATAAAAAGGGAATCAGAAGAGTAATCTGTAATTTAAAACACCCCAGGAGTGAGACCTTTATCTCTAACTTCAGGGGTGCTTTTTTTATATTTTAATCATGTTACAAGACCCAAGTTCGAATAGCATGGGCAACGCCGGATTCATCATTTGTTTTGGTGATGTATTTGGCGATTTTTTTGAGTTCTGGGTTTCCGTTTTCCATAACAACGGGGTTTCCAACGACTTCGAGCATGGCACGATCATTTTCTTCATCACCGATCGCCATAGTTTCATTTTTGCTTAGTCCAAGTTTCTCAGCTAGGTGAGTGATAGCAGATCCCTTGTCTACATCCTTTTTAAGGAGTTCTAGGTAAAATGGAGCAGATTTGTTGATAGAGTATCGCTCGTAAAATTCTGCTGGAATTTTTTCAATAGCAGCATCGAGAATCTCAGGTTCGTCGATAAACATACATTTGACGATTTCTTTATCAGCCATCTCTTCAGGTGTACGGTAAAAAATTGGCATGCTGACGAGAGTTGATTCGTGTACAGTATATTTTCCGATATTGCGATTGGCAGTGTAGATGCCGTCCTTGGTAATAGCATGCATATGGACTCCAAGTTTACGGCTGAGAAATTCCATATCCAGATAGTCCTCGTAAGTTAAGGATTCGCTGATAATCTCATGTCCTGTGGCAGTTTCTTGGACAAGGGCACCGTTGAAGGTCACAACATAGTCTCCTTCGTCTCTCAACTGCAAGTCGTCAAGAAGTTTTGCAACACCAGCGATGGGGCGTCCTGTTGCAATCACAACCTTGACTCCAGCTGCTTTGGCATCTTGGATAGCTGCAAAAACTTCAGGAGTAATTTCCTTTTTGCTATTAACCAGGGTACCATCAATGTCGACGGCGATTAGTTTTATACTCATAAATTTCCTCTGTTATTTCTTATCTGGGTTAAAATGGTCATTTTCAATTAAATGTGAAAATTGTTGAATGATACTAGTGAAAATACTGTTTTGCTTTAGCATTTCTTTAGGGAAGTAGAAACGGTTGTCACCATGACGGCTTCCTGCAAAAGATTGGACGATAGGTGATAGGCTAGAAAGCTCTGCTAGCTCACCATTCTTTTGAACAATCTCGATTTGAGTTCTTGGATTTTCAGACTCTGGTCGATAAATATCGTAAGGAAGGTCGAAATTCTTATGAATAGCTGTGTAATAGTTGGGGTCAAAACCAATTTCTTCTACGAAATTCCGCATGATTTCAAGCTGGTCTTGGTCTTTCTGAGAAAAAGTAATAGATTTAAAGACCTTACGGTTGATAAAACGTTGGGAAAGGTCGGCTAGAATTTTATCTGTACTAGTCATCCAGAGTTGGAAATAGGTGTTCATAACCCCGTCATCTAGTGCTAGATAGTCAGACAAGCTAACGTTTTTCTCAAAAAATGGCAGCAGATGTGGGGATGTTAGGGCAAAGAAGTCCTTGTTTTCTGGATAGAGTTCTTTGGCACGTTTGAGAAGATTTTGCAGAAGGACTTCCATGGCGCGTGTGGCTGGGTGGAAATAAACCTGCATATACATCTGGTAACGACTGAGAACATAATCCTCGATGGCGTGCATCCCATTACGCTGAAAGGCAATGCCGTTTTCAACAGGACGAATAACACGAAGGATACGTGTCAAATCAAACTGGCCATAAAAAGCACCGGTGAAGTAGGAGTCGCGAAGGAGGTAGTCCATACGGTCTGCATCAATCTGACTAGAAATGAGTTGAACCACTTGTTTGTTTGGATAAGTGTGATCGATAACGCTAGCTACTTTTTTTGGAAAGTCCGGTGCTACCTGCAAAAGGACCTGATGAATCTCTGTATCAGGGCTTTGGATAATTTCCTGGGTAATTGCCTCATGGTCGGTGTCAAAGAGATTTTCAAAAGTATGAGAGTAGGCACCATGTCCGAGGTCGTGTAGAAGAGCAGCAGTCATGGTTAAGAGAGACTCGCTCGAATCCCATTCCTCAGGATATTTCTCCTCAAAAATCTCCGTGATTTGACGCGCAATTTCGTAGACACCCAAACAGTGAGAAAAACGACTATGCTCTCCACCATGGAAAGTATAGCTAGATGTCCCAAGCTGTTTGATGCGACGGAGCCGCTGAAATTCTTTGGTATTGATCAGGTCATAAATGACTTGATTATTAACGTGGATATAGTTGTGAACTGGGTCACGAAATACTTTTTCATTCATAAGACCATTATAGCAAATTCCTTGCCTTTTTGGTAAAATAGTAGGGATAAGTGAGAAGAAAGAGGAATAGTTGTGAAGATTAGAATGAGAAATACCATCAAGTTCGATGAACAATTGGAAGTAATCGACCAGCTTTATGATGTTGAATTACGTGAAAAGGGCGATTTTTCCTATCTCCTTTTTTACAATGAAGACCAAGAAAAAGTAGTTTTGAAATTTAATGGGGAGGAACTGGTCATGTCACGTTTCTCAAATCCCAAGACCATCATGCGTTTTCTCAAGGATTCTGATAGTTTAGCCTATATTCCAACACCTATGGGACTGCAGGAATTTATCATCCAAACAAGCCACTATGAAGTAGGTGAAGAGAAGATTGAACTAGCCTACCAACTACAAAACAAAGAAGGAGTTCCATTTGCGGACTACCGCTTAGAAATTACTTGGGGATAAGAAAAAGGTTGGCGAAAGCCAACCTTATTTGATATAGAGTTCTTGATTTTTCAAGACAATTTCACGTACACTTGCAAATTTCTTCAGCTTTTTGAGGTCCTCTGGATGGGTTACAAGAGTAATCACATATCCCTCTTTGCCCATACGTCCAGTACGTCCAGCGCGGTGAGTGTAAGTTTCCATATCTCTTGGGACATCAAAGTTAATCACGCATTCCAGGCTATCAATGTCGATACCACGAGCTAGAAGGTCTGTCGCAAGAAGGAGTGTCAGTTGATTATCTTTGAATTTTTCTAAGATAACTTTTCTAAATTTAACGTTGACATCACTCGCAAGCGAAACAGCTAAAATATCACGATACTGCAATTTTTCCTCAGCGCTTCCAAGGTCTGACAAACTGTTAAAGAAGACGAGTCCACGGAAGTCATCGACATGTGCTAGTTTCCGAAGCATATCTACTCGGTGACGTTGGTCTACTTGCATGTAGAAGTGTTGGATGTTGTCTAACTTTTGATCAGAGAGGTCAATGGTGCGCGTGTTAGCTGCAATCTTATCTTGGTCGAACTTGGTAGTGGCACTCATGTAGATGAGTTGGTGGTCACGAGGTGCGTAATGGGTAATTTTTTCAACAAAATGAATCTGTGAATCGTCAAGCAACTGATCAAATTCATCAAGAATGATAGTCTCCACATTCATCATTTTGATTTTTTTCAATTTGATGAGTTCAAAGATACGTCCGGGTGTTCCAATCAGAATTTCTGGTTCTTTTTTGAGACGCTCAATTTGACGTTTCTGGCTCGAACCTGATAGAAATAGCTGAGCTGTTAAGTCGATAGCTTCGCCCCAAGTTTTAGTGACTTCAAAAATTTGTCCAGCAAGCTCAGTATTAGGTGCCAAAATTAATAGTTGTTGGGCTTTTTTCTTTTGCAGTTTGAGAAGACTAGGTAGGAGATAGGCTAAAGTCTTCCCTGTACCAGTTGGACTGACTCCAAGGAGTGATTCTCCTTCTAGAATAGGATTAAATAGTTGTTCTTGAATGGGAGTGAAGTCTTGGAACCCCAGTTGGTCAATCAATTCTTGCCATTCGGTAGGTAGTTTGGTTTTCATTTTTCTGCCTCAAATCTAATGCCAGCATTCTGGCGCATAGTGTAAAGTAGGTTGTGGACGTGTGTCGCATCATCAATCCAAGATTGGTAAAGTGTCTGGTCTGGTTGGTTAATCATATGTGCAAAAGCAGCGACTTCCTCTGTCATAGTGTGAGTTGCCTGCTGGATAGGAAGTTGAAGTTCATTTCCTTGATGGTCTATAAAAACAGCTGATTGGATATGCTCGATTGTATTAAGTGTCAAGGTGCCGTCAGTCGTATAAATCTCGCAAGGAAG
>FLSH01077129.1_pt1 | contig 13081 bp, 15 predicted proteins | sample 1550441 | NCBI WGS metagenome assembly FLSH01 (sample SAMEA4031756, study PRJEB14383) | metagenome | biome: human; feature: oral; material: saliva | place: Philippines | collected 2014 | reverse complement strand
TCACCGAGCATGATTGCCATGACCATGGAGCGGGCGGTTTCGGCGTCATGTACGTGCACGCCGTGCAGTTCTGCGACTGCCTGGGCGTAGAGTGCGGTGCGTTCGAGGTAGCCGCCGACTGCGAGCGCGGACAGGCTCATGGAGGTGACGGTACCTACGCCGGGCACGAATGCGGATGCGCCGGTGACGCCGCCGATGGCGGTGATGTCGCGCAGGTAGGTGCGGTCGAGGCGCTTGTGGATTTGTTCGGGGGTTTCGTCGGGGTGCGCTTCACGCAGTTTTTTGACGATGGACAGCGCGAGCGGTCGTTGCATGCGCAGTACGTTGTCGAGGGTGGTGGTTAGCGCGGGACGGGGGTTGCCGTCTTCATCGAATAGAGACTTCTTCGGGTCAAGCATGCTCTCAGTAAATCACGGCTTGGTGAATATTTCCTGAATATGGGGCCTGTGGTGGGGTGTGGGGGGTGAAATTTCACCGAGGGCGTGTGGTTTTTTGACCGCCTGTTAAGGTGTTTTGGTCTTTATTTGCGCCGGATTTTAAAGCGCGTAAAATTGTCGTAGATTACACACTATTCATTGTTTGCATAGTGCGTGACCTGTTTCACGAAGATTCGGGTTGCGCCTGATAACAGATAGCGGCTGACACCTCTTCTGGACCAATAAGGATTGCTATGACTTCTTCCACCCATACGCCCAATGCTGCGCGTTCCCCCGTCATGACTCAGGGGTTGGGTGTTGCGTACGCGACCGGCGCGATTATTTCGGCGCAGTTCGGCGCGGCTCTCGCTAAGCAGCTGATGGGCGATTTGGGCCCCTGGGGCGTGGTGACTCTGCGCCTGCTGACCTCCACCATTTTGATGTGGGTGTTCTTCCGCCCGCAGATTCGTTCGTGGACCCGCCAACAGTGGCTGACGGTCATTGTCATGGGTATTGCGCTGACGGGTGCGAATGCGTTCTTCTATGTGGCGATTGAGCAGGTTCCGCTGGCGATTGCGGTGGCTATTGAGTTCATGGGTCCGCTGGTGCTGGCAACGGTTATGTCGCGCCGCAAGCTGGACCTGGTGTGGATTGCGCTGTCCTTTACGGGCATGGCGATTCTGACAGCTGAGTCGCAGGCAAAGCCGGAGGACTTCGCCCTGGTGGGTGTGTTCTTTGCGGTGCTGACCGCTATTTCTCGTGCCGCCTACATTCTGGCGACGGAGAAGGTGGGCGCGCTGATCCCGGGTATGGGTGGCATGGTCATGGGTAACGCTGTTTCGACCCTGCTGGTTCTGCCGTTCCCGTTTATCCTGAGCGGCAATAACCTGCTGAAGGTCACTCAGGATGTGAACCTGCTGGCTATTGGCTGCCTGATGGGTCTGTTGGCTTCTGCCCTGCCGGCGCTGGGTGAGGTTTCTTCCCTGCGCCTGCTGCCCGCGCATATTTATAGCGTGGTGCTGTCCCTGGAGCCTGCGATTGCGGCGGCTGTGGGTATTGTGATGCTTGGTGAGGCTACCGGCCTGGTTCGTTGGACTGCTATTGCTCTGCTGGTGACTGCGAGTATCGGCATTTCAATTTCTCACGCTCGTGCGCAGAAGAAGGCGCAGGAGGAGGGCACTTTGGAGGATCCTGATCGTTATCTGCCCGGTGCGGTGGATGCTCACGGTGTGGATATTGCGCATATGGCGACCAGCTCCATTACGATTCCTTCTGCCGAGCAGATTAAGGCTGACCGTGAGGCGAAGGGCCTCTAACGACTGAGCTTTAGCCGTGTCAACGGTTTCTAGCACCCCCGGGTAACGAGTAGGATAGTATCTCGTGTTGCCCGGGGGTGCGCTCTTTAACTGCGCTGTTCAGGTTCTTGCCCCCCGCCCAAATCGATACGTCATGTGTACACCTTGAGAGATGCACCGCCTCCTCGTGAGGCGCTGGGAGGAGAATCATGCCGCATACTTCATCTCAACGCCCCGCGCTGGGCATCATGTTTGTGCTGATGTCCTGCTCCTCATTGCAGTTCGGCGCCGCCTTCGCGGTCACTCTTTTCCCGCTGTTTGGTGCGCTGGCTATTAGCGTCAGCCGTCTGGCTATTGCCTCTATTGTGGTCGGTAGCGCCGTGTGGTTGGCTGCGCGTTGGCATGCCCGCCGCGGCGGCGAAATGCCGCCGGGTGCGCTGTCCTGGTCGAAGGAGCAGTGGCGTGCCGTCATCATTTTCGGTATGACGTTCGGCCTGATGAACGGCTTCTTCTATTGCGCGATTGACCGCATCCCGATTGGTTTGGCGGTGGCGGTGGAGTTCTTGGGTCCGCTGGCTTTGGCATCTATGCTAACCCGCAGGCTCCGCGACGCGGTGTGGGTGCTCTGCGCCCTGGTGGGCATGCTGGTGCTCGGTTATGAGGCGGCGGTCGGCAAGGATACTGACTACCTGGGCCTGACGTTCGCGCTGATCGCTGGCGTGTTCTGGGCGCTGTATATTCGCTCCAGCGCGAAGGTGGGTTCCATGGTTCCGGGTGCGAGCGGCCTGGCGGTGGCGATGCTTGTTGGTGCTGTATTTATTGCCCCGGTGGCGGCTGTTGTTCCGGCGCCTCAGCCGATCTGGAATGCGGCGCAGGATCCGATGCTACTCCTCATGATTTTTGGTACCGCCATGTTCGCCTCGGTGATTCCCTATAGCGCGGAGCTGATGGCTCTGCGTAACCTGCCGGAGCGCGTATTTAGCGTGCTGATGAGCATGGAGCCCGCTATTGCGGCGATTGCCGGTTGGGCGCTGCTGAATCAGGAGACCGGCCCGATTCGTTGGGTGGCGATTTTCCTGCTGATGACCGCGAGCGTGGGTATTACGCTGACCACCACGAAGGGTGGTTCTTCCACGCAGGAGGGTGACAGCGAGGACCCCGTTCCTATGCCGCTACCCGAGTAAAACCAAAAGTAAACACCTAAATTCCGCCGGGGCGCGGTGCACAGAGAACCCCCTATAGAAAACTCATAGAGAAAACCGTTGAGGCGGGTACCAGCTAGGTACCCGCCTCAACGGTTTTGTATGCCGGGTTTAGCTCTCAGCCAGCTCTTCCAGCAGGTCACGCAGCTCATCGGTGGTAAGCACCTCCGCCGGATGCGGGCCCAGTGCGTACAGCCAGTCCCGAGTGTCCTCGTCCAGCTCGCGGGCGGTACCAACCAGCACGAGGTTGCCTTCGTTCTGCCCGCTGAGCATGGAGCTTTCGCACAGGCACCACACGTGGTCGAAGACTTCCAGCATGGCGGTTGCCTGCAGCTGGAAGAAGGGCAGACCCGCGTCGTCACCCACGTTGATGGCGACCATGCCGCGTTCGCTCAGGGCGTCCTTGAGCTCGCGGTAGAAGTCGCGGTTTGCCAGGTGGGCGGGTGCGTCCATGCCGGTAAAAATATCGAGGATGATCGCATCGAAGCCGGGTACGCCCAGCAGTTCGGGTAGGTTCGCCAGCTGCTCGCGGGCATCCCCCACCACCAACCGGCAGTCGGTTCCGGCGGGTAGCGGCAAGCGGTCCGTCACGAAGCCCATGAGCTCCGGCTCAATATCCACGGCAACCTGGCGGGAGCCGGGGCGGGTCGCCTGAATATAGCGCACGAGGGTGAGCGCACCGGCGCCCAGGTGTGCGGCGGTGATAGGTTCGCCGGCGGGTGCGAGCGCATCCACCGTGTTCGCAATGCGGCGCAGGTACTCGTAGAACACGTAGTCGGGGTTCTGCACGTCCACGTGGGACTGCTCGGCGCCACCGATTTCGAGGACGTAGCCGTGGTCGCTGAACCCGTCGGGGTGGATTTCGGCGCGCTGACCGCCGGAGAGCTGAATGTGCGCCACTACTTCACGCCAGCTTCACGCTTGAAGGTGCTGACCAAATCATCCACCGAGGAGGACGAATCCAGGCCGTCAACGATCTTGTCGTTCACGACGAAGGTGGGGGTGCCCTTCACACCGATCTTCACGGCGTGCTCGTAGTCGCGCTGAATGGGCTTGACGGTGTCGGAGGCGAGCAGGACCTTATCGAATTCTTCGACGTTCAGGCCCAGTTCCTTGGCGTAGTCGTTGAAGAGGGTGCGCAGCTTGTCGCGTTCCTTGATGTTCTTCCAGTCGTTCTGGGTATCGAAGAGCTTGTTCGCCATTTCAAGATGCTTGCCCTGCGCCTCGGCGGCTTCCACGGCAAGTGCGGCGGGTACGGCGTTGGCGTGCATGTTCAGCGGCATGTTGCGTACGGTCACGTTCATGATGCCGTCGAGTTTCTTGGCAGCTTCTTCGAACTTGGGTTCTGCCTTGGCGCAGTAGGGGCACTGGTAGTCGGTGTACAGGGTTGCGGTGCCTGCGCCGGGTACTTCGCGGTTGAGGCGGTAGCCGACGTAGCCGTCATCGGCGGTTGCCAAGGCAGTAGCCGAAGCCGAGGGGTCAGCAGATGCCGAAGCGCTCGCAGTGGCGCTTGCGGAGGCGCTCGCCGAACCGCTGGAAGATGCCGAAGCGGAGGGCTGGGAGGAGCTGGAACCGCATGCGCTCAGTCCCAGGGCGGCGGCGGGCACTACGCCCAGCAGCAGGGTGCGGCGGTTGAGGGGTGAAGTCATGGGAGTTCCTCTCTCTACGGGTGGCGGGCTGGTCTGTGATTAATCAGTCTGTGATTACTCAATCTGTGGTTGATACATCCGTGGTTGATGTGCACTGTGATGCACTGCGAGGTGCTGTCAGCCGCCGTGGTTACAGGGTTTATTGTATGCCCCTGCCCTGAACATTCCCTATCTTCGGGCGGGTTTGCGGGGTGAATGCAGTGCACGCCATAGGATCCCTGCCGCCTGCTCGCCCCTGCGGTCGCGGTGTTGAAAGTAATTAGCCTCTCCCCCGCCTTTTTGGTACTATTGCGGGGTATGCACTGTTCGCCGGTTGCTTTCGGGCAGTTGGGAGCGGTAGCGTATGTGCCTCTATAGCTCAGGGGTAGAGCATTTCCCTCGTAAAGAAAAGGTCGTGGGTTCGAATCCCACTGGGGGCTCCACATCCGCCGTAACGCGTGCCGGTTTCCGGTGTGTTGCGGCGGTTTTTAGCATCTGAGAGATGCCACGTATCTCGCAGGATGTCACCGTCGATTTTTAGGAGATTCTCATGTCTTCTCGTTCTTCACATACTCAGCGCCTGCAGAACCGTTCGCAGGCTGGTCGCCCCTCCGCGGGCTCTGCACGCCCGATGAGCCCGACGATGCGTTTTGCTCTGGTGTACGTGTTGGCGCTGGTGGTTTCCCTGGCGGTGTGGTTCTTCTACCGTTCCGTGTATGAGGATGACACCTCGTTCTTGGTACCGATTGTGATTTCTTTGGTGACTTCGTACGTGTGCGCTCATGCGTTGACGGGCGGCAAGTCGCCCCGTAACTAGACCGCCGACCGGCAGTCCACCAGGCTGTAGCCTCATGAGGTTTTAGGCAGACAAAAGCCGCGCATCCGGTTCCCCGTTCAGGGTTCGGATGCGCGGCTTTTTACGCGTGTACTTTACGCCAGCACCTTACTTGGAGGCACGCTGGAAGTCGCTGTCGGTCTTGCCCCACAGGCCGTAAACCTTGGCGAGTTCCTTGACCTTCTTTGCACGCAGGTAACGCGGCAGGTAGGAGCCGTCGCGGGGGCCGTCAAGGGGCACGTCGAGCATCTGGTGTGCTTCTTCAATCTCGATCTCGCTGGGGGAGAATGCCGCGTTGATGGTCTCCGTCTGGCGGATGTCCAGGGTGATCTTACCGGTCATGCCGTGGTCGTTCGCGTAGCCGCATGCCTTGGAGAGGTCAGCGCCGTATGCGCCGAGGGTCGGGCCGTCGATGGGGCCGGGCAGACCACCCAGGGTGGAGGCGATGACCAGCTGCGAACGCACGTAGGCGAGCGCCATGGGGGTTGCGGAGGAGCCGGTGTCGCGGCGGTAGTCGCCTGCGCCGAATGCGAGGCGGAAGGTGCCGATTGTGCGGGCAATTTCGACGGAGTGATGCACGCCGAGTGCGGACTCAATCAGCGCGATGATGGGGGTTCCGGGGGGCAGCTCGGCTGCGGTGCGGTCAATGTCGGTGGCGTGCTCTGCGGTGGCGAGCATGACGCCTCGCAGGCCCTTCACGTTCTTGAGGGCCTTGACGTCCTTCCACCAGTGTTCGGTGGTGATGGCGTTGATTCGCACCCATGCGACGACGCCGGAGTTGAGCATACGGACGACCTGCTCGCGGGCGGCGTCCTTCTCTTCAGGGGGGCAGCCGTCTTCGAGGTCGATGATGATGGAGTCAGCCTCGGATTCGAAGGCCTCTTCAAAAACTTCTTCGGAGGAGTTGGCGCGCACGAGGAGCCAAGAGCGTGAGAGGCTGGGGCGCAGCTGACGCGCACGCTCATTGCGGTGGAATTCAAACATGGTGTGTGACTTCTTCCGTGAATTGTATATGCATTGGGTTGTGCCGTAGAGGGGCAGGAAAAAGCCTGCGGTTCTTCCGCGCGTACCATCGCATTGTGTCGTCACCTCCATTGTGACGGAACCGCATAAGAAGCGTCCTACACCTCCTCTTTAAGCGTATCGCCTGTTGAAGTGCACATCAAACTAACTCGCCTGTTGACCGCAATTTAGGCCCGGCGCCATACCTCAACCAGCGCTATGCCTCCATCAGTACTACGCCTCGACCAGTTGGGTGCGGCCCACGGGGATTCCATCGTCGAAGATCAGCTCGCCGGCGGCTTCCTTCTGGGCGCGCTGAATCAGACGCTCGGCGTCCTCAATGTGCTGGATGACGGTTTCCACGCGGCGGTGCACGCTCACCTGGCGGTCGCAGCCGGTGGCGCATTCGCCGAAGCAGCGTGCCATGGCGAGCGCTTCGGCGCAGAGTGCCACGGCGTTACCCGCCTTGGAGAGGGCGCGGTTCAGGTCGGAGTAGGTGCCGAATGGGGAGGCGGGAATATCGCCGTCGCTGGGGGCGAGGCGGTGCGCTTCCATAACGACCGCACGCACGCGCGGGATGAGGTCGGCGAGCGCGTTGGCGTCCGGCACGATGAGCTCGATCATGGAGGCGGACGAGTCGGTTGCCGCTAGGCGTTCGAGGACCTGGTGGAAGCGGTCAATACCGCGAATGAACCGGTCGTGGGATCGGCGCCAGATGCCTTTGCCGAGTTCGGCGTCGTCGCGGCGTGATTGCAGGTAGCTTTTAAGTCCCATGTGTCCTCCTCTGCGTGGTGTGTGTGCCGTGTTTGTTGGTCGGTGCAGGCTGCCGGCGTTGGGCTCTGCGGCGACCCACAAACCTCCCTATACTTAGGTTACCCTAAATCTCTTTTAGTGACGAGATGTCAGCTGTCGGTTAATCATTTCGACCCGGATTTTCATCACGCCCCTCACGCGACACCCCCCCGTGCAACGCCCCCTGCGGCACCGACATGAAGCGGCACCGCGGGGAGCACAACGACTTCTAGACCATGCGCAGCACAATCTTGCCGAGATGCTGGCCCGAGTCGAAGTACTCGTGGGCGGCAGCCGCCTCCTCCATATCGAAGATACGGTCCAGGCCCACGCCAATCCTGCCGGATTCGATGAGCGGCAGCACGTGTTCGCGTACACCGCGCAGAATCTCAGCCTTCTGCTGATCCGAACGGGTGCGCAGACTCGTGGCGTGCACGGACAGGCGGCGGGTGAGCATGTAGCCCAGGTTCACTTCTGCTTTGGCGCCACCCATGAGGCCGATAATGCACAGGTGCCCGCCGTCGGCGAGGGTGTGCAGGTTGTCGTCCAGGTACTTTCCACCCACGACGTCGAGGATGTAATCGGCGCCGCGTCCGCCGGTTTCAACCAACAGAACTTCACGGAACGAATGTTCGGTATAAATGATCGGTTCAGCACCTAGTGAGCGCACATACTCTGCTTTTTCCTCGGTGCTGACGGTCGCAAACACACGGGTACCCGCGGCGAGCGCCAGCTGAATAGCGTGCACACCAATACCGCCGGTACCGCCGTGAATGAGCACCACTGCGGGTTCGCCGTCTTCCTTGAGGTTTTCGGCGGGGTTCATGCTCATACCGCAGGTGAGCACCAGGTTCGAGTAGACGGTTGCCGCGACTTCGGGAATGCCGGCGGCTTCGGCGAAGCTCAGCTGTTCGGGTACGGGCAGCACGTGGTCGACGGGGACGGTCACGTAGTCGGCGTAGCCGCCTCCAGCGAGGAGCGCCATGACGGGGGTGCCGCGGTTCTCCACGGAGGCACCCTCACCGACCGCTTCAATAACGCCGGCTACTTCGAGGCCGTAGATGGGGCTTGCCCCGGCGGGCGGCGGGTAGAATCCGCGGCGCTGTAGCGCGTCGGCACGGTTGATTCCGGCGGCGTGAACGCGGATGAGAACTTCGTGGGATCGGGGTACGGGGGCGGGGACTTCGCTGATTGTCAGAGCCTCAGGTCCACCGTGACTGTTCTCAATAATTGCTCTCATGAGTCCTCCTCATTGCCGGAAGCACCATCGTTGGTGCGCGATTTACAGAAAGCTTATCGCATGAGATAATCTCGTAGTGCCCTGCGGCACGGTATTGCCATAAAATGCCGGTCTCTGGTGCGTATGGATGGTTGTCCGAGCGGCCGAAGGAGCTGGTCTTGAAAACCAGTAGGCGGTAACCCCGTCTCAAGGGTTCAAATCCCTTACCATCCGCGTTATAGCTTCTGCTCCTCGTGTGGAGCGCAAAGAGCCCCGTTCCTCGTGTTGAGGAACGGGGCTCTTTGCATATGCCGTTTCGAGTTATCGGGAGCGTCGTCAGTTGATTTGTGACAAGGCGTTCGCAATATACATGAAGAGGGCGGCGATACCGATGAAAAAGCATAGCCCCAGCCCGTTGAGAATACGACCTTCGAGGGCGCGTGTACCATGCCTCTGCGCTACCCGCCCCTGCCAGATGCCCAGGATGTTCAGCACCGGCGCGGCGAGAGCTACCTGCAGACCGCTTTCTCCAAGATCCTGGACAAGCAACCAAAACCCTAGAACGAAAGACAGCGGGGCGAGGAAGCCTAAAAGCAGGGAGAAGTTCGCTGCCCTTTTACCGTCTTGTGTTCCTTGCACAGCGGGAGGTTGCTCGCTTGCAGGTTGCTGCCAATCGTCCGTGCCGTCAGCCTCGGACGGCTGGCTGTCATCCGCCTGGTAGAGCTTGGCGTATTCAGGGTTGTTATCAAAATCTTCGTTATTTTGGGGTAGCTGCGACATCGCATCCACAACCTTTCACATTCCACACACGAGGGGCGTTAACTTCACCCTAAACCTTCCCCCACACGGGAACAAGCATGTCAGGACCAATCCGCAAAACATACGGCATATACACAGCAAAGCCCCGCTCCTCGCATTGAGGAACGGAGCTTTCTTACACTCACCAGGACAAATTATGACCGGCATGCCTAACAAAACGAGAGCATCTTCATGCCCACCACCGTACTGGCGCTTTTATAAAGAGTGACTGAGGCTTACCAGAAACAGGATGACAAAAATATAGAGAGCGAGGACAATACCTACACCCGCCCAGCTGAGAATACGACCCGCTAGGGCAGGCACACCGTGCCGTCTCGCCACTCGCCCTTGCCAGATACCCAAGATGCCCAGTATCAGTGAGATAAAGGTGAGATCTGCTCCCCAGACCCAGCTCCATAGCGGGATACACAGTAGGCTGAGAGCGCCGAAAAACAATGAAAGACTTGCCGCATTCTCCCCATCCCGCCGTTTCGAGAAGCCAGGTGAAACCTTTTTTCCGGGTAGTAACTGGTTACCTAAAACACCAGCGTAGGGTTGCCAGCTGCCATTTGTCTGGTTGAGCTTGTTGTGTTCGGGGTTGTAGTCAAAAGCTTCATTGTTTTGAGGTAGCTGCGACATCGCATCCACAACCTTTCACATTCAACGTTGGAGAAGTATTACACCCACTAGCCCCTCCCCTGAGTACCAGAGCGAGAGGACACGCAGGCTCCCTGTGGAGTCGACATCGTTATATGCCGCCGGTCATAACAATCAAGAACAATGCGACGATGATGGCGAAGGGAAGGGCAAAAATTACACCCGCCCAGCTGAGAATACGACCCGCTAGGGCAGGCACACCGTGCCGCTTAGCCACTCGCCCCTGCCAGATACCCAAGAGGCCCAGTATCAGCGAGATAAAGATAAAGTATGGTGCCCCGTTTGCTATAGGGATAGAAGCTACGCTGAGGATGCCGAAAAGCGAGGAAAGACTCTCAGCTTTCTCCCCTTTTTGCCGTATCAAGAGAGCATGTATGCACTCGCTCTCTAACAGTATCTGTCTCTCTGAGTCATCAGCATTGGATTGATAGATACCAGTCGCATGGTAAAGCTTGGCGTATTCGGGGTTGTAATCGAAAGCTTCATTGTTTTGGGGTAGCTGCGACATCGCATCCACAACCTTTCACATTCAACGTTGGAGAAGTATTACCCCTAGCCTCTCCCCTAATCCACTAGAGCTAGAGGACAGGCAGGCTTCTCGATAGACCGGCGTCAGTAGTCTTTAAGGCCAGAAAAGAGAATCGTGAGGAATACGACGAGGGCGCCTAGGAGCAGAAAAATGATCATGCCCACTACGTTGAGTATCATGCCCAGGATGGCATGCATACCGTGCCGTCTCGCCACTCGCGCTTGCCAGATTCCTAGGGAACTCAGTATCAGCGAGAAGGGGATGAAGTACAGCGACGAACGGATGCCGGGGATGCACGCAAAGCTGAGGGCGCCGAAGAGTAGGGAGAGGTTCGCGGCGAACCGTCCAGCTTCCTGGCTCAAGACATCCTCTGAGAATTCACTCGCGGGTGGTAACTGTCCACCCGGAGCTACAGTACCGGGGTGCCCGTTGCTGTTCTCCTGGTAGGGTTCGCTGTATTCGGGGCTGTTATCGAGAGTTTCGTTGTTTTGGGGTAGCTGCGACATCGCATCCACGACCTTTCACTTTCCACACACTAGTTAATCACCTCGGCTTGGGCTTTCCCCGATGCACCTATCGGCTGGTGTTAAACCACACCCACAGTGTCCAGACGTTCACGAGCACAAAGCTGACAATGGCCACCCAACTCAGCACGCGACCCGCGGCAGGAATCGCACCGTAGCGATCTGCTTCCTTAGCTTTCCATAGACCAAGAGCACCCAGAGCAACAGAAGGGATACCGAAAAGCCACCAGCCCCATACCGCAACACTGACAAGACTGAGCACGCCGAAGGCAAGTGAGAGTTGGGAGGCTCGTTCCCCCAGACCCCATTCAGAAGGCTCTCTTCTCTTAGTCGGGAGCGGTGTCAGCGGGGGCCGACTATCAGGGTCGAAGCGGTCCTTCGGGTTGTAGTCGTCATAGTGTTCGCTCGTGCTTTTATTCTGCTTTAGCCCCTTGTAGCCGAAATTCCGGTCGAAGGGGTTGGGCTCTTGCGGGTAGTAGGACGACATTGTATCCACGACCTTTCAATACCGGGTGTTAAGCCCACCCTAGACTTTCCCTGCCGGGGGAACAAGCATGTCGAGCCCAATCCACGAAACATACGGCATATACACAGCAAAGCCCCGCTCCTCACATTGAGGAACGGGGCCTTTGCGCATCCTCCAGTGAGGGTGCAAGCTTTTAGAAGAATGCCAGTATCTGCGCAACATCCACCAGTCCGGAATTGGCTGCGGAATCAGAAAGGGCCAACATAATCGCCAGCAGAAGACTTCCACCCAAAAGCACCAGGAAAAGGCCACCAATAACTACGCTAATCCAGTTCAAGATACGACCAGCCGAAGCCGCCACGCCGAAACGCTCAGCCTCATTAGCTTTCATAACGCCGATAACACCCAGAATCAGGGAGGGAATACCCAGCAAGAACCAGCCAAGCGTTAGAGCACAAGCTAAACCGATAATACCGAGCACCGTAGAAGTCTGAGCAGCCTTCTCACCAGCAATCTGCTCAGGAGTCTTCTGCAAAAAGCCCACAGGAACCATCATGGGCTGACCGTACTGGTCAGGCTGCTGGTACTGCTGGCCGTACGGGTCGTACTGATTCTGACCGTACGAGTCCTGACCGTACTGGTCATAGGAATACTGATCGTAGGAGCCCTGCCCGTACTGGCCGTAAGAACCCTGACCATACTGGCCATACTGCGTGTTCTGCCCATACTGACCATTCTGGTTGTACTGCTCGTTCAGACGGTTGTAATCCGGGTTGTAGTCGTAGGGGTCTGAACCCCGAGGATTCTGAGACATGGCATCTCACTTTCGTACGGCTGGTGTGTGTTAAACCTAATTCACCCTAACCCATGAATGGAACGGGTACAACTAAGGCCGTTATGCAACCCCGCACAATGCACTTTAATGCACTGGATGGGCGCCTTATCAGGTACGCAAAAGCCCGCATGCGCACGGGCGCTCGCGGGCTTTCTCAAATCATGAGGCTACTGCAGGTAGCTTCAATCCTAGTACTTTACAAAAATCCTCAGAGCAACCAGCAAAATAATGCTGACGACACCCAGAACAGTACCGGCAATAGCCATACCGCGGTTCTTCAGCTCGGGGTTGTTCATAGCCAGGCGGCCGGTCACAATAGCTACAACACCAAGGATAAAACCGAGGACAAAGAAGCTCACAATACCGCTCACCAGAGAAACAATCGACAGGGTCTTTGCCTTCTTCGCCTGAGCCTGCTGCTCAGGGGTCTGAACGGGCACACCGTAAGGAGCCTGCTGATTGAACTGGGGTGCCTGCTGGCTGAACTGGGGGTCCTGGTTGAACTGGGGCTGGGGGTTGTTGGGGTTTTCAGACATAATTTCTCATTTCGTTGAGTAAATAAGACAACTCTGGCAACGTTGTACGGAAAAATCGCACGCCAGAGACGCTCTCTATTTATCGGTCGGACAGTAGCAGTTTATCGAAAATGTATATGAGCCTCAAAGCCTACAACCCATAGTCCGCCCTATAAAGCAACACATACTCAGAGATATCCCCCAAAGCACGGGCCGAATTGACCAAGCGCAAAACAGCCTATATTCTTATAGGGATGCGCTCACGAGCGCACCGTGGAGACGTGCCAGAGCGGCCGAATGGACTTCACTGCTAATGAAGGGTCGGGGTTAAACTCGACCGGGGGTTCAAATCCCCCCGTCTCCGCCAC
>FLSH01000842.1_pt1 | contig 13100 bp, 14 predicted proteins | sample 1550441 | NCBI WGS metagenome assembly FLSH01 (sample SAMEA4031756, study PRJEB14383) | metagenome | biome: human; feature: oral; material: saliva | place: Philippines | collected 2014 | reverse complement strand
ATTTCCCCGGTGCTGATTGTTTTGGGTGCCATTGCGGCGGCGCTGTACGGGCTGTGGCAGAGCTGGGCGTGCCTCATTCCGCTGGTGCTGATTCTGGTGCTCATGTGGGTGCGGTACACGATGCAGCGTCAGGCGCTCAACGATTTTGCGGAGCTGGAGGCGGCACGCACCGCGTGGAAGAAGACCCGCGACCGCCAGTACCTGGAGCTGATGGCGGCGCAGTCGGCGCGCATCCTGGGTGAGAATAAGGCGCTGACCAAGCAGGCTCGCGTGCACGTGCAGGAGTACGCGGATTTCGCGGCGCAGAAGCTGGGCACTCAGCGCTAAAGACCCCGTTGCGCTCGCTCACCCTTCCTCAAAAAGTATTCGACGAGCGTTGATTGAGCTGAATGTTTAGGCGCACTACAACCTTTAGGCACAGTACAAAAGACCGTAACCACTCCCCCATGCGGGGGCGGTTACGGTCTTTACGTCTTAGGGGGTTACACCCTAGTTGGTCTTCTGCGCGGGTGCTTCAGCGGCTTCCTCAACAACCTTCGCAGATTCTTCGTCTGCATCATTAGTAGCCGCAGCGTCGTCAGTAGCAGTAGCGTCCAATCGCTGCACCACAGCGGGGCGGTCATCAAAGCCGCGGCGGGTGCCTCGGGCAGCCTTCGCATCAAGGGTGTACAGCTGCTCGCGGTTCGTCAGCACCACCAGGGTCATGGCATTCAGGCAGACACCCACAATGCACAGAATCCAGCCGATCAGCATGAACCGGCCACCGGAAAGCACCGCACCGGAAAGCATCAGAGCAATCGAAACCAGGTACGCCGGGGAGAGCAAAAACTTCGTATTCACGACCGACCTACCTAGCGCGCGTTGGAGCGGGGCTTGGGTGCGCGGCCCGAACGGGGGCGCGAGGGCAGAACGCTCATGCGGCCGGGGGCACGCTCAACAATCGGCTGGGATTCGGTGGGCTCTTCCTCGCGAACCTCGGTAGTCTCAGCGGCTTCAGCGGTTTCAGTAGGCTCGGTCGCTTCAACAGCCTCAACAGGAGCTACTTCCTGCTCAGCAGCCTCTCGTTCTTCGCGGCGGTGCTCTGCGCGCTCGCGGATGCGGTTCTCCACGGAGGACTCGAAACCGTCCAGGTTGGCAACCAGCGCGGGGATTGGGTCGCCCTTCGCCTTACCCACGGACAGCACAAAGGCGAGGACGTTCAGGCCCAACGCAAGGATGAGAAGGATCCAGCCGAGCCACAGGAGCCAGGGGTTGGAGGTTCCAATCAAGAGCGCGCCGCAAAAAATTACGCCGAGGGAGGTCAGGTACGCAGGCGAGAGAGTCTTGAAGTCCATGTCTACTTTCAATGTGTTCGTGAGTTTGAGAGAGCTAACGTACGTTCACTACGTTTCCTGTCTCATTTTAGGTGATAGTTGAGGCTTAATCTGCTTCTGCCCCTGTCTATCGCCTGTGAGCTAAAGACCAGAGGGCTTATCTCGGTGGCGTAGGCAGGGGCAGAAACGTAGCGTTCGTGCACGAGGGTACCGACTATGACTTGGGGGTTACCTCGTTGGTGACCAGGGGCGAGGCGGGCGCGTTCTCCACCACGGGAATTGCACGGGTGCTCAGGGTACCCTGGTGCTTCTTCCAGAGGTTGTAGCGTTCCAGGGCGACCGCGCCGGCGGTCATGGCGGGCAGAATGAACATGCCGGAGGAGCGGATGCTTTCTGCCTGCGCCAGGATGTCCAGCTTACGCACCACGCGGGTCACATCGTGGGAGTCGTAGCGGTCCTGAGCGGCAATGACCTCGTTCTGTGCGGCGGCGAGGGCGGCGTCGCGCAGGCGCACGAAGTCGTTCCTCTTGCCCTTAACCTTTTCCATGTGCTGCTTGTATTCTTCGGGTAGCGCCTCGCTAATTTCGTCGCGGCGGGTAATAGCGGAGCACATTTCCTTCACGCGCGCGTAGGTCTCGGGGTCGGTGGTTGCCTTCGCCTCCGCCTGCAGTGCTTCAAGAGCCGCGTCCTGCGCAATCTTGAGCAGTTCGGGCACGGCGGTTTCTTCTTCATGGTTAGCCTGCACGCCAAGGACCTTCACGAGCAGGGGCAGGGTCAGGCCGGGCAGCACGAGGGTGAAGAAGAGTACGGAGAGCATCATGACGATGGCGTCTTGGCGTACCTGTTCGGTGCCGTTGACCACGGGGATGGACAGGGCAAGAATCAGGGTCACGAGGCCTCGCATGCCGGACCAGGTCATGACGATAACTTCGGCGAAGCTTTCGGGGGCACCCTCGTGGATGGGGTTCTTGCGCCCTGCGAGCCAGACGATGGTGAACCAAATGAGGCGCACCAGGATGGCAACCAGTGCGACCATGGCGCCATCACCGAAGAGGCCGGCAATACGAGAGGGATCGGCGGTGGCGATGATGCTACTTGCCTGCAGGCCGATGAGGCCGAAGGCCACGCCGGTCATGAGCAGCTCAATGATCTGCCAGAAGGAGGTGGAGGAGAGGCGTTCTTCCGCTTCGAGTGCCGCCATGTACTTGGTGCTGGTGAACTGGATAGCGCCGATGACCACGGCAATAACGCCGGAGGCGTGCACGCTTTCAGCAGCGAGGTATGCGCCGAAGGGAATCACGAGGGTCACGGCGTTGCTGGTGACCACGTCGTGGGCGCGCTGGCGAACGTAGCCGCCGAGCCAGCCGAAGATGTAACCAATAATGACCGCCAGGATTGAGCCGAGCACGAAGTCCTTGGCGACAGAAAGCGGCTCAATGTGGTGGCCGCTGGTCATGGAGTGGATTGCGGCGTGGAAGAGCACGATTGCGATAGCGTCGTTGAAGCTACCTTCGGTCTGCAGGGTGCCGATGAGTCGACGGGGGATGCCGACGGGCTCGGCGACCGCCTCCACGGCGACGGGGTCGGGCGGGGACACAGCTGCACCCACGGCGAGGGCGACGGCGATGGTCATGCCGGGGACCCACCACATGGTTGCGCCGGCAATCGCCAGGGCAGAGACGGTGGTGAGTAGCACCGAGTAGAGCAGTACGGATTTCCAGCGGCGGCGCAGGGTACCCCACGAGAATTTAATGCCGATAGCCCACAGTAGCGGCGGAAGGAAGATCGGCAGGATGATGTCGCTATCGATGGTGAGGTCCGGTCGGTTGGGGATGAAAAGCGCGGCGGCACCGAGCAGAGTCATCATGACCGGCCAGGGGAGGTTGAGTCGATCACCGACGCTGACCATGAACACGGTCGCAATCAGGATCATGACGATAACGGAGAGGTAAAGCATTAGTCCGGTGTTGTTCCTTTCGTGCGGCCACGATTAGTCGGCTACGTCTTTCTACTCTACCGGAGGGGCGCATACCGCTTTCGGGATATGGGGGTTCTGTAGCGTTTATTCTGGTGTTGTTTACCTCTAAGCCTAATGCGTTTTATGGAATATAAAGTTTTCCCCTGAATATCCTTGCTTTTCAGTAGGTTACTCAGGGGAAAATTCTATATTTGGAATATATCGATTAGGGTAATTACCTTTGGCGGGCTACTTGGAGCCACAACCACCCGCACCACAGCCGCAACCACCTGCGGGAGCTTCCTCCACGACCGGCTCGGGTTCGTCATGGCCGCCACAGCAGCCACCCTTTTCTTCCTTCGGTTCGTCGTGGCCACCGCAGCAACCGCCGCCGCCGTGGGAGTGGCCGTGAGATTCAGCCGGAGCTTCAGCGGAGGAACCACATCCGCCCGAGCCGCAACCGCAACCACCGGCGGAAGGTGCCGACTCTTCGTGGCTGCCGCAGCCGCCCGAACCACAGCCACAGCCGCCACCATCGACCGAGCCGCAGGCGGAGCCGCGCGCATCGCGGTGACCCATGAGGTCCACGCCGAGGTCGGAGAGGTAGCGCAGGTAACCTGCGAGGGCGTCACGTCCTGCGGTGCCGGAGATGACGATGCCGCCGTGGCGCAGTGCCTTGAGCACCTCGTTGACCATGGGCCACTGCTCAATGTCGTCGGTAATGGTGATAGCGCTGACCACGTGCATTGCGAGGGAGGTCAGCGAGCGCAGAGACTGTTCGTAGCCTTCGGGCAGGTGAATGACCTTGGCGGGTGCTGCCAGGCGCAGGATGGACAGTACGCGCATGAGCATCATGGGCACTGCATTTTCGGGCAGCAGTACGGTCACGCCGATTGCGGAGGATTCTGCGATACGTTCGATGGTTGCCGCGAGTTCTTCGGAGTCGATGTCGCGGGAGATGTCCAGCACATCGTAGGAGTCCACGGCGATGGAGCGGGTGCCCAGCGCGTCGGCGAGTGCTTCATCTTCGGTGTGGATCGCAATCATGTTGCGGAATTCGTTGCGGCGCACGACGGAGGCTGCCTCGATGAGGGCGAAGTCCTGGCCTTCACCGTCCACGAGGAGGGTGTGGATTTCTTCGCGGTTGAGGCCTTCACCTGCGGTGGCGCGCTCGATTAGTTCAGAAAATGCATTGCTCATACCGAATATTAAACACCTGATTTTGGGGCGTGCGCCCGCGAGGTTTGCCTGTCTTGGCGGTTTTGAGCGGTTTATGACGTGATTTTATGCCGAGAGCGTGGGCGGCCGCCTATTTCTGCGTGTGCTGGAGTGTTTTGGTGGTAATTCTGCCCGTGAAACGCGAAGCGTTCGCTCCGGGTGAGTGAGAATCAACATTGGTTTTTGGGTTTGTTCCGCGTATTTGTGGGGTTTTTGTTTGCCGCGGGGTGCATCTTGCTCACGTTACAGATTTGAACACCCTAAAATGAAAGGGTGGTACTTTCCCGTGAAAAGATTCTAGATACCGCCTACGAGGTCTTGGCGACCTACGGTTTGGCGGACCTTTCCATGCGCCGACTTGCTCAGGAGCTTCACGTGGCTCCCGGCGCCCTGTACTACCACGTGAAGAATAAGCAGCAGCTTCTGATTCTGTTGGCGGATTACATTCTGGCTCGTGCCCCGAAGTCGATGTCTGAGGAGGCTGAGGCAAATCCGGAGGCTATTCGTGCTTCGATGATTCGCCGCGGTGATCTTTTGTTCTCTCTGCTGTACCCGATTCGTGAGTGCCCTGAGGTGGTCCGTTTGAGCTTGACTCTGCACCCGCGTGAGTTGAAGCCTGTGGTGGCGATGGCTCATGAGTTCCAGGCGCTTGGTTTGGGTCATGCGGAGGCGCTGCGTCGTGCTCGTTTGTTGACTCATATTGCGTTGAGCCTGGTGGAGGAGTATCAGACTCTGCCGCTGATTTCTCCGCAGGAGGCTGTGGCGAGCGGCGATGTGCCTCTGATTGAGAATGCGTTTAACCGTTACCGCCAGGATCTGCTGTCTGCGATTGATTCAATGATGGTGGTGCAGGAGCCCTACACGCAGGACGCGTAATCGCTTGGCCTTTCTTTTGGTTTATTAGTTATGTATGGTGCCCCGTGCCCCTCTTGTGGGGGTGCGGGGCTTTTGCGTGTGCTTAGCGTGCTCTCCCCTGCCACGCTCTGATCCTGCCGCGCTCTGATACCGGTGCGGTTTGGCGCCTGAGTCGATGTTCGCTGGTTTTCTGCTTTAGTCTAGAGGTGACACGTGCTTGTGCTCGGAGTGTATCGGGTACGGGTGGGGTGTTGTTGATGTCTTAGTGCCCTGTTGGGCTTTATCAGAGGTGTTCCATGTCGATGACCGCTACCGCCCAGTGGGCGGCTCTTCCGAACCATAGCGCGGAGATTGCCCGCGTTCGTGAGGAGTTTATTACTGCGTATGGTTATGAGCCGGATGGTGTGTGGTCTGCGCCTGGGCGTCTGAATCTTTTGGGCGAGTACATTGATTTTTTGGGTGGCTCGTGCCTGCCGATGCCGCTGCCGTACCGCACCTATGTGGCGGGTGCGTTGCGTCGTGATGGTGTGTTGCGTGCTTCGTCGTTGCAGATGCCCGGCGATGAGCGCACGGTTGTGATTCGCGATATTCAGCCGGGTCATTTGAAGGGCTGGTTCACCTATGTGGCGGGTGTTGCGTGGGCGATGAATCAGGAGGGCGGCAGGGATATTATGCTGCCCGATGAGTTTGGCGCTGACCTGCTGATTAATTCTCGTGTTCCGGTGGGTGGCGGTTTGTCGTCTTCGGCGGCTTTGGAGTGTTCGACGGCGTTGGCGTTGTTGGAGCTTTCGTGTCCGGTGCGTAAGGATTGCCCGGAGGCAGATGCTTCCCCAGCTGATAGTGATGCGTTGCGTGCGCGTCTGGCTCAGGTGTGTATTACGGCTGAGAATAAGGTGGCTGGCGCGCAGACGGGTGGTCTGGATCAGACGGCGTCGTTGCGTTCGCATCCTGAGCAGGCGCTTGTGGTGGATTTCCGTGATTTTTCGATTGAGCCGGTTGCGGTGGATATTGCCCAGCACGGCCTGAGTTTTTTGGTGATTGATACGAACACTCCGCATGAGCTGACGGATGGCGGTTTTGCGGCTCGTCGTGCGGCGTCTGAGGCGTGCGCTGAGGCTTTGGGTCTGCGTTTTTTGCGTGATGCTTTGCCGGAGGATTTGTCCTGTGCGGGCATGGATGCGCGCGCGGCGAAGGCGTGGCGTGCTGATTTGGTGGATTCTTCGGTGAATCGTGCCCTGGATGCTCTGGAGGATGCGGGTCGTCCGTGTTCGTTCCCGCGCGGTTGGGTGCGTCATGCGTTCCACGATATGACTCTGGTGGGTCGTGCGAGCTATCTGTTGCAGCATGCTGATGAGCTTGGTTTCGCGGCGTTTGAGGAGGCGGGCCGTATTTTCACGGAGTCGTTCGTGTCGATGCGTGATGAGTTGCGTGTTTCTCGCCCTGAGATTGATGATGCGGTGCAGGTGTGTCTGGATCAGGGTGCGCTGGGTGCCCGTATTGTGGGTGGTGGTTTTGGTGGCGCGGTGATGGCGCTGATTCCGACCTCCCAGCTGGAGGCTGCCGCGGACGCGGTGGCGACTGCGTATGCTGTGCGCGGCTACGCGGCACCTCGTTTTTTGCCGATGGTTGCTGGTTTTGCGGCGTCTCATGATTGGGCTGCGGGCGCTGTTCCTACGGATATTCCGGTGTTTTAGGGTTGGGCACTGAGGTCTGCCATAACTCACCCATAAATCGTCGGGGCCATGCTGGAAATCGTCGGGGTGTCATACGGGCGGTTTTTCGGGGTTTGAACGATATTCGTAGCTGGAAGTTTCCTGCGAGTTTCTGCAAATTTCCTCCGTTTATTCCCCGTAATAACGCGCTGATAAGCCACAATTTTTTGGTCATTGATCAAAAGTGACGCCACGTTTTCTGAGGGTGGTTTTTCTTGCCCTCGCGGGTATGTACACTTATCGACGGACGCAATCCGTGAGCTGTAAAGTTTCGATGCGCATCGTCCGGCATATGGATGGCATCTACACTGGGTTCTACCGTCACATACAAGCCCAGCTTGCAGGTTTCGTCCACCAAAGCATCACACTCCAGTTTTCTGCCCGCCCCGGGCAGACCCCCTCACTCAGAGTGAGGCTTTAGAGCGCGAAAGCGCAGAAAGGAGGCCCCCGTGGGCTTCGATATCAAGGGCACCGTTGAGCAGGGCCTCGACAAGGCTCAGGAAGTCATCAACGAGAAGGCTGGCAAGGAGGTCGTCACCGACGAGCACGTTGCCAAGGTTGAAGAGGTCGTGACCGAGAACGTCTCCAAGCTGACCGAGAAGTTCGGCAAGTAAGGCGATAGCCTCCTTTGGTTTGGCGCTCTGCCTCGCCTCCTCATGAGGTAGTGCGCCAGTCCTCTGGGCTTGCATATAGGCTTTCACTCAACATCTCTCTCGAATAATGGGGCGTTCTGCCCCGCCTGGGTTCTTTCATTCACTGACTCACTCGGCATATTGCTCAGCTTCGGTTACCGCCGGGTAGCCTGTTTTCACTCTTCTTTTACTCTTACTCGACACAAGTGCTCGCGCTTTCTCGCGAACTGTATACGCCCCGCATCATTGGTCCGGCAACCGTGGTGTGGGGCGTATGCCGTTAATGCGCGGGTAGACTTCTGCGGGAGCACTGCACAGGCCGGCGGGGGCGCGGGCTGGGGAGTTCTGCGTGAGCTAGCGAGAGTGCGACGCGGACGTTCGCCCCATGAGGACCTCTCCCCTACCCCTGCCCCCTCAGCTATGCTTGATATGTCAACTTATTGAGCTGCGCCCTCAGGTAGGTTTCAGTGCCTCCTGAAGACCGCGGAGCACCCCGTCTATGGAGGAACCACATGTTTGAACGTCAGCAGTCCGATCAGCAGAAGGCACGCGAGGTCATGAAGGATGGCGGCGTCGTCATTTATTGGCGCCCCGGCTGCCCCTACTGCGAGGCTCTGGATTCTAAGCTGGGCGAGCTGGGCGACCACGCTACCTGGGTCAACATTTGGGAGGATCCGCAGGCTGAGGCGCACGTGAAGTCCCTCAACGACGGCAATGCAACCGTTCCCACCGTGGACACCGGTGACACCCACTTTGTGGTTGCTGACCTGGTGAGCCGCAACAAGGTAAAGAAGCTGATTGAGAACACTCTCGACGCTGGCGGCGAGGCTTAAGATGGCTCGCCCGGCGCTGAACCGCGATACGACGGTCTGCATTTCTCTGTCTGGTCGCCCGTCGAATCACGGTATTAAGTTCCATAATTACCTGTACGAGAAGCACGGTCTGGATTACCTGTACAAGGCGATGACCACCACCGATATTGAGGGTGCTATCGCTGGCGTGCGTGCGCTGGGTATTCGCGGCTGTTCGGTGTCTATGCCGTTCAAGCAGGCTGTTATCCCGCTGATGGATGATATGGACCACTCGGCTGCGGTCATTGGTGCGGTGAACACGATTGTGAACACTGACGGCTTCTTGAAGGCGTACAACACGGATGTGATTGCGGTGGCTTCCCTGCTGCGTTCGCATAATGTGGATCCGTCGTTGCCGTTCCTGCTGCGCGGTTCGGGCGGCATGGCGGCTGCTGTGGCTGGTGCGTTCTTTGACGCGGGCTTCTCGCAGGGCATGATTATTGCCCGCAACGAGGAGACCGGCCGTGCGCTGGCTGAGCGTTACGAGTACGCTTGGGCGCCGGAGGTGGGCAATCTGCGAGCGCCGATTCTGGTGAACGTGACCCCGATTGGCATGGCTGGCGGTGAGGAGAGCGAGGAGCTGTCCTACCCGCAGGAGGCTATTGCTGAGGCGCAGGTGGTTTTTGACGTGGTGGCGATGCCCGTTGAGACTCCGCTGGTTCGTGCGGCTCGCGCGGCGGGTAAGGAAGTGATTCACGGCGGTGAGGTGATTGCTCTGCAGGCTGCTGAGCAGTTCCGCCTGTACACCGGTGTGGAGCTCACTCCCGAGGAGGTTGAGGAGGCGGAGGCTCAGGCGAACTAGGTTCGCACCCGCTGCTTCTTCGCCCCGTGAGGGGCTCGATACGTGAAAGTGCCCGGAAGGTTGATCCTTCCGGGCACTTCTGTTGTATCCGGTGCGTAGCACCGGAATTTTTTTGTAATTACACACACCCTGGTATTTAAGGTTTTCCACATCTGTGGAGAAATCTGGGGAAAACTCTTACACCCGTGTAATTCACTCTGTGTAATTCGGTTGTTTTAGCCTGTATCCACAGGTTTTTAACATGTACTCACACTCGTGGAATTACACGAATGTAGTTATACACAGTGTGGAAAACTGCTGTGGATAACCCGCCTCTGCGGCGGATTCTCGCGGTTTTTCAGGCTCAATACCTGCCGTTGAGCCACCGTTGCGGGCTCTGCGGCGGCGGACTCGAGAACTCAGGCTTCGAGGACTCGGGCTTCTTCACGAACGGGATAATCAGCAGGGTTGCTAGTGCGCCGCCGACAAGACCGCCAAAGTGTCCCGCATGGGAAATATGCGGGTTGAAGAGGCTCTGCACCACACCAATACCGATGAGCAGCATAAAGAGGCGTGCGGTGTCCTTTTGCCTCCTGAGAAGCAGAATCACGAAGAAGGCGCCGTAGAGGCCGTACACGCCGCCTGAGGCGCCCACGGCGCCACGGTAGTAGTCGAAGATGTACACGCTGAGACCAGCACTCACAGTAGCAGCCATATATACGAAGAGGAACTTCCAACGCCCCATCATGCGTTCGAGAGATACACCGAAGATGAAGAGGTAAATCATATTCCACACCATGTGCATCGGGTCATTCTGTGAGTGCACAAACCCGTGCGTGATCAAGCGGTAGTACTCACCGTGGCGAACACCGGGCCCCGACATCATGCCGAGGTTGTGCACCCAACGGAATGGAATGATCTGTTGCAGACCGTACACCACAACATTAATGAGAATGAGCGTGTACGTAATGTGCCAGTGACGCGCCAGGAACGAGCCTTTCGCCTTCGAACTGCCGCCCGTGAGTTCGCGGTAGCAATCGGGGCAAACTATACCCGCATCCTGTGCCGTCTGACATTCACCACAGACGGTGCGGCTGCAGCGTCCACACTGGGTGTAGCTGACCCGGTCGGGGTGGTTGGCGCAGACCGTGGGGCTCTGCCCGTAGCCTGCGTAGTTGGGAAAGTTTTCCACTGACCCTCCAAAGATTTTTGTGCCGAATTTTCCGAAGATTTTCCACGTATTTTCAAGCTTAGTACCTGCCGTTTTGCCGCTGCTGCGGGCTCTGCTGCTGCTGAGGCTCGGGCTTATCCACAAGCGGGACAAACAGCAACGTCAGCAGCACACCACCGACAAAACCACCCGCGTGGCCTGCATGAGAAATATACGGGTTGAAGAAGCTCTGCACCACACCAATGCCGATGAGCAGCATAAAGAGGCGTGCCGTGTCCTTCTGCCTCCTGAGAAGCAGAATCACGAAGAAGGCGCCGTAGAGGCCGTACACACCGCCTGAAGCGCCCGCCACGCTCGTTGAAGGAGCCAGCACGTACACGCCTAATGCACCAAAGGCGATTGATCCCAGGTACACCACGAGGAACTTCCACCGCCCCATCATGCGTTCGAGAGATACACCGAAGATGAAGAGGTAAATCATGTTCCACACCAGGTGCATCGGGTCATGCTGCATGTGCAGAAAACCGTAGCTGATGATGCGGTAGTACTCGCCGTGTTGGACGTAGGGCCACCAGAATGATCCGTGCCTAATCATCCATTCGTTGGGAATAAGCTGCTGTAGGCCATACATTACAACGTTAATCAGAATGAGCGTGTACGTAATGTGCCAGTGGCGCGCCAGGAACGAGCCCCGTGCTTTCGAACCCTGCGCCTTCGAGCTACCGCCCGTGAGTTCGCGGTAGCAATCGGGGCAGACCATACCCACATCCAGGTTCACTTGGCATTCGCCGCAGACAGTGCGGCTGCAGCGCTTGCACTGGGCGTAGCTAACGCGGTTGGGGTGGTTGACGCAGACCGTGGGGCTCTGCCCGTAGCCTGCGTAGTTGGGAAAGTTCTCCACTGAACCTCCAGGGGTTGTGTGCCGAATCATCCGGGGTGGTGTGCGGGGGCGCGTATAAGTGTGCGGGGCGCGGGGGCATATAAGCGCAGGGGCCCACCGGAAGAATCCTGGCGGGCCCCTGAACTATACGTGTTTTCTCAACACCTTCAGCAGAATGCTCGTATGAGCCTTCTGATGGGGTTTATTAGAGCTTTTCGATGTCAATCGAGGAGATGACAACGTCCTTGACCGGGCGGTCCTGGAAGCCGGTCTCAACGCTCTCAATAGCGTCGACAACCTTCTTGGATGCCTCGTCGGTAACCTCACCGAAGATGGTGTGGCGGCCGTTCAGCCAGGGGGTCTCAACGGTGGTGATGAAGAACTGAGAACCGTTGGTGCCGGGGCCTGCGTTAGCCATTGCCAGCAGGTAGGGCTTGGAGAAGGAGAGCTCGGGGTGAATCTCGTCCTTGAACTGGTAGCCGGGGCCGCCAACGCCCATGCCCAGGGGGTCGCCACCCTGAATCATGAAGTCCTTGATGATGCGGTGGAACACGACGTCCTTGTACAGGGGGGTGTTCATGATTTCACCGGTGCGGGGGTGCTTCCACTGACGGGAGCCGTCAGCCAGGCCGATGAAGTTTTCAACAGTCAGCGGTGCGTGGTTGCCGAAGAGCTCGACGACGATGTCACCGTAGTTAGTGTGGATAGTTGCCTTAGCAGTTGCATTAGTCATGGCTCTATTGTGGCACGGGGCGGCGCTCATTCGCCATCTAACATGTTTTTTCGCCCCGGGCGCACCGTTGGGCGGGCTTTTTGGGCGGGAATTGAATATCCTGAGAGGTGAACACTACGCGCGCGGCGGCGTTTTCTGGCTGCCGGCGCATTTCAACCGATGGAGGTCACCCCATGTTCTGCTGCAAGAAGCGCAAGGCACGCAAGGCTGCTAAGGCTCAGGCTGTTGTCTCTTCTCTGGCTGCTGTTGAGTCCGCGCTGGAAGGCAAGACCGCTGAGATGTTCGCTGAGAAGCTGACCGGCAACAAGAAGGCTCTGAAGAAGGCTCGTAAGGCTACCGCGAAGACCGTTCGCGCCGCTGAGAAGGAACTGGCTCGTATTGAGCGTAACGGCGGCAAGCGCCCCCGTAAGGGCCTGGCATTCCTGGGCCTGCTGGTTGCTCTGGGTGTTGCAGGCGCCGCAGCCTACAACGCAGCTCGTCCCGTGGAGGACCCCTGGAAGAACGCATAAGCACCGTTCCCCCTATTCTTTGTCTCTACGCGTTCTGAGGCGCCGCTAGCGGCGTGAGGGAGCGCCCAATAAGAGACGATGAGAGAGATAGCCGCCCGCCAGAGTTTTAACTCTGGTAGGCGGCTATTTTTTGTTTGATTTTGGGGATGGGGAGAGAGGAGGCGCTAGAGATAGAGCGCTGAATCTCCCTTTCTCTTTGCCCCCTGTTCTCTCTGCCCCTGGGTATTTCCCGGACATACCCGGATATATATCCCAGATATACAAAGAACCCCATGTCTTTCGACATGGGGTTCTCGGTTCAAAAATAAACCGGCGATGACCTACTCTCCCACACCCACAAAAGTGCAGTACCATCGGCGCGAAGAGTCTTAGCTTCTGGGTTCGGAATGGAACCAGGCGTTTCCCTCTTGCTATAATCACCGGAAAGTGGAGGCGAGGGGACTCGAACCCCTAACCCTCTGCTTGCAAAGCAGATGCGCTACCAATTG
>FLSH01460041.1_pt1 | contig 13175 bp, 9 predicted proteins | sample 1550441 | NCBI WGS metagenome assembly FLSH01 (sample SAMEA4031756, study PRJEB14383) | metagenome | biome: human; feature: oral; material: saliva | place: Philippines | collected 2014 | reverse complement strand
GCTACCATTACATCTTGTACAGTTACCTTATCCGATCCAGTAACTTTTAAGGATCCAAAAGGAATAGGTAGTGTAAACAACCCCACCAACACGAGAGTAACTGCACCACCGATTTTTAACACTCGTTTTCTAAATACAGCCCGTTCATCACGAACAGGTGTAGAAGACTGCATCTCCCCAGAGTTGGATGGATGGTTTTGCTTATCATCCATAGTTAACTCCTTATCTTCTATTAGCCCTTAAAATTTCCCTATACTAGCTGTTAATAGAATTTTTTCACATAATGTTGGGAAGTCGATTCCCATTTCTTTAGCTGCTTTTGGTACTAAAGACGTTGCTGTCATACCAGGCACAGTGTTATATTCAAGAACATACATCTTATCGGCATGATCTGTCATAACATCAACACGAATAACCCCACTGCCTTGTACTTCGCGATATACAAGTTCCCCAATGCGTTGCATTTCAGCAGTCATGTCTTCACTAATAGGTGCTGGCACTAAATACTCTGTAGCACCTACCGTATACTTACTCTTGTAGTCATATTCACCAGAATGTGGACGAATTTCAATAACAGACAAAGCTTTGCCATCTAAAACAGATACGGTAAATTCACGACCATCAAGGAATTGTTCTACCACGAGAATAGGGTCATATTTAAGAGCTTCCGTTACAGCCTCTTCTAACTGAGCTTCATCGCGAACGATAGTAACCCCAATACTAGAACCTTGAGTGGCAGATTTCACAACTACTGGAATTGTAAAATCTTTACGGATGTGTTCAATAATAGCCTCTGCAGATTCAAGATTACCATTGAAGGACTCGGAAGCCGCCGTAGGAATATTGGCACCTTTAAACACATCTTTACTTACTTTTTTATTCATCCCTACTGCATGAGCCATGATACCGGACCCAGTGTATGGAATTTCAGCCATTTCTAATAAGCCTTGTAATGCACCGTCTTCACCATAACGGCCGTGAATGGCATTAAATACTACTTCACCACCGAGGGCTTCAATATCTTTTAAAACAGTACGTGGATTAAGTTCTAATGTTTGGGCACTATAACCTTTGCTTTCAAGTGCTTCCGCAATAGCAGCACCAGTGCGGCGAGATACTTCCGCCTCTTTGGAAGGACCACCCATCAATACGATTATTTTTTTATCTTTCATTGTAAGCCTTCCTCCAATATAGCTAATAATTTTGGTCCATATTGATTAATAGAACCTGCACCCATAGTGATAACCAAGTCATTAGGTCTTACTACTTTTGATAATACTTCAGGCAAATCATCAACAGACTGTACATAATGTACATCTTGACCTGTGGCCGCTTTAATGGCATTTGGAATTGTATTGCCATCAATACCAGGGATTGGATCTTCACCAGAGCTATAGATATCTGTCATATATACTTCATCAGCGCTTGTAAAAGCAGTGGCAAATTCATCCTTTAACAAGCTAGTACGAGTAAAGCGATGTGGTTGGAATACACAGATAACACGATGTTTTTCCAACTCTTTAGCAGCCTTTAAGGTAGCTTTAATTTCAGTAGGATGATGAGCATAGTCATCAACAACCCATACACCTGCTACATGGCCTTTAGTTTCAAAACGGCGTTTTGCACCGATGAATTTACCTAAGCCTTTAGTAATAATACGTGTTTCTACACCACAGCAATCATGAGCCACAATAAAGGCAGCCAAGGAGTTCAATACATTATGTTCACCAGGAACACGCAAGCGAATACGCTCAATATTTACACCCTTATGATATACATCATAAACCAATGTAGAATCTACATAATGAATATTTTTAGCTACATAGTCATTATTATCGCTTAAGCCATATGTAATGAAGTTACGATTTACACGACTCATAACATAACGAATATTTTCATTATCGCCACATACGATTGCTTTGCCAGATTCTGGTAATGTTTCTACGAACTCACAGAATGCATTTAGCAAGTTATCCATCGTTTTGTAATGATCCATATGATCATCTTCAATATTAGTAATAACAATGGTGTGTGGACGTAGTTTCAAGAAAGAACCATCACTTTCATCTGCTTCTACTACAGAGAAATGGCCTTTACCAAGGCAACTACTACCTTTTAAATAATCTACTTCACCACCAATAATAACTGTTGGATCAGCGTCTGCTTCTACTAAAATTTGACCAATCATGGAAGTAGTAGAAGTTTTACCGTGTGCGCCGGCTACTGCAATGCCATCTGTTACGTCTAACACAGCTTTTACAATATCGGAACGGTGCAAAATTGTAATGCCTTGTTCTTTTGCCGCTACAATTTCAGGATTATCTTCACGAATAGCTGTAGAACGAACTACAGCATCAACGCCATTTACATACTCTTTATTATGACCAATATGAACGGTAGCGCCCATATTTCTGAACTTTTCAATAACTGCAGATTCAGTTACATCTGAACCAGATACATCATAACCTTTTTGAATTAATATATTCGCTATAGCACGCATGCCAGACCCACCTATACCAATAAGGTGAATCTTATGAATACCGTCTAACATAAAACCTCTCCTTGTTACTTTGCAATAGATAATGCTAATTTTGCAATATCATGAGCCGCGTTTGGTTTCCCTAATTGCAATGCTCGTTCTCCCATTTGTGATAATAAATCACGATTGGCCATAAACATTTCAATTTCCCCTATCAAATCATGAGCACTTAACATTTGATCAACGATCATATGAGCAGCCCCTTCTTGAACAAAAATACGGGCATTATATGTTTGATGATCTTCCGCTGCATATGGATATGGTACCAACACAGATGGAATACCTCGAACCGCCAGCTCAGCCAGCCCGATAGCACCAGATCTAAAGACTGCTAAATCAGCTGCTGCCAAAGCTTTTGGCATATCATGTAGATATGGCAGAATCACTGAAGAATCACCTAAACCATCACCGTCGGTAATACCAAGCTGAGATAACACAGATTTGTATTCTCCGTCCCCTGTAATATGGATTAATTTGATTCCTTTTGTTCCTTGAAAATGCTTATGTACATCAATCATAGCATTATTGATAGTTCGCGCCCCCCGAGAACCACCTGCTATGAGAACTGTAAATGTGTCATCACTTAAATTAAAATAATTACGTCCATCAGCTCTAGTATCGACTAATACATCAGGGCGTACTGGGTTACCAGTATACACTACGCGTTTTGCCTTTGAAAAAGATGCTTCTGCATCCTTGTAGCCCACGGCTACTACATCAACAAAACGGCTTAGAATTTTATTTGTAATACCTGCAATGACATTTTGTTCCTGTATCAATGTTGGAATGTTGCGCAATGCTGCAGCCATGAGAATAGGACCACAGACATAACCACCAGTACCAATAACTACATCCGGCTTAAAGTTAGAAATGATTGTATTGGCTTTCACAAGAGAGAAAGCAGTCTTACCTAACGTCACTAACGTACCAAAAGATAATTTACGTTGCAAACCTTGTACGGGTAATGTAGTAAACTCAATGCCTTCTTTAGGCACTAAGGTTGCTTCTAAGCCCTTTTCAGTTCCTACATATAAAACCTGTGCATCAGGGTTCTGCTTCATAATTTCCTTATATATAGTTATTGCTGGATATATATGTCCACCGGTGCCACCACCTGAAATAATGATACGTTTCATTAATGGTGTCTCCCTTCTTGCAACATATGAACACAATTTTTAAAATCATCGCCACGTTCTTCAAAACAGCTGTACCAATCAAAGCTTGAACAAGCTGGTGATAATAATACAATATCACCTTGATTAGCCAATTTATAACCTTGTTCAACAGCATCTTTCATAGATGAAGCTCTGTAAATAGGCTGAACGCCAGCCTCTTTTGCAACAGCTTCAAATCGATCCGCCGCTTCCCCCATAAAGATAACAGCTTTTGTATGATCTTTAACAAGCTGCATAAAATCTTCTAAAGGAGTCATTTTATCATGACCACCAGCTAATAAAATAACTGATTGATCAAAGGATTCTAATGCTTTTACAACAGAGTCAACATTAGTAGCTTTAGAGTCATTATAGAATGTAACGCCATCAATTGTTTTAACCCGTTCTAATCGATGTTCAACGCCATGGAACTCACTAATAATGCGATGAATAGTTTCTGCTGGTACACCTAACGCATAGGTTAAAGCGATAACAGTTAAAATATTTTCAATATTATGACTACCTGGAATGTGGATATCATCGCTTCCAATAACAGGCGTTGCCTTACCATCCTTTGTTACATAACATTGTCCTTTATCATAGTAAGCACCATTTGACACCACTTGATGTTGACTAATTTTAAGGATATGGCTAGGCACACGATGTTCCATATCTGCCACAATTGGATCATCAATATTAAGCACCATAAAATCTGTACTTAATTGATTTTCAAAGATTCGTTCCTTTGCAGCAATATAATTTTCCATCGTCTTGTGACGAGCTAAATGGTCTGGTGTAATATTGAGCATAATAGCACCAACCGGTCTAAAATGCTTAATTGTTTCTAATTGATAGCTAGATAGTTCAGCTACCAAGAAACCATCTGCTGGCATGGAATAGGCAACTTCACTGAGAGAATCCCCTATATTGCCACCAACGCGAACTGGTTTTCCAGTGCCTTCCAATACCTTAGTTAATAATGTAGTAGTAGTAGTCTTACCATTGGTACCAGTAACGGCAACAATTGGAGATTTAGATAACTCATAAGCTACTTCAACTTCACTAACTACATCAATTCCACGTGCTTGAGCAGCTTTTACAATTGGAATATCTAAAGAAATACCTGGAGAAATAACAATACGATCCACGCCATCAAGCAAGGATTCGTCTTGTAGACCTGTAATAATCTCCACACCCGCTGATACTAGTCTTTTTTCCTCATCTGCAGGCAGTGTAACAGGCTTATAATCATTTAACACTACATGGGCCCCAACTTGAGCTAACACCCAAGATGCGCCTATACCGCTGGCACCAGCGCCCAGAACAAGTATATGTTTGTCTCCGTATTCCATCTGTATCACCTAAATTATCAACAAAAATAATGTATTCCTATCTTATAAGCATACCATTATTTGCGGCTTCCGTTAAGTATTATCTTACAAAGTTATAGTCGCTAAAATGACACCGATAACAGCTAATACAGCGCCACCAAACCAGAAGCGATTAACAACAGTTTGTTCAGCCCAACCAGACAACTCAAAATGATGGTGAATAGGGCTCATTTTAAATACTCGTACACCACGAGTTTTAAAGGAAATAACTTGAATAATAACGGATAACGCTTCCATAACAAAAATACCGCCAATTACAACGAGTAACAACTCTGTTTTTGTAAGAATCGCCATCGCCGCAAAAGCACCACCTAATGCTAAAGAACCTGTATCCCCCATAAATACTTTTGCAGGGTTTACATTGTATACCAAGAAACCAAGGCATACAGCGGCTACAATGGCACCATAGTAAGCAACGCTTTCAGCGCCAATAGAATTTGTTGTGGATGCAGCCATAAGGCCGATAACGGAAAAGGCAATGGCAGCTACAGCAGATGTACCACTAGCTAAACCATCAAGACCATCTGTAAGATTTACGGCATTCGTAGCACCTACGATAATTAGAAATGCCAATACATAATAAGCCCAACCTAATTGAAGGTGAATATCTGCTACAGGAATCCACAATGTAGTAGGAATAACCATAATTTCAGTAATACAGTAACAGAATATGGCAGCCAAAATAAATTGACCTAGTAATTTTTGCTTTGCTGTCAAACCAAGATTACGTTTTTTTACAGCTTTTACAAAATCATCAAAGAAGCCCAATAAACAATGTCCTAATGTGAGGAACAATAACATACCAGTACCCACATTCCACGGTGCAAATAAAGCAACCCCAATGACGAGGGCTACCATCATAAAAGCGCCACCCATTGTTGGTGTACCAGCTTTCGCTTGATGACTTTCTGGACCTTCTTCACGAATACTTTGTTGTGCGTGCAAAGAACGCAACATAGGAATAGCAAATTTACCTAGCACTACAGTAATAATAAAGGTTACTACGAAGGCTAATAGAATGTGATATATCATACGAATCCTCTACTCATTAATAAACAGATGACGGCTAGATATAACTAGCCGTAACCTTTTATTCACGATCTTTCAATTCTTCAACAACTCGTTCCATCCGCAAACCACGGGAGCCTTTGACAAGGATAACGTCCCCTTTTTCACGAATATCACTATATGCATTGGCCATTTCCAAATGGCTATTACAACGGAATGTAGTTAAGCCTGCTTTTTTAGCTTCTTTAGCTATAAAGGCAGCAGCATCACCAAATGTGAAGACCACACTATAACCTTCTTCAGCCAGTAATTGACCAATTTCACGGTGCGCTTGTTCAGTATAATCACCAAGTTCAAGCATATCACCAAGCATGGCAATTTTACGTTTACCTTCTAGCTGACCCAAAGCTTTTATCGCTTCAGCCATAGAAGAAGGATTTGCATTATACGCGTCATTTAAGATAACAATATCTTCAAATGGTACGATTTCTTGGCGCATAGGAGTGCCTGTAAATTCGCTTAAGCCCTTGCGGATCGTATTGGACTTAATGCCTAGCACACGACCAGCTACGATTGCTGCCAATGCGTCATATACATTGTGTTCACCAATCATAGGCAAGAAGATATCAAATACTTCGTCATAACATTTACATGTAAATTTAATACCATCTTTTTTATAACGCAAATGACTGCCAATACATGTGGCATTACGTTCGATACCATAGGTAATAGTCTTACCTTTAGCAAGACTATCCATAGCTTTAACATATGGATCATCTTCATTGAGAATAGCCACACTATTTTCAGGCAAGCAACGAATTAACTCACCTTTAGCTTGTGCGATAGCTTCACGAGAACCTAATAGCTCAATATGGCTAGTACCAACATTAGTAATAATACCCATAGTTGGTTCTGCAATCAACGCAAGCTCCTCGATTTGACCAAGGCCACGCATACCCATTTCAACAACACAAGCTTGATGTTCTGCAGTTAAACGCAACAATGTTTTTGGCAAACCAATTTCATTGTTAAAGTTTTTCTCAGTTTTCAAAACATTAAATTCGGTGCCGAGTACAGCAGCTACCATTTCTTTTGTTGTAGTCTTACCAGAAGAACCAGTAATAGCGACTACAGGGATATCAAAGCGACGACGATGGTAACGTGCTAAATTTTGATACGCTACCAATGTATTATCTACTTCAATGCATACAATGCCGTCCACTGCACGGCCCTTTTCTACGATTGCACCAGTAGCGCCCTTTTCGATAGCTGTATTAATAAAATCATGACCATCAAAGGTATCGCCTTTTAAGGCTACAAATAAAAAGCCTGATTCAATAGTTCTTGTATCAGTAGATACATCTAAAAACTTAATAATGTCGGTATGTGTACTCGTCCCTTGTGTGGCTTCTACCACTTGAGACAATGTAAATTCTGCCATATTAGATCTCCTTGAGGGCTGCTCGCGCCTCTTCACGATCATCAAAATGAATCGTTTTATCCTTTAAGATTTGGTAATCCTCATGCCCCTTACCTGCAATTAGTACAATATCCCCAGGTTTTGCATTTTGTATTGCATGTTGAATCGCTTCCCGACGATCAACGATAACTTCATAGTGAGAACCTTCTCGAAGGCCTTCTTTAACGCCCACTTCTACATCTTTCACAATTTGTACAGGATCTTCTGTGCGAGGATTGTCAGATGTAACATATACTACATCGCCATATTGTGCAGCAATACGCCCCATGATAGGACGTTTCGTAGCATCTCGGTCACCACCGCAACCAAAGACTACAATAATGCGATTTTCTTGAATAGCCTTTGCAGTTTGCAAAATATTTTCTAACCCATCTGGTGTATGTGCATAGTCTACAACAACTGCAAATGGTTGACCTTCTTCAATAAGCTCAAAACGGCCAGGCACAGCGCTAAATGTTTTCAACGCCTTATCGATATCTTCCATGGAGATACCTTCTAATAGACAAGCGCCAATAGCGGCCAATGTATTATATACATTAAACAAACCAGTTGTATTCATAGCCACTGTATAGTCATTACCCTCATAGGATACAGTATAACGACTAGATTTAGGTGTCATTTCAACATCATGAGCATTCAACGTCCCTTTACCATCAATACTGTACGTAATGATAGGCGCCGTTGTTTTTTCAATTACACGATGACCATATTCGTCATCGATATTGATGATAGCCCCTTTACCAGATTTAGTTTGGTTCGGCGTGCTAACTTGTTCAAATAATTTACATTTAGCTGCCAAATAATTTTCAAAGGTCTTATGAAAGTCCAAATGATCTTGTGTTAAGTTCGTGAATACTGCTGTATCATATTCAACACCAGAAACTCGACCTAATGCTAATGCATGGGAAGATACTTCCATGACACAATGGGTAACGCCTTCTTCTACCATTTGATGAAGAATATGTTGTAAATCTACTACATCAGGTGTTGTATTGTGAATTGGATAGGATGTATCACCAATCATAATATGAACGGTACCAATAACGCCTACTTTATGGCCTTGGCCCTTCAAAATATGACGAATCATATGAGTTGTAGTCGTTTTACCATTAGTACCAGTAACACCGATCATACGCATGGAATTTGCTGGATAATCAAAGAAATAAGGTACACAAGCCATCATAGCTTTACGAGTATCCTCTACAGTGATAACACAAACATCGCCACTCACCTCTACTGGTTTAGATACAAGTACAGCTACAGCACCAGCTTCAACGGCTTTATTCACATAATTATGACCATCTACAGTGGCACCATCTAACGCAATAAATAAGCTACCTTCTTTTACTGCACGAGAATCAGCCGTAATATCTAACACCTCAACAGCTGTATTACCTTCTACATGCGGTGTTTCCAAGGTTTTTACTATATCTTGTAATTGTTTCATATACAATCTCCTTTACACGCAAAGGAAAGCAGCCCAATACGAGCTGCTTTGCCTGCTAGTCTATAATTTGCTGTTTCTCTTGTACAGTACGTTCAGTAACAGCGCTTTTTGTACTATAAACAAAAGAATCAGGCAAAACCATCCCTAGTTGTTGTTCTGCGATTTGTTGAATACGAACAGGAGACTTCAAAGAAGCCACTTCAACATCCAACGCATCATTATCCTTTGTTAATTGTACTACAGCTTGCTGTGTTTTAACTACTTCGTAGCCTAATTTTGTGCTGTACGCATTCATAACCATCATGATAAGCAAAAATGCAACCAATGCAGCAATACCATATACAACCTGCCACATCATAGGGCTCAAATCTAGAGCCACATTTGCACTACGTTTTCTCCCTTGTGAAGCGACCAACACATCGCTTTTAACTTGGCCCACAACAGCCTTTCTCGCTAACATAAACACTAACCCCTTCCAATTCTACAACTTGACGGCTACGCGTAACTTTGCACTTCTAGCCCTCGGATTAACCTCAATTTCCCCTGCACTCGGCTCTATAGCCTTATTCTTCGCCTTCACAACTGCCTTGTGGTTACATACGCACATCGGCAATTCTGGAGGGCATATACATGCTGTACTCAACTCTTTGAAAGTTTGTTTTGTAATTCGATCTTCCAAGGAGTGGAATGTGATAACCCCAATTTTCCCCTTTGGTTTCAACATGGATACAGCATCTACAAAACTATCATGCAAGATAGCTAATTCTCTATTTACTTCAATGCGAATGGCTTGGAACGTCCGTTTTGCCGGATGCGGTCCATCTTGACGCGCCTTCGCAGGTATTGCTTGCTTAATAATTCTAACTAACTCACCAGTAGTAGTAATTCGTTTTTCTTGACGTGCATTAATGATGAATTCAACAATGCGCTTAGCCCATCGCTCTTCCCCATAGTCGCGGATAATTTGCAATAATGCTTCAGCATCATATTCATTAACAACCTCTTCTGCTGTTAATGGTGCGTCCTTATCCATACGCATATCGAGTGGGCCATCATTCATATATGAAAAGCCACGCTCCGGTGTATCCAATTGATAGCTAGATACACCAAGATCAAAGATAAATCCATCTACTTCATAGATGCCCTCATTATGGAGAGCTTCTTTTAAGTTAGAAAAGTTCGTCGGTATTGTTAACACCTGACATGTTAAATCAGATAAACGCTGTCGAGCTACGCTCAACGCATCTTCATCTTGATCTAACCCTATAATCATGCCTTCTGGGTCTAGCATCTCGCCCACAGCATGGGCATGTCCTGCACCACCCAAGGTACAGTCCACATAGATGCCTTTTGGATTAGTTACGACGGAGTCCACCGTTTCGCGTAAAAGTACGCTGGTATGATTAAATTCCATCATAGCCTCCTATAACATAATCCCTTCGAGACCTTCAACAAGTTCTTCCATACTTTCAGCCACTTGATCATCATAGTAATCATATTTTTCGCGGCTCCAGATTTCAACGTGATCCCCAGCACCGACAATAACGGCCTGTTTATCAAGGCTCGCATATTCACGTAGTGGTACAGGAATGAGGACACGACCTTGTTTATCATATTCAAGCTCAGCGGCACTACCAAAAACAAAACGTTTTAAGGCACGTACGCTAGCTTTAGTGGAGGATTGTGATTGTAAAGCTGCAGAAATTTTCTTCCACGCTTCTTCGGTGTAAATAGCTAAGCAGTTATCTAGGCCCTTAGTAACAATGCATACTTCGCCTAGTTGTTCACGTATTTTCGCGGGTATAATCATCCGCCCTTTTGTATCAATGGTGTGATTATATTCTCCCATGAACATACGTATCACCGCCCTTTACTATTCCTTATCCACCACTATATGGTAAATTCTACCACAATTCCCCACCAATCACAATAAAAAATCCATTTTTATCCCACTTTTTTATATTTTTCTTTCATAATCTCTATTTTTCTCCTCTTTTCTTAGATACATATGTTCGAAAATAAATGATAATTGAATCATTAAAACCACTCCCCACCACTAAGTACCAAATTCTAGTTTTATCTGTATCCAATCCCCACCACAATACTCCCATAAGCTCTATTACACTCAAATCAAACGATATATAGGAATACAACCACCACAAATCCACACAAAAAGAAAACCGCGTAGCATTTCTGCTACGCGGTTTCTATACCTACGATAGATTATAGTGTAACCCATCGGTTGGGAGGCATATTATTTAGTTGTTTTTACAGCTGCTTTTGGAGCTTGTTGTGGTTGTTGTGCAATCACTTTATCAAGAAGTTCACGAATTTCTTTGTTTTGTGCTTGCAAATCAGCCACTTGATCCTCAAGAACTTTTACAGTTGCAGGGGATGCTTTAGGAGCTGTAGGAGCATTACCAATACCGATTGTTACACCAGCATTTGCCATTACGCTATGGTCACCACCATAAGCGGCACCAGCATGGATTAATAAATCAGGATTTGCATAATGTGCTACACCCAATGCAGTAGATGTTTTACCTTTGTAAGTACCAACAGCCGCCATAATTTGAGCTTTTTGACCTTCGTGGTATTCGATAGGTTTCAATGCTGCTAATGCTGCTGCATTAGCACCTACAACTTTAACATCGCGTTCTACGCTGCTAATGCGGCGAGAGTTTTCTGCGATTTGTGCATCATGTTGAACAAGTGTTGCATGATCTTGTAATGCAATGTTGGAAGCTTTCAAGCTATAATTTGCAGCTTCTGCTAATGTACTGATATCTTGAGTATTTTTATTTACTTGCAAGCCCAATACATTAACTTTTTCATTGTTTTCTAATGCAATCGCACCAATGTTCTTAGTTAATGTAACATTTTCATCAACTTTAGTGTTTACATCAGCAATGTCTTGAGTATTTTTATTTACTTGTAAACCTAATACACTAACCTTTTCATGATTTTCTAATGCTAGAGTACCAACAGCTTTAGTTAATTGTGCATTTTCATTAACTTGTTTAGCTACTTCAGTTACACGATTATCTACTTTAGTAATATTTGTAACATTAGTATCTACTTTAGCATTTAGAGTGTTGATGTTTGTTGTATTTGTATTAACTTGGTTAGTTACTTTACTAATATTGCTTGTGTTTGTATTAACTTGGTTAGTTACATTTGTAATATTAGTTGTATTTTGGTTAACAACATTATTGATATTAGCAATATTAGTTGTATTAGTATTAACTTGTTTAGATACGTCGTTAATAACTTTGCTATGTTCATCAACTTTGTTAATTACTTTTTGTACAGTTACATTAGTATTTTGAATTGCTTCAGCATTTTGTTTGATTGCTGCTTTGTTAATATTGATGTTTTCAGTATTATGTTTGATTGCTTCAGTATTAACAGAAACTTGGCTTTGAACATTTTTAATGTGTTCTTCATTAGCATTTGCTTTTTGAGTATTAGCATTAACTTGTTCTTTCACTTTGTTTACATCAGCGCTTACATTTTGTAAGTTCTTAATTGCTTCAGTATTTTTGCCAACTTGATCTTTCAAGCCAGATACATCAGTTTTGATATTGTTGATTACAGTATTTTGGTTATTAACTTTTACGTCAATATCATTAACTTTAGTATCAATATTAGTTACTTTATTGTTAATATTAGTAACTTTGTTATCAATATTTGTAACTTTAGCATCAATATTCTTCACATCGTTTTTAACGTTAGTAATATTGTTGTTCACAATATTGATTTTTTGATCAACTTTAGCATTGATGTTTGTGATATCAGCTTTTACTACTGTTACATCAGCTTTAATATTGTTTACATTCTTTTCAACGTTAACAACATTAGCTTTAATGTTATTAATATTGGAAGTATTATTTTGAATGTTTACAGTATTAGCTTGGATGTTGCTATTTTGAGCGTTAATGTTTTGAGTAATATTTTCTACTTTTTGAGCTACATTAACGATTGTAGTATTGCCTTTACCAACTTGACCTTTCAAGGATTCGATAGCTTGAGAGTTAGCATCAACTTTACCAGTTAAGTTGTTAATAGCAGTTGTATTAGATTCAATACGACCAGTATTAGCATTTACTTTAGCAGTTACATCAGTTATGTTAGCTGTGTTACCAGCAACTTGTTT
>FLSH01411245.1_pt1 | contig 13232 bp, 8 predicted proteins | sample 1550441 | NCBI WGS metagenome assembly FLSH01 (sample SAMEA4031756, study PRJEB14383) | metagenome | biome: human; feature: oral; material: saliva | place: Philippines | collected 2014 | reverse complement strand
TCAACAGAGGTGTGACCTAGCTTCACCTTACCGGTGAGCAGGATGTATAGGCGGTCGCCGGAGTCACCTTCATTGAATAGAACTTCACCACGGCGCAGAGTTGTCTGCGACATCATGCCACGTAGCTCTTCTCGCTCCTCAGGCGACATACGCTCGAAGAGTGGGATGCGCGCAATGATGCTGTCTTCCATATTGCGTCTCCTCGTTTGGGGATCAGGTAGCCGTCAAAGGGCTGATTATTGACTAATTTACCACACCTGTGACGTGGTCCACTAGCGATTTTGGGCATTTATACTCAGAGTTACTCAGGGCTGAGGTGGTAACGTCTGTGCAGATCAGTGCCATTTTTACTAGCTTTAGGTGAATTTTTGTGACAGCTTGCCACAAAGTTGTCAGACCTATAACCGCCCGCCCTATTTTGCGTCAGCTACCCTAAAGCGCACTTAACAGACACCTTTTTAGATCTATTTCCCCGCGCCAGCAGAGAATTTTCAGGCTTCCTCGGTTTAAGACACCAAGCATTTCACTGGTGAAATTGTAATGACCAGGCCCCCTCAAACTGCCCTTATCGGTTAACCTGGAGGGGTGCCTCAGGTTGAAACAAAAGCGAACTACCGCGCCCGCATGGCTCAGCGCCAAAGCGTCATTATCGGTACCTGTCTAGTTCTAATGGTTATTGCTACGGCCTTCGGTTTGGTCGTAGGCACTGGACTAGTCAAAGTGCCAGACCCCGGTTTCCAGGCCGTGCCCACCCCTACGCTAATTAAGCGCATCCCGGTGTGCCCCACTGCTCAGGCGGTTACCGGCGAGATAACCGACATTAGCGTCAATATCTACAACGGCACCAAGAAGGCCGGTTTGGCCGGTAGCGCCGAGACCAACTTGAAAGACACCGGTTTAACCGTACTTAGCACTGGTGACTGGGCTGAGGGCGCCTACGATGGCAATGTGCTGCTCACCGCCGGCCCAGCTGGTATCACCAATGCTTACACCGTGGCCCAGGTGTTTAGCGGCACGGTAGTGGTCCAGCAGGACCCGCGCGCCTCTTCCTCAGACACCACTGTTAACGTAGTTTTGGGTGCCCAGTACAACCACGGCATCAAGTCTGCTGCGGAAATGGCTGCTATTAAGTCCGGCTCACCCATTACTGCCCCCGCCGGTTGCTCTCAGCCCACTGCTGCCGCTTCCGAGGGCAAGAAGTGACCTTTTTTGCTTGCGCTTATATTCACCTTCTTACAGCTAGGGGTTGTTAGCGCATTAACCTACTTCAAGCTGGCAGCATGGGCCCGCGCTTATATAAAGGCTGTGGGCGATGTTCCCCGTGAAGCTTGGTCCGCCAAAGACCTGCTGTTAGTAGCCGCTTTAACCAATCGAGGCATGGCGGTTAGCGTGCTACTAGGTGGGGCACTTTTGGTGGGAGCCCTGTCGCTACCCCAGGCCTTAGGCACCCCGGCTACGGCGGCGTCACTATCCCTACCTATACCGGTACTAGCCGCCCTGATCCCTGCCGCCCTGGTGGACTGGCGCGTACAGCATTTACCCACTCGTCTGCTTTTAGTTGCCGGCGCAGTGCTGCTTTTTGGGGTGTCCTTGGCCTGGCTGGAGCCGCAAGTAGTGCCTGTTGGTATCGACGACGTCGTCACTCCCCTGCGCACTGGCGACTTACTGCGGGCTTTAGGCGGGGGCGCCCTGGTGTATATCGCCTTGGCCGCATTGAGCTTGCTACCGCAGCTGTGGGGGCGAGCTCCAGGCATTGGTATGGGCGACGCCAATTTATATGTAGTGCTGGGGCCACTGTTAGCTTTACGTGGCTGGAGCACCTTGCTAATGGGCTTATATCTGGGCTTTTTCTTTGGTGGCCTGGTGGCGTTGGGTTTGCTGCTTAGCGGCAGGTTGAAGCTTAAGGGTCGCATCGCTTTTGGGCCTTGGCTGATGGCAGGGGCGACGGCGGCCTTGGCTCTGACTGTGTCCTAACTACTAGTGCCACAGCATTAGCTTGCAGAGAAATTGAGGCTAGACTGGTGGTCTGGCAGCGCTCGGACGACGAGGCTCGAACGCGCCAGACGCACGGGCTCTGCCGCATGGACCCCCTTTTTCCATTGCGACAGGAGACAGTAAATGTCTAAGGCAGGTTTTTGGACCCTGCACGGTGACGGCCGCTCAGTAAAGCCGGGAGACGTCGTCGCCCCTCACGAACGTCTAACCTGGCCGCGCACCATCGGGATTGGTGTGCAGCACGTGGTAGCTATGTTCGGCGCTACCTTCCTGGTGCCGCTGCTCACCGGCTTCTCTCCTACTACTACTTTGTTCTTCTCCGGCCTGGGCACCTTGCTGTTCCTGGGAATTACTGCCGGACGTTTACCTTCTTATCTAGGTAGCTCTTTTGCCCTGATTGCCCCTATTGGCGCAGTTACTGGCTACAACGCTTCTAATGGCGGTTTGATTGACCCGCACAAGGCCTCCCTAGCTCAGGGAGGCATTATTGCGGTAGGTCTAACCCTGGCGGTTATTGGTCTGCTGGTGCACTTTGTGGGTGCTGGCTGGATCGACAAGCTAATGCCTCCGGTGGTTACCGGCGCGATTGTGTCCCTGATTGGTTTCAACCTGGCCCCCTCAGCCTGGAACAACGTTAAGCAGGCTCCTATCACCGCCACCGTCACCATTGTCTCTATTCTGCTGATCACGGTGCTGTTTAAGGGCATCATTGGGCGCCTGTCCATTTTGATTGGTGTGCTGATTGGTTACGCCACCGCCGTGGCCCTGGGTGAAGTGGACTTCTCCGCTATCGACAAGGCCGCCGTCGTAGGCCTACCCGCCTTCCACGCTCCCAGCTTCGACTTTAAGTACCTGGGAGTGTTTGTGCCCGTGGTGCTGGTGCTGGTGGCTGAGAACGTGGGTCACGTTAAGTCCGTGTCCGCTATGACCGGCGAGAACCTGGACAACATCACCGGTCGCGCCCTGTTTGCCGACGGCGTTTCCACCATGCTGGCCGGTAGCGGCGGCGGTTCTGGTACCACCACCTACGCCGAGAACATCGGTGTTATGGCCGCTACCCGCGTTTACTCCACTGCCGCCTATGTGGTGGCCGGTATTTCTGCCTTGGCACTAAGCTTGCTACCTAAGTTCGGGGCGGTTATTGCTACCATTCCCGCTGGCGTGCTGGGCGGTGCCGCTACGGTCCTATACGGCATGATCGGTATGCTGGGCGTGCGCATTTGGGTTCAGAACAAGGTTGACTTCTCCGACCCGGTAAACCTCAACACTGCAGCTGTAGCCATGGTTGTGGCTATCGCTGACTACACCTGGGTAGTGGGCGACATGTCCTTCTCCGGTATCGCTCTAGGCTCCTTCGGCGCCATCATCATCTACCACCTGATGCGCGCAATCTCGAAGGTACGTGGCACCAACCTGGAAAGCCCCTCCCCCGCCTCAGCACCCGCCGGTGTGGAACTGGAAGGCCCGGCCTATTCCAAGCGCCACAAGCAGGCTCCTAAGGCTGACGAGCAGGGGTAACTGACCGTCACCTAATAGCACTAGGGTCACTTATGTTTCACGTGAAACATAAGTGACCCTACGCTTATCTGGGATAGTCAAAAATGCTGTGGCCAGCTAGGCCTACCTTGCGTACCGGCATACCCACCTTGTGTGCCGGCACGCCTAGTTTTGAGTGTCGCCGCACCCAGCTTTGAGGATCGGCAGATCTAGCCTTGATAGTTGGCAGCTGGGTTAATGTTGCGCCCTGCGGCCCAGCTGGGCACACTTAAGACATGAGCGTATCCGGCGTATTTACACACCAGCCCCCCAATAACAATGCCGGCGCTAATCAAATCGGCTTCCCGGGCCAGATTGTTCCTGACGATTTTGTGTTTCCAGGTACGCAAGAAGTAAATCCGCGTGAAGTATTTGCTTTTGCTGGTTATAACGCTCCGCAGCAAAAAACTCCAGCAATCTGCTTCATCGCCCTAGCCTCGCTACTACTATCCCCGATTCCCGGGGTAGTTCTCGTAACCATGGTTTTGGGGATTTTTGCGATCGTAGAATCTAAGCGGGCCGGTTATCGCGGCTGGGTAATCTCCTGGATCGCCACTATTATTTCCTGCCTGGTTTTTGCCCTTTACCTCCTGGCAAACGCTTAAACGGCGCCGCTAAGCCTAAGCCCCACGGCGCCGCTAAGCCTAAGCCCCAGTACGCCGTCGGCCCTAAGCCGCAGGGCGCCGTCGGCCCCAAAACCCACGGCGCCGTCGAGAAGCAACGCAGACACCAAGCCTTACAGGTCACCGCGCTTTTGCAGGCGCTGCAAAGACAGGTAGCCCAGCGGAATCGGGATCCAGAAGGTAACCAGGCGGTAAACCAGCACCGCAGACACGGCCACACCACTAGGCACCCCGGCAGTAACCAAACCACCGGTGAGAGCCAATTCCACCGGCCCCAAACCACCAGGCGAAGGCACCACAGAACCAACTGTGTTAGAAGCCAGGTAAGTAATCGCCAGCACCGCGAAAGGCAGCGAATAGCCAAAGGCCCACAGTGAAGCCCCGAAAGACAAAATGTAGGCCAGCGACAAAATCACGGTACCCAACACGCCCACACCCATACGGGTGGGGTTGGAAGCCAACCACACCAGACGCGGCCACACCTGCTTAACAGTGGGCTCAATATGCACCCAAATCCAGTTGCGCAGCTGCGGCACTGCCAAAGCCGCTGCAGCCACCAAAACCGCCACCACTACCGCAACCAGCACCCAGCCAGAAGGCAGCGACAGACCCGACGAAGTACCGGTGGTAGCCGCCAAAATACCCAGCAGCACCACAGTTACCGCAAACTGGGAAACCTGCACCAACGCCACGGTGGCCACACCCACCGCCGTCGGCACCCCCTTACGGTTAAGGAAACGCAGGTTCATAGCCGCCCCACCCACACCAGCCGGGGCCACCAGCGCCACCACAGAGGAAGCAAAATGTACCTCAGTAGCCCGAATCAAGCCCAGCTTGTTGGGGGTGAAAGCCACCAGTGTCATACCGGCGCCCACATAGGTGGCCAGAGAGAACACCAGCGCCGCCAAGAACCACCAGAAATTAGCTTGCGCCACCGCCGCAGAAATCTGGGTGAAGTTCATCTGCCCCAGCACCGTCCACAGCGCCACCACGCCCACAATCGCCATGAAAATAGTGCGTGCAGAGAAGCGGTTAATCTTGGCCGGTTCAGCCTGGGCCGTGGGCACCAGCGCCACCAGCGCGTCACGTAGCTCCTGCAAAATCTTGCCACGCCGCCCCATAGCGGCGCGGGTAGAACGCGGTAGCACCACCTTTTGCAGCATCGGCGCGATAGAAGCCACCTGATCGCGGTCTAGCACCCGCGAGGCGGAGGCAATAGCTCGCTCCACCCCTACATTTAGGGCCACCAAAGCCAAGGTTTGGGCTAGGTCCATGCGGCGTGAAAGCTCAGAGGAAGCCAACTCGCCGTCATCCCAGTCGGTTAGCCAAATGTGGTCACTGGCATCCACCAGCACGCTTTGGTCGCTGATGGCGCGGTGGGCCAGGCCAACCGTGTGAGCGCGACGCAGCTGGGTCCACAAATCCAGCAAGGTCTCGTCAGAGATTTGGTCACCTAGCTGACCAAAAGCGCGCGGGGAAGCAATATGCTCAGTGACCAGCAGCATTGATTCTTCTGCTTCGGCCACGCCCAGAATTTGCGGAGAGCGCACAGCCCGACTGCGCGCCATCTGGTTCATCATCACCGTGTTTTCTGCGCCGGCGCGTACCGAATAGTTTTTAGCCGGGGCCAGGCCGCGCGTACGCAGGGTGTCCCAGGCGGTGGACAGGAAGCCCACCACGTGCGTGTCAGTGTCCATTACGCTCAGGTCATAGCGTTTGCCGTCTCGGTCCCACACAGCGTAGATACGGTGAATATCTTCGCTTTGGGACTGCCACAGCTCTTCGGCTAACTCCAGCTCGTGGGCGCAGTTGTAGTCAGGTAGGGGCGTGAGTTTTTCGTTGTCTCCTGCGGGAGCTAGGACTTGGGGAGTTTCAGCTTCGACGACGGCGCCGTCGTCTTGGGGGGAAACGATCGGGTTTTCGCGTACTTTCTCGGTATAACCAAGCTGGGAGTCGGTACGTACCTGCCAGGCTTGCAGGGGGGCTTGGCGCGGGTTTAGACGCACCACCTTGACAGCGTCCACGCCGCAGCGGCGCAGGCCACGTGCTAGAGCCACCCCGGTGGCGTTTTCGCTGGCTACACCCATAATGTAAAGCACTAAGTAGCTAGCGATAAGACCCAACAGCACTGAGGCTACCGCTGCCAGCAGGGTAATAGCTGAGCGCAGCACCGAAATACCCACCACAATTCCCAGCAGCCACCAGGAAGTTTTTACCAGCTTCGATTGGCGTTTACCGGAAGCCAAAATAACTGCAGCCAAGGCAGCATAGGTGGGTGAGAGAATCTCGTAGGTGTTTAGGTTGCGGTAGGAGATCATGCCGTTGTGCACCTGGTTAAACAGCGGCAGCTGCAACAGGTATATGAACAGTGCAGATAGCAGATAAGCACTGATTAGGGCGATCAAGGCTTGGCCTGAACGCCACCAATCTTTGTGCAGCAGGGCGCGGCCCATCAAAGCTAAGGGCAGCGCCAAAGTGACGATGCCTTCAAAGGCTTGCAGCGGGAACACCAACACCCGGCGCAGCAGCTGGGAAAAGACGGTCTGCACATCATAAATGACAGCGGTGGTGGTTTCCTGGGCGAACACAGCCAGCAGAAAAACCGTTACTAGACCTAGCGCGCAGAAAGCAGCAAATAGCAGGTCGCGGGTGCGGTGCTCGCGCCGCTCTAGAGTGTCAACCAAGGTTAGGGTGCTGGTTTCCACCAAAGCTGGCTGCGGCTTCACTTGGGAGGTGGTGCCTACGCGGGGAAAACCTACTGAGCGGGCCGAGCTGGCGGCCTCAGTGGGGGCGCTGGGTTTTTCGACGGCGGTAGCTACCCGGCTATCCGGGGTGGCGGCGGGGCTACCGGCCGCAGATTGATCTGGCGCTTGGGTCATGGGGCTAGTCTATGAAACTAGGCCTTATATCCCCACCTATCCCCGCTAAATAGGAATTAGCTCATTAATGATGTTTTATTTTTGTCCGTTGCACCTTCCAAGACACTATCTAGATAACAAAGCGCGCACCCGGGCTAGCAGCCCAAAGTGCGCGCTTTGATTTGGAGTAGCCAGATTATTCTAGATCACTTCACGCGGCGCAGTCGCAGCGAGTTAGACACTACGATCACGCTGCTCATGGCCATAGTGGCCCCGGCGATCATGGGGTTGAGCAAGCCCGCCATAGCCAGCGGAATTGCGGCCACGTTATAGGCGAAAGCCCAGAACAGGTTCTGCTTAATGATGCGCAGCGTAGCGCGCGAAACCTTGATAGCGGCCACAACCGCCTCCAAGTCGGCGCGCACTAGCGTGATGTCGGCGGCCTCAATGGCCACATCTGAGCCGGTGCCCATGGCCATACCCAAACCGGCAGCACCCGCCTGGGCTAGAGCGGCGGCGTCGTTAACACCGTCACCAACCATGGCCACATTAGCCCCCTCACCTTGCAGGCGAGCCACCACGTCGCGCTTATCTTCGGGCAGCACCTGAGCGATTACGTCATCAATACCCACCTGGGCGGCGATGAACTTAGCGGCACGCTCATTATCACCGGTGAGCAGGATGGGACGCAGCCCCATGGCCTTTAGCTCACTGATGGCTTTGGCGGTGGTGGGCTTGGGCTCGTCACGCACAGCTAGGGCAGCGCGCAGGGTAAGCGAATCGTGCGAACCTGAGGCCACTAGCACCACGGTGGCGCCAGTGTCTTCTAGGGCGCGTACCTGAGCTTCGGCCTGTTCGCTTAGGCTTACGCCCTGCTGGCTCAGCCAAGTGGCTTTACCGACGACGGCGTAAGTGGCCTGGCCGGCTGCGTCAACTACCGTGGCGCTGACCCCACGACCAGCATGGTTGGTGAACTCGCTGATCTGGGGCGCCTGGACGCCGTCTAGTTGCGTGCCCACCACGATGGCGCGGGCTACCGGGTGCTCAGAGGGAATCTCTAGCGCCTGGGCTAGGGCCAGGGTTTGTAGCTGGGCTGGGCTTAGGCTGGCGCCCTGTCCCAAGTCCACAACCGTGGCGCCGTCGCTAGCAGCACCGGCACCGCCAGCGCCACTTACCTCGGCGGCGTCGTCGAAAAATACCGCCTGAGCCAGGTGCATTACCCCCGTGGTGACCGTACCGGTCTTATCCAGCACCACCGTGTCAATGCGGCGGGTAGATTCAAGCACCTCCGGGCCGCGAATCACCACACCCAACTGGGCGGCGCGGCCAGTACCCACCAGCAGGGCGGTAGGCGTAGCCAAACCCAAGGCGCAGGGGCAGGCAATTACCAGCACCGCCACCGCTGCCGTAATCGCGGCCTGGGCGTTATGACCGGTAACCAACCAACCTAGGAAAGTTAAAGCAGCCAGAGCTAAAACAGTGGGCACAAACACCGAACTGACCCGGTCAGCCAGGCGCTGCACCGGCGCCTTTTCCGCCTGGGCGGCAGTAACTACCTGGGCAATACGCGACAATGTGGTGCCCGCACCCACCCGGGTAGCGCGCACAACCAGCGTGCCAGAAGTGTTCACAGTGGCGCCGGTAACCTCGTCACCTGCGCTTACATCCACCGGCAAAGATTCACCGGTCAGCAAGGAAGCATCAATGGCGCTGTGGCCCTCAACCACCACGCCGTCGGTGGCAATTTTTTCGCCCGGACGCACCCGGAAACGATCTCCCACCTGCAGGCGGTCAATCGGAATTTCCGTAACCGAGCCGTCAGCGTTAACCCGCGCAGCAGTTTTGGCGCCCAGCTGCAAAAGCTTACGCAGCGAGTCGCCCGAGCGGTGACGCACCCGCGCCTCCGCCAAACGCCCTGTGAGCAGGAAAGTCACGATCCAGGCGGCAGACTCAAAATACATGTGGGCGTGCTCGCTTTGGGCGCGCGGAATGAACTCCATGCTCATGCGCATACCCAGCATGCCGGCGCCCCCAAAAATCAGCGCCCACAGGCTCCACAAGGTGGCGGTAATAACCCCCAGGGAAACCAGGGTGTCCATAGTGGTGGAGCCGTGGCGCAAGTTAGTGAAAGCAGCCTTGTGGAAAGGCCAAGCACACCAAGTCACCACCGGCAGGGCCAGTGCGGCCACAACCCACTGCCAGCCATAGAACTGGGCGGCACTGACCATGGAGATCACCATCAGTGGCACTGATAGCGTGGCCGCCACGATCAGGCGACGGCGCAGGTCAGCGGCGTGGGCCAGGTGGCGGGCTTCCTGCTTGCGCATAGCCTCGACGGCGCCGTCCTCCACCTTAGTCACGGTGGCGCTGTAACCAGCTTTTTCCACCACGGCCACCAGCTGCTGCGGGTCTACCGGGGCGCTTAGCTCAACGTGGGCTGATTCGGTAGCCAGGTTAACTGAAGCGTTAACGCCAGCCACTTTATTCAGTTTTTTCTCCACGCGCGCCACGCAGGAGGCACACGTCATCCCACCCACGCTCAAATCTACGCTGCCATGATTGGCGCTAGTTGAGGTGGTTTCTTGGATATCAGTCATTATTTAAGGCTCCGCCTCACTCGTCGCGTTCGATGGCTTCCAGGGTGTAGTTGCCGGCTTCATCGACGGCGTCGGCCAGGGCCTGGTCGTCTAGGTGCACGTCAGAAACCACCATTACGTCAGAGACGCCACCCTTGTTCAGGATTACTGAAACGTTCTTGACGCCCTCAACCTCTTCTAGCTCTTCACTCACGTGACGCACGCAGTTAGAGCAGGTCAGGCCTGAAACCTTGAGGACGGTGGTGCGGTCGATGTTTTCAGCCATTTTCTTCTCCTAAATGTGTTGCCTACCCAGCCACAACGCAGCTGGCAGCTATGAATATGGGCTAGCCGGCCTGTAGACAGCTTTAAAACTGTCCCCCAAGCACGACTAGCCCAACCGGGATATGCCCCGAATTATTCCTAGTTAATCCTCTAGGTGGCGTACCAAACTTTCAGCCAAGCCCACGTAGGTGCCCGGGGTTAGCGCCAGCAGGCGAGCTTCGACGTCGGCAGGCATACCCAGCTCAGCGATAAAGTCACGCATAGCCTGGCCGGTAACCCGCTTGCCCCGGGTCAGTTCCTTCAGGCGCTCGTAGGGGTCAGCCATGCCGGTGGCGCCAGCGACGGCGGCCGCGCGCATAGCCTGCTGCACCGGCTCACCTAGTACCTCCCAGGTGGCGTCTAGGTCTTCAGCCAGGCGGCGCTCATCCACATCCAGGCCGCCTAAGCCGCCGCGCACATTAGAGATAGCCAGCAGTGAGTGGCCCAGGGCCACGCCCACATTGCGCTGGGTGGTGGAGTCGGTCAGGTCGCGCTGCAGGCGGCTGGTGACCAAGGTGGCCGCCAGGGAATCTAGTAGCGCGCAGGAAATCTCAAAGTTGGCTTCACCGTTTTCAAAACGAATCGGATTGACCTTGTGCGGCATGGTGGAGGAGCCGGTGGAACCCTGGGCGCTTAGACGCTGGTGGAAGTAGCCCAAAGAAATGTAGGTCCACACGTCGGTGGCCAGGTTGTGGGCAATACGGTTGTAACGGGCCACGTCGCTGTACAGCTCAGCCTGCCAGTCGTGGGATTCAATCTGGGTGGTTAGCGGGTTCCAGATCAGGCCCAGGTGCTCCACGAAACCGCGTGAAACGGCCTCCCAGTCAGCTCCTGGCACAGAAACCACGTGAGCGCCGTAGGTGCCGGTGGCGCCGTTGATCTTACCCAGGTATTCGGTGCCCTCAATGCGGCGCAGCTGGCGGCTCAGGCGCCAAGCCAGCACGGCCAGTTCCTTACCGAAAGTGGAGGGGGTGGCTGGCTGGCCGTGGGTGCGGCACAGCATGGGCACAGCCTTGTATTTGCGAGCCATTTCGCTGAGGTCATCCACCAGGCCCTGGGCGGCCGGCAGCCACACCTGCTTGATAGCTGAGCGGATGGTTAGGGCGTAGGCCAGGTTGTTGATGTCTTCACTGGTGCAGAAAATGTGCACAATCTCGTGCACCTGGGGCAGCACCGTGTCTTGGCCCAGCACCTGGGAGGCGGCGTCTAGACGACGCTTAAGCAGGTACTCCACAGCTTTCACGTCGTGGCGGGTGACTGCCTCAATTTCAGCCAGTTCATCAATTTCGGCGCGGCCAAAGCTGGAAACAATACCGCGCAGGTACTCCTTCTCAGCGGCAGAGAACTTGGGGGCGCCCGGCAAAACCTCGTTATCGGTGAGGTAGATCAGCCATTCGACTTCCACATGCACGCGAGCGCGGTTCAAAGCAGCTTCAGACAGGTGGTCTACCAGCGGCGAAGCGGCGGCGCGGTAGCGTCCGTCTAACACTCCCAGAGCCAGTGGCGGGTTTACTTCAGCTAGATTTACACGAGATAGGGGCAGGTCAGCAGTCTCAGCACAACTCATGCGCTAATTGTCTCAGCTGACCTGCCCCTAGCACCAGAGGCCCGGTTTAACGTGGTTTTAGGCCACTTTTCGCCCTACTGGCGGCGGCGGCTTAGGTGCGGGTGCGCCGTCGGTTTTAGTGGCGGCGCAGGTAGTCGCGTAGTTTGCCAGAGCGCAGCGCCCCACCGGCGGCCACCAAGCCCCCGGCTACCAGCACTAATCCTCCGGCCACACCGGTAACCGCCAGCGAGCCGTGGTGTGAGCCGCCACTGTTACCGGCGAAAGCTACCTTCCCTGAACCCTTTGAGGTGGGTAGCGGTGAGGGCTTTAGTGCCGCCCTGCCGGTAGGCATGGGGCTGGTACTAGGCATAGCCGTGGGCACAGCGCTAGCCGTGGGTGCGGCGGTGGGGCTGGGTGCAGTGGTGGGCACAGCAGTAGGCGCAGCGGTCGGCGTGGCAGTGGGCGACGCCGTCGGGACCGGGGTGGGGCTCTGCGTGGGCTGCTCGGTGGGCTGCGGAGTAGGCGCGGCCGGCAGCATCCGGCGCTTACCTAGGTTCTGGTCGAAGCGGGTTACCGGGTAGGTGACCTGACTGTCGCCCTGGGTGTAGGTCAGCGTCAGCGTGGCATCCAGGTAGCCCTGCTTGGCTTCCTGCTCGCTTACCACATAACCGCTGGTTGAGCACCACATGGTCTTGCCGGGCTCAATGTCGCCGCTGCAAGATTCAATTTCGGTGCCCTTGGGGCCCTTGGCGCCGTCGATGTGCAGGGTATTACTGGTGTTGTTGACGATGCTCCAGTGGAAGGGCAGCTTTTCGCCGGCCTGGTAGGGCTTGGCCACAATGTCACGGGTGTAGTCGCTGCGCTCGCCGGCCACGGTCAGTGCAATCAGCTCAGGGGTGGTGAGTTTAAGCTCCACCGAGCCACGCAGGGTGTACTGGCCTGCCTCCAAGGTGGCATCCACGTTGTAGGTGTCAGCCACAATATCCTTGGTGGCGGTGACCTTGACGTTTACGGTGGCCGACTCGCCCGGCTTTAGCGCCGGGGTGGCTACCAGCTCGCTGCTGACGTTTTCGGGCAGGCCGGTTAGGCGCATGGAGCCAGCCGGCAGGGCGACGTCGTCGTCATTGCGGATAGTGACGCTTACGCTGGTACTTTCCCCGGCCCCCAAGCTGACGCTAGCGGGAGCGAAGTTAGCGCAGAACGGCTTTAGCCACTCGCGCCCGAATGTGCCTACGCGGATTTCCTTGTCGGTTTTAGTTTCATAGGCGACGGCGAAAGTGCCGTCCTTGAGGGCGGTCACCGAGGAGTAGGCGTGCGGGCCGTAGTGGTAGACGCGGCTAACAGGCCAGGTGGCGCCGTTGTCGCAGGAGTAGCGCACGTTACCGGTGATGCGGTTGATCCACTGGCCTTTACGGTCAACATCTATCTGCCAGTTGTAGGGGCTGTTGTTGGCGTTGGTGAACAGCAGCTCCTTGGCGGCCTTGCCGCTGGTGGCCTGGGGGTTCATGCGGGTGATGCCGGCGTTTACTTCCGGGTCTACCAGGGCAGTGTCTAGGTACTGGTTCTTCCAGGTGACGCCGCCGTCGTCAGAAATAGCGACCAGGCGCCCCACCCCGTCACCCCAGTTACGTGAGTTGAGCATGAGGCGGCCGTCGCTTAGCTCAACCACCTTGTTTTCGTTGAAGCTGTTGCCGATGCGGTTACCGGCGTGCCAGGTGGCGCCGTGGTCGTCAGAGTAAACCGAGTAGGCGTAACCGTTGTGGGCTGAGTCAGT
>FLSH01387214.1_pt1 | contig 13263 bp, 12 predicted proteins | sample 1550441 | NCBI WGS metagenome assembly FLSH01 (sample SAMEA4031756, study PRJEB14383) | metagenome | biome: human; feature: oral; material: saliva | place: Philippines | collected 2014 | reverse complement strand
AACATTTTGGGCTACAACCTGCACGGTTGGGGTTCTACCTTTACGGTGCTGATTATTTCAGCGGCGGTTGGTTTGGCCTGCTTGCTGCTGGTGGCGCTGTTTGAGGAGCGCATGATCCGTGCCGACCGGGCTTTTGCTGGCGCTGACGGCAAAGACGGTAAAGACACCCAAGGCGAGAAAGAAGGCTAGAAATGGCGGCTGATAAAGCGACTGAAGCTAAGGATCTGGCTTTAGAGGATTTGCTGGAGCTAGTCTGCGACTTGCTGGCTGGGGTACGCCAGACTGTCCTAGATCCCGGTTTTGAGCTGGATGTTGAAACCAAATCTAACCGCAATGACCTGGTTACGGCGGTGGATAAGCGCATTGAGGCCTACATCAGTGAGGAGCTGGTGGCGGCCACGGGCTACCCGCTGCTGGGGGAGGAAGGCCATTCTGTCAGCTCATTTGCGGGGCGGGTGTGGGTGCTTGACCCCATTGATGGCACCATGAACTACGTAACCACTCACCGCGACTACGCCATTTCTTTGGCCCTGTGTGAGGATGGGCGCCCGGTGCTGGGGGTAGTGGTCGACGTCGTCGCTGGGCTCACCTATACGGCTATCGCTGGGCAGGGGGCTTACTGTGATGGGCAGCCACTGGCGCGGGTCAATGAGACGCGTGGACGGCGTGAGGTTGTGATCATCACCGACATTAAGGAAATCGTGGCTTTGCCTCGATTGACGCGCTGCCTGGTGGAATCACGCGGACACCGCCGCTACGGCTCGGCGGCGCTTGAATGTGTGGAGGTGGCCGCTAGCAGGGCTGGCGCCTTTGTGCACATGTGGGTATCTCCCTGGGACATCGCGGCGGCGTACCTGATCTGTGTAGAAAGCGGCGTGACATTTACTCGCCTGGACGGCACGCCTTTGGATGTGCGCTACCCCGGTAGCGTGCTGGTGGGCTGGCCACAGGCCCACACTGAGCTACTCTCGGCGCTAATGCGCCAAGTGGAATGAGCTTTGCGCGATAGACTAGCCGCCAGGGCCCCCAAAGCAGGGCGCCCTGGCGGCAGTTGCAATCAAACGTAACCAATCACTTGCGAGTGCCTTGAGCGGACGGAGTGGTAGCTGATGGAACAGGAAATACCTGAGAAGCAGCCCGGGGAGGCCTTAAGGGAAATGCTGGTTAGGTCGCAGCGGATAAGCGGGCAAGTGCCTCCAGTTATGCAGCAACCAGTAGCTTTTGCACCACCGCCGAAAAAGGTACTTTCTGCTAAGGGTAAGCGTAAGCGGCTGATTTTCATTATGCTGGCGCTTTGTTTTGGTATTCCGGCAGTATCTCTGATCTTAAGTCCATTTATTGTATCCGGTATTATTGATGGCGTGCCGGGAGATCATAGTTTTAATGGTGACGGCTGGGGTTGGAGGGCTCTTCTCGCGATCGTATATATTACTCCGATAGGGTCTGTTGTATTTGCTATTTCGGCAGCCATGATTGGTCTGGCTGCCAGAGTTAAAGAGTAATTTAGTTTCGAGTATGTGTTGGTATTAAAGAGGTCTAATAAATGTGTGAGAGTCAGTCAGAAAAAGCGTTTAATGAAAAGCTGGCTAGGTCGCAGTGGATAAGTAAACAAGCTTATCCGACTAAACTACGGCCAATGCCTCCAGTTGTGTTATCACAAGAAATAGGGCTCTCTCCTGAGGGGCAGCGTGAGCGAAAGAATTACTTTACGGCAGCGCTCTGCCTTGGTATTCCAGGTGTGATCATGCTCTTAAGCCCATTTATTTATGCTGCTCTTCTGTCAGGGTATCATGGTAATAATGAAGATGGCTTAGCTTGGGAGCTTTTTTTATGATTATAACTTTTTTTCCAATAGGGCTTGTGCTATCTGCTGTTGCACTAATTATGTTTGATTTTGGCAAGAATCTGTGTAAGTAGATTGGGTTCGATATTAGTGTTGGCAAGGATTTTATTCTCGTATGGGTTGTATCTACAATGGGTGATAGTTCATCTTGTTCACGGCAAAGCAAGTTAGAAAATGAATAATGATCAAACTAATGTCGAATTCTATACGCTGTCTCTGATTGATGATGTATCAAATCCTGATGACCAGTCGGAAAAAGCGTTTAATGAAAAACTGGCTAGGTCCGAAAAGGTTGCTCAGATAGGTAAGGGCTCGCGGGAATTAGGCCGTCAGAAATGCGAAATCTTAACAGCGTTTTCAACTGTATTTGTCAGAATTGGACTGTTTCTAATAGTTAGTCCACTTATAGTGTTCATTGTTACTCTCCTTGTTTCTGAAGAATATAGCAGTGGTGTAGGTTGGGCACTCTTGATGTTTTTAATATCTTTTTTTATGTTGGTACCTTTTGGATTTTTATTTCTTATAGTTGCTGATTTTGTTGCTTTTCGCGCTCGAAGGTGTGGGGGTGGTGTGCGGGGGTCTGCGCATCGTGACTAGGTAAGGACTGAGGTTTTTCGATGATGAGGATTCATATATCGTTCATCTGAAAGATCTCGATACATTTAGTACTATATTTGAACGCCCTGACCTAAGCACTCCTCGGAACCGACAGATTAAAGCTCCAATTATATCTACAATCATGAAGGTATGCTTTGTCTAAAGCAATAAAAGCTGTACTGAAATATTGGCATGGTTTAGGGGGCTTAATTTCGTAGTAACTACAAAAGATAAGAATTTCGAAAGTGGTTGATCGGGAATTAGATGGTAGCTAATTTTGATAAAAACTTTGTTATACCTAAGCAGTCAGCTGCCCAACTTCCTGTGGGTAAACACGAACGAAAGCGGCAGATACTGCATATAGTTGCAGTACGTAGCGCACTGGTTGGATTTGTTTTAATAATGAGTCTATTTGTTGCTAGCGGTCTTGCTGCTGTTCCAGGTGCTCATGTCGATGATGTTGACAGCTTGCCCTGGATGGTTGCAGGTTGCTATCTCTAAAGAGTAAGTACCACCAAACAGCGGGTGGCCTTAGTGGCTGTTAGATTTGCGCCGTCGCAACATGCTGATTTTGGTCGCAACATTTGTTCGAACCAAACGCAACCTTGAGCTAGGCTTAGCTTGCCCCTCTTTGAAGCGGCCAACACTACCAGCTCACCTCTTTTAGCGGCTTATGGCTGGCAAGTGATTGGGGTTAGAAGGGAGGTGGGCTTATGTCCGGCAAGTCCAGGACTAGTCAAGGTAAGCAAAAGGCCCGGAAGGAGAACATTGACGCCGCGAATGTCACTGCTCTCATCCAGGCCCTAGCGGCTTTGATTGGAGCCCTCGCGTCACTGCTCATCGCTCTTAAGTAGCAGTGGCTGAGGCAGTCAGTCCTCTTTAAATAGGGGATTGGCTGCCTCCATTATGCCTCACGCTTATTTACTGCCTCCAGCCTTTTTTCTGGGCTGTGAGCTTAAAGCGCTGCTCTAATTTTGAACCACCACTTGCCAAGGGCTTGCTAGGCTTATTTTGCCCTCTTTTAAGCGGCCAACGTTCCCGGTACATCTTCTAGTGGCTTATGGCTGGGAAGCGATTGGGGGTTTGAGAGGAGATGGGCTCATTGTCTGGCAAGTCCAAGACTGGTCAAGGCAAGCGAAAGGCCCGGAGGAAGAGCGTTGACATCGCGAGTGTCGCTGCTCTCATCCAGGCCCTAGCGGCTTTGATTGTAGCCCTCGCGTCACTGCTCAAGAACTAAAGGACAGTGACTGGAGGCGGTCAGTCCCCTCGCGGGAACTGGCTGCCTCCATTATGCCTCATGAGCCTCTAAAATCTCTAGCCTTTCATAGGTTGCTGGCGAATAGTGGCCAGTTAGCTAGTTACCAGCTAGCGACGACGCGAGGGGCGCTTTTCGCAAGCAACGCCGTCCTCATCGCGGTCTAAATCAATTCGGTAACCGGGCTCGCCACGGTAAATAGGGGCAGCTCCAGCATTCCAAGCTTCAGTGCAATTGCTGTAGTAGACAGAACTGGGCTTTTCGACTGGTGCTTCGGCTTCCTCACTGTTTTCTTCCGACTGAGATTCAGATTCTGGTGCCGGTGCGGGAGCGGGCGCAGCTTCAGATTCGGGAGTGGGAGTTGGGGTAGGTGTTGGAGTTATTGTGCATGCGCCTACTGTCAGCAAGAAAAAGCAATGACGCCTATGACCAGCCTTCTGAACTTCATTTCATAATTGCTGAGTTTGTGGAAATAACGATAAGCAAAACCCCTACCAAATCTTGGTGAGGGCACACTGTACTGAAAAGTACCCCCTGAGGGACTCGAACCCTCGACCTGCGGATTAAAAGTCCGTAGCTCTAACCAACTGAGCTAAGGGGGCAGGCCTGCTCACTGCTGCGCGGCTGGCATCTTGCGGATGCGAGCCACGCCTAACGGGCTTTTGGAACGGCCCGCAGCGAACTGACAGCCCCCATCATAGCGGACTTGTTAGCCTACGTCTAAAGGAGGCACGTATGACCCGCCAATTCCACCGCCCCGTCCTCATGGAACCTGCCGAAGCTGAGCGTTACACCGGTGCTGAAGACACCGCCGCCACCTCCACTCTGGCTCACCAAAGCGCCCAGCTGCTCATTGGTGGCTACCTTGGGGCGGACAGCGACACCACGCTAACCGCTGCTGGTCTGCGCAAAGTTGTGGCCTCCCACGGCGTAGATGTGATTGGCGAGCTGTGGGCCACCAGCCCGGCAGGCACCTTACCTGGCGCGCTTTGGCGCCTACTGCTGCTGCGCGAATGGATTGAGCGCGACCCGGACCTGGTAGAGTCGCGTTACGCCACAGCAGTAACTATTAGCGACGACGACGACGCTGCTCAGGCCCGCTTTGAGGCCGCTTTATCCCAGGGGCAGCGGGTAGACAGCGTGGCCCAGGTGCAAGCCCAACTAAACGAGCTACTGCTAGGCGACGCATCCGCTGGTAGCCAACGGACGCCGTCGCGCCGATCCCAGCTTTACCCCACGCTAGTAGCCAGCGCCGCCCTGCTAGAACGCCTCAGCCGCGCTAGTGAGCAAGACAGCTGGATTACTGACGAAAATGACCCGCTTTACGACGTGGTTACCTCCCGTGCTCGCGCCCTGGCCACAACCGCTGCCGAGCTACGTGAAGCAGCCGCTAAAGCCGCCGTCGGGAAACTGGATTAATCCCCAGGGACATTAGCGCCCAAATATCAGTACAATAATGCTGGAAAAATTAACCTCTATCACTGACAGAATACGAGTATGCAAGATCACGCTGCACAGGATGTCGACGTCGAAGAAGCCAAGCGCACCGACGCAGCCATAGCCGCCGTTATTGAAACCGCAGATCCCCGAGATTTCGAGGATGACGCTGGCCCCGCTTACGCGGACGAGGACTTCGAAGAGGAGGCAAGCTCCGACACTGACGCTAGCGGTGTTGAGGCTGCTATCGAAGTGCTTGAAGCTGGCGAGACCGGTGATGAAAAAGCTGGCGAAACTGGCGCCCTAAATGCCGTTCCCGCTAAAAATGCTGCCTCTAAGGGTTCCAAGCGCGCTACAGCAGGCAAGGCTTCTAGCGGTGCAAAGACTGCTGATGGGCCTGGTTCTGCTAAAGCTGGTAGCGCTGGAGTTAAAGCTGGTAGTGCTAGTGCTGCTGGTGGTGCTGGGGGTAAAGCCGACGGCGCCGCTAGCGTGGGAGCTAAAGCCGACGGCGCCACTGGGGCTAAGGGCGCTGCTGGAGCCAGTGCTACTGGTACTAAGGGCACTGCCGGCACTAAAAGCGCCAAGGCAGACAGTGTAAAGGCTGGTGGTAAAACCGTCGCCAATGACGCTAAGACTGACGCAACCAAGCACGCCGGCGAAGCAAAAGATGCTAAGCCGGGCGCCGTCGTCGCCGCCACCAAAACCGCAGGCAGCACGCAACTAGACGGCGTCAAGCCAGCAGAAGCCACAGAGGTTGTAGACCCTTCAAGTAAGAAGTACTGGGCTGACATCGACCGCCTGCAGGAAAAACTGCCCGCGCTAGACGAATTCCCTGAGCGCTTCGTGGACCGGGAACTGACCTGGATAGACTTCAACAAGCGCGTGCTGGAACAAGCCCAAGACCGCAGCCTGCCAGTACTTACTCGTGCCTGGTTCCTATCCATCTTCTCCTCCAACCTGGACGAGTTCTACATGGTGCGCGTGGCCGGGCTAAAGCGACGCATTGCCGCCGGGATCACCCCCGTACGCGCCTCCGGGCTGGACGCCAAGCAGGTGCTAGAGCTAATCACCTCGCGCGCCAAGAAACTCACCGCCGCCCAAGCCGAGCTATTCCAAAACGACGTACGCCCGGCCATGGCCCAGGCGGGCATCGAAATCACCGACTGGAAATCACTAAACCAGGAAGAACGCGACAAGCTCACCCGCTACTTCCGCTACCGGGTCTATCCGGTGCTGACCCCGCTAGCGGTGGACCCCTCGCACCCCTTCCCCTACATTTCCGGCCTATCGCTGAACCTGGCGGTTATGCTGCGCAACCCACGCAGCGGCAAAAACCACTTCGCCCGCATTAAGCTGCCCGACTCCCTGCCGCGATTCGTGCAGGTGCCCGGGCGCGAGCTAACCAATACCAAACCGCGTAACCTGGCGCTAATCCCGCTTGAAGAAGTCGTGGCCTACCACCTGGACCACCTCTTCCCGGGCATGGAAATCGTGGAGCACCACGTCTTCCGCGTCACCCGCAACGAAAACCTTGAAGTTGAAGAGGACGACGCCGAAAACCTGCTCACCGCCATGGAAAAAGAGCTGGGACGCCGTCGTTTTGGGCGGGTAGTGCGCCTGGAGGTAGAAGACTCCATCAGCGAGTTTGTGCGCACCTACCTGGTACGCAAGCTAAACATCACGCAAGAAGACGTGTTTGTCTCGCCCGCGCCACTGAACTTGTCTGACCTGTCCGAAATTCACGACCTGGACATCCCCGAGTTCAAATACAAGCGCTACGTGCCAGTCACCCCGGCCGGGATCAACCCGCGCGAATCGGCGCGGCCCCGCAGCATTTTCGCGGCCATCCGTGAGCACAACATTTTGCTGCACCACCCCTACGACGCCTTCTCAACCAGCGTCCAGGAGTTCATCTCCCAGGCCGCTCACGACCCCAAGGTGCTGGCCATCAAGCAGACCCTGTACCGCACCAGTGGCGATTCACCCATTGTTGACGCCCTGATTGAGGCCGCTGAACTGGGCAAACAGGTTGTGGCTATTGTGGAAATCAAGGCCCGCTTTGACGAGGAAGCCAATATCGTGTGGGCGCGCAAGCTTGAGCGGGCCGGCGTGCACGTGGTTTATGGCATGATCGGGCTAAAAACCCACTGCAAGCTGTCACTAGTGGTGCGCCAGGAAACTGACGGCCTGCGCCGCTACTGCCACGTGGGCACGGGCAACTACCACCCCAAGACCGCCCGTGGCTATGAGGACCTGGGCCTGCTGACCTGCGACCGCGACGTCGCCCAAGACCTGACCACGCTGTTCAACCAGCTTTCGGGTTACGCCCCGCGCGCCCGCTTCCGTCGCCTGCTGGTAGCCCCGCGCGGCCTGCGCAACGGGTTGCTGGAACGTATCAAGCGCGAAATCGACAACCACTTGGCTGGGCGTGAAGCCTGGATCAAGATCAAGGTCAACTCCATTGTTGACGAGCGCATTATTGATGCCCTCTACCGCGCCTCGCGTGCGGGTGTGCGCGTTGACCTGGTGGTTCGCGGTATTTGCGGGATCCGCTCCGGGGTTAAAGACCTAAGCGAAAACATTCATGTCACCTCAATCCTGGGCCGCTACCTGGAGCACTCGCGCATCTACGCCTTTGCTAACGACGGCGACCCCGAGATTTTCATTGGTAGCGCTGACCTGATGCACCGCAACCTGGACCGCCGCGTGGAGGCCCTGGTTAAGATCACCCAGCCGGATCTGGTGGAGCGCCTGCATTGGCTGATTGATCTGGAAACTTCCGGACGCATCAGTGCCTGGCACCTACTTCCCGACGGCACCTGGCAGCGGCGTACTCATGACGACGACGGACAGGAGCTTGAGGACGTGCAAAGCGTGCTTATGTCTCAGGCCCGGGCCCGGGTTAAATGAGTCTTGCAGCTAAGGCTGGTGCGCGCAGCAAGCAACAGACCAGGCGCCGCAAGAAAAGCTTGCGGGTCAAGGCCTCACGCCGCCCGCCGGTGCTAGCCGCCGGCGCGCTGGTGTGGCGCCTTAAAAACGATAAGCTGCAAGTGCTGGTAGTGCACCGACCGCGCTATGACGACTGGTCTTTCCCCAAGGGTAAAGCTGAACCCGGTGAGTCCATGGTGCTCACCGCCATCCGAGAAGTAGCTGAGGAAACCGGCCGTCAGATTGTGCTGGGGCGCTACCTGGGTAAGGCTCGCCGTCGTCTAGTAAGCGGACGCAAAAAACGCACCCTGTACTGGGCGGCCCAGGTTTTACCTGAGGCTGGCCCGGGGGAGGGGCTACGAGCTGCGGTAAAACCCGCGTCCAAGCGTGAAATCGACAAGGTGCGCTGGTGGAAGGTAGAAAAGGCTGCCCGCAAGCTCACCCACGCTGACGACAAACGCCTGCTGGCGCGCCTGGTGGACTGGTATGAAAGCGGGCAGCTGCAGGTGCACAGCTTGGTGCTGGTGCGCCACGCCAAGGCGGTTAGCCGCGCCACCTGGGGTTATGGGATTAATAGCGAGATTACCCGGCCTTTGGTGATGGGTCGGGGGCAAGCCCAGGCCCGGGACGTGGCGGCTCTGCTTAGCGCCTATGGGGTAGGGGAACTGGTTTCTTCGCCCTGGAGGCGCTGCGTTGACACCCTGGCGCCCTATGCGCGCGGCTGCGGCCTGGATTTGCACAGTGATGAGACATTCACCGAGGTCAGTGCGTTGACGGTACCTGAGCTGATGCAGGCTAGTTTCCGGGATCTGCTCGAGCGCGGGTCTGGGGGTGAGCCGGAACCTAGCTATCCGCTGGCGCTGTGTGTGCATAGGCCCTGTTTGCCGCTGCTTTTTGAGACTCTACGTGAATATATGGGTCCTGAATTAGCCACCAAACTCCCTGACAGTGATCCTTGGTTGCGTCCAGGCCAGGCGGTAGTGGTGCATTTGCGTCGCCGGCCTGCTTCGGTGCAGTTAGGGGCGACGCCGGAAGGTGACGTTGGAGCTGGGGGTGGCGGCGACGTCGTTAAGGGCACCCAGATAGTGGCGCTGGAACTGCACTAAGAACTGTACCAAGGCGCGGGAGCCGTACTGATATCCGCGCAGGTGCTAGGCCACGGCTGGCAAGACTAGTGGCTGCTGGGGTGCGGCCACTAGGCCACGGCCACCACCACGGTTGCCAGGATTCGATTGTCGGGGTGCGGTGGCCAGGTGCAGTTACTGGGGTGCGGTTACTTATAAAACCGTCCGTTACTGGGAAGTCGTCCGTTCCCTATAAAACCCCATGGAAAAATTATAGGGAAGGGATGATTTTGCCTGTATTTGTCTGTGTCTGCAGACAACAAGAAGGGGCGTACCAGTTAAAACTGATACGCCCCTTAAGTTTGCCTGCCTCAGCAGGTCTAGGCATTAAATGTGGTCGTTGGCACGGGCGCTAACCGGGCAGCGCTTGCCGTCCTCGGCCGGCAGGCTGTCGTCCAGACCGGGGTTACCGGTCACGGTCAGCTGCCAGTACATGTTACGTACGCTGGAACGGTGCAAGTAAACCAGCTTGCCGTTGGGCATACGGTAGGTGATCACGAAGACCGGCATGAAGATCAGACGGGTCAGGGTCTCAGACAGACCAGTCTGGTTCAGGGTCAGGGCCATGGCGAAGGGGCTGTCAGCGGTCAGCTTCCGGCCGTCAGCGGACTTGGTCCAGGTACCGTGGTACTCACCAACCCAAGCGTTCCACTTGGTGTTTAGGGTGTTCTCAACGGTGCCGTTCCGGGTGGTCAGGTCAGTGAAGTCACCAGCGTCAACCTTCTTCAGCACCGAAGCGGTGTCAGGGCTGTTACGCAGAGCGGTCATGGCCTTCTGAGTCAGCGGAGTCCAGGAACCGTTGGTGGCCCAAGAGTCCCAGGCGTGGCCACCTTCGTTGCTGGAGGCAATGTTGGTGAAGGTCGGGGTGTCACCGTAAGCAGCCTTCGGCATCAGGAACATAACCTTGGTGCTAACGATGCGGGAGGGGTCCAGCTCAGCACCACCGGGGGCAACGGTGATGTCCAGGCCGTTCTCACCAGCGTCAGACTTGGCGCCGAAGTAGAACTTCACGCCCTGACGCTTCAGGTAAGCGGTACCAACACGGGAAATGTGGGGGTCGTTAGTAGCCCGGCCGCCACCCAGGGTGTCGTTCCAGTTGATGTGGCCGTTGACGGAGTAGGGCCAACCACCGATTTCCGTGCAGGTAAGGCCCTTACGACCGGCAGCAACACCTGCAGCGTTGATGTTTTCGGGGGTGCCGCGCATCTTCATGTACATCTGGGCCACGGGGATGATGTCATTGGGGGAGGTAGCGGCCTGAGCGGCAGCCTCGGCGACTAGAACAGCCGGAGCGGCCCAGGCGGAGCCCTTAACAAGGGTACGACGCTTGATTTCAGTCATTATCAGAGAAATCCTTTAATGGGTAGGGGAGGATATGTACAGATTACATCCAAGGGACTGGGATGAAACTCTACATGGTTAACTACTTGAAGGCTATGTGATCTAAGTCTTTTGAGATTGTTGCCCCGTCAAATCACCCCCTCGTAAAGCCCCAGAGTTACAGCAAAATGCACTAAGCGCCCTTATAGGACCTACCTGTTGACGTGCTGGTCACAGCCTTAAGTAAGCCAGGACTAATTGCCCAGCCCCTAGTTTTGGGATAAATTCCCGTAGCAATGGTGCCCACCTGCTTAGACTCCGGTTTAAACTAGTGGTACCCCTCCCAACCGTCCCACGGAAGTCATATCTCCCCCACCCCCAAAACCGGTGTGACGCCGTCGTCGGTCTCCCTTAAGCAGAACTATATCTATGTCAAAAATAGGAGACAGACATGCCTAGCGGTGTAGAACGTCGGCAGGTGCTGCGTGGAGCAGTATGGGCTGCCCCAGCAATTGCGGTGTGCGCTAGCGCCGCAGCCGTCAATACTTCTCAGCTAAACCCGGTCTATTCCGGCTATAGCTGGAACCAGGGAGCCCCGGCCAACATCCCTAACGGCTACGACTCCCGTCAGGAACGTGACGCGCGCATCAATGCTGATCAGGCCTATTACTTCGGGTTCTATAACAACGGCTCCGACGGTAATGAAGAATTCGCTCCGGTTGGTTGGCCTAACGTTGACGGCTCCACTTATCCCACTAAGGACACTGGTTTGGCTAGCCCCAATGCTGGTACGCCGGCCAACCTAACTGGTCTGTACCAGGTGTTCTGGATTAACACTGCGGAGTACTCCAACATCGACTGGCAGCCGGTCACCGGCAACACCGATGGCATCAACTGGCCCACCACCTCGCTGAACTTCGCTTCCTGGTCTAAGCCGCAGGCTAATACCCTGGCTGGGTTGCTGGCTGACTCGCGCTTTAGCGAACACGCCAAGGCGGTTCAGGCCAAGCTGGGTGCGGATATTGGCAACTGGACGCCTTATGTATCCACGTTCTCTGGCACCTGGCGCTATGAGAAGAATGACCTGCGCGCCAAGACCAACGCCCACTTTGGTGCAGTGCTGCACGTACACTCCAACAACACTCCGCTAACCTCCTTCCCGATCGTTATGGGTGCGGTGGTTACCATGAGCGAAACCGGTAGCCAGAACGCTATTACTAACGCCAACAACTCTCCTGTCCTCAACCACATCCCGCTCTCTGGCGTAGTTAGGGCCGGCGGCCACTAAGGTTTGCTCCTAGCTGCGTCGTTTACACGACGGTTCCCAAAGGGTCGCGCTCATTGAGTGCGGCCCTTGGTGTTTTTGCGTGGCCTGAGTAGGGAAGTTTGTCGCGCCAGAGCAAGCTTCACTCATGGGAGAGGCGCGCAAATGCTTTGGGTAGTTTGGCGCAAAGTGCAACAATTGAACTATGAGTGGATTTGAGGTGCCTGACTATACGCAGGCAATCAGTCAGTTTGTTGTTGATTCTCCCACCAGCTACCACGCCGCCCAGGCTGTGGCCGCCCGCCTAGAAAAGCGCGGGTTTAAGGCTGTAGATGAGACGGTGGCTTGGGATAGTTCCATTCCGGCGCGCGGATATGTGATTCGCGACGGCGCCATTGCGGCCTGGTGCCTGCCTAGCGCCCCTAGCGAGCGCACTGGCTTCAGGATTGTGGGTGCCCACACGGACTCTCCGGCGCTCAAGCTCAAGCCCCAGGGCGCGATTGTGCGCGAAGGCTGGGAAATGATTAACGCCGAAGTTTATGGTGGCGCCCTAGAAAACTCCTGGCTAGACCGTGAAGTTGGTTTGGCGGGACGTCTGACCACCTACGACGGCGCCGTCCACCTGGTGCGTACTGGCCCCATTGCCCGCACCGCGCAGGTGGCTCCCCACCTGGACCGTAGCGCACATGAAAACCTGCACCTAGACCGTCAAGCCCACATGCTGCCGCTAACCGCCCTGGCTGGTGAGGCGGTAAGTTGCCACGACATTGAAAACTATCTGTGTGAGCAGGCTGGTATTAGCCCTGATCAGCTAGCTTTCCACGATGTGTTCACCTATTTGGTGCAGCCTCCCAGCGTCTTTGGTTTGCGCCAGGAGTTCCTGGCCAGCTCGCGCCTAGACAACCTCTCCAGCGTTCACGCCGGCCTGGTTGCCTTGGAAAACCTGGCTGGTACAGAAACTGACGCTGCAGTGTTTGTGGCCTTTGATCACGAAGAGGTAGGTAGCGGCACCCGCTCAGGTGCGGGTGGCCCCTTCCTGCAGGATGTTTTGCACGGCCTGGCTGCGGTTATGGGCTTTGTGGGCGACGGCGAGCGGGCTCTGCTGGCTCGCTCTAGCTGCATTAGCGCCGACGCCGGACACAGCGTTCACCCCAACTATGGCCAGCTGCATGACCCGCAGGTGCGTCCGCTCATCAACCACGGGCCGCTGCTGAAGATTAACGCTCGCCAGCGCTACGCTACCGACGCGGTAGGTGGGGCTATCTGGAAGCGTGCTTGCAAGGCGGCGGGTGTGCCCACGCAGGATTTCGTTTCCAACAACTCCGTGCCTTGCGGTACCACCATTGGTCCGATTACTGCTTCGCGTCTAGGCATCACCACTGTTGACGTAGGTATTGCGCTATTGTCTATGCACTCTGCCCGTGAGATGTGCGGTGTTGAGGACGGCCCCTACCTGGCCCGTGCTCTACACGCCTACTGGGCCGAGAACTAAGTC
>FLSH01015463.1_pt1 | contig 13265 bp, 9 predicted proteins | sample 1550441 | NCBI WGS metagenome assembly FLSH01 (sample SAMEA4031756, study PRJEB14383) | metagenome | biome: human; feature: oral; material: saliva | place: Philippines | collected 2014 | reverse complement strand
AGCTTCATGGGGATGACGATGTCGGAGAAGAAGATGCCGGCGTCGACCTTGTGGCGGCGGACGGGCTGCACGGTGATTTCTGCGGCGAGGTCGGGGGTGAGGCATGCGTCCAGCATGGGGATGCCTTCGCGCGCTTGGCGGTATTCGGGCAGGGAGCGGCCTGCCTGGCGCATGAACCAGACGGGTCGGTGGCTGGAGGGGCGGCCGGTGAGGGCGCGGAGCATGGGCGAGTTGGCGGCGGTGCCTGCGCGCAGGGGGTGGTTGGCGGGTAGGTGTGCGAGCTGCTCGTCGGTGAGCAGGGGTCGCTGGGCGTCGGTGGGGTGTGCGGGCAGGGCGGGTGCCTGTGCGGCAGCCGATGCGGTGCCCTTATCCGATGCGAGGGTGGTGTGCTGGTTTTCGCTCATAGTGTCTAGTGTGACAGGTTTATGAGGGCGTTTTTACGACACTATGTCACGGCGACTTTTACCTAAAGGTGGCTTCCTTAGTGGTGAGGGACACCTTAGTTCACACCTATAAGAACCCCGTCTGCCGCCTGTTTGCGCCCGTTTGCGCGGAGATTTGTGCAAAGAATACACAAGTGAAGTACCGAATACGCCCCTTCATTCCGGTGTCTTCTCCCCTACCTGCGCTTTTGAATTGCCGCCAGCACTCCGACAGCACCCCGGCGAATACCCCCGCCTCCTGTCCACTATGTGGCACCCACTAAGCCACGTTGAGCCGTGAACTTAGGTTCTGTGAGCTTTACAGGGGCTTAGTCGGCGTGGTTATGATTAACCCCTAGATGAGTACTTATGCATTTGTGGCATCGCACCACACCGTTGATCTGACCACCGTCGCTGCGTTGAGCGCCGGTGCCTCCGGCGTACCCGATGTTCTGGCGAGCGATATGGCGCGTCAGCTGGGCGTGAAGGGTGCAGTCGTTCTTGCCACCTGTAACCGTCTTGAAATGTATGTTCAGCTACACGTATCCGCGCATGTGCCCATGGTTCGTGAGCTGATTGTCGACTCTATTGCGCGCACCTCCGGGCTGGACAAAGAACTGGTCAATTCCAGCTTCGATGTGTACGCCGATGACGAGGCCGCACGCCACCTGCTGACGGTCGCCTCCGGCCTGGAATCTGCCGTGGTCGGCGAGCGTGAAATCGCCGGTCAGGTGCGCCGCGCCCTGGCCGCCGCGCAGGCGAAGGCACAAGAGGATGGCGTGCCTCTTCCCGGTGAGCTGGTTCAGCTATTTGAGCATGCGGCACATACGGCTCGCCAGGTGGGTCAGCATACGGCGCTTGGCGCTCAGGGCCGCTCGATTGTGTCTGTTGCCCTCGATCTTGCGGATGAGGTTGCCGAGAAGGATTGGTCGACCCGCCGCGCCCTGATTTTTGGTACGGGTGCTTACGCGGGCGCGACCATTGCGGCGCTACGCGAGCGCGGTTGCACCGACATTTGGGTCAATTCCCGTTCGGGTCGTGCCGCCGAGTTCGCAGCAAAGCGCGAGGTTTCTGCGGTTCCGGTGGACGGCATGGAGCAGGCTATGGCTTCTGCCGACGTCATTATTGGCTGCTCCGGCGGCTCCGATCCGCTGCTTCCCGAGCAGATTCCGGCCGGTCACCACACGATCCTCGACCTGGCGCTTTCGCGTGACTTTGACCCCTCGGTCGCTGACCTGCCGAACGTTGAGCTGATCACCCTCGAATCGGTGCGCCTTGCCGCACCCGAGGAAACCGAAGAGTCCGTGGCGACGGCTACGCGCATCGTGGAGTCTGAGCTGGTGGCGTTCCTGTCCCGTCAGCGTTCCCGCACGATTGACTCCGCGATTGTTGCGCTGCGCTCGCACACCATGGACGTGCTGGATTCCGAGCTGGAGAAGGTGCGTAGCCAGTTTGGTTGCGGCGCGGCGACGGAGCAGTTTGAGCTGGCGATGCGCCGCATGGTGAAGTCCCTGCTGCACACCCCGACGGTGCGCGCCAAGAAGCTTGCGGCGGAGGGCCGCACGGAGGATTACGTGCAGGCGCTGGAGACTCTCTACGGTATTCAGGTGGAGGACTCTTAAGAGCCTGCCCTCCCCGGCTCTTTCGGTTTTTTCGCATGCCCACGCCCATTTTGGCGTGGGTTTTTGCACTGGTTTTTGCGCGGGTTTCACACGCATTTTCACGCATCCTGCGGCGAGTATTTTATTAGCCCCCGGCGAAGTACCGCCCGTTCACGGTGCCGATGGGCGCATTCACGCTAGAGTAGATGCTAGATAAGACAGTTCCCATACCCGGCACGCTTGGCTGCGCCGGACTATTCTGCGAGGAGACTCATGGAAATCAAGATTGGCGTTCGCCACATTGCTCGTGAAATTATTGTTGAGACCAGTGAGGCTAAGGAAATCCTCATAGAGAAGGTCTCGAAGGCTATTGAGGATGGCTCGCTGCTGCAGATTATGGACGATAAGGGCAACACCACCCTGATTTCTGGCGCTCAGATTGGCTACGTTGAGCTGGGTTCCGACGCGAAGCGTCACGTGGGCTTCGGTATCGGCGCCTAATTACCTCGGCGACTAAATCCCCTATAAGCTTTAGCTTTCCCCGCATCCGCAATGATGCGTAACCGCGCTGTATGCGCCGTACGGTTACGCCGTGCCGGATGCGGGGGTTTGCGTTTTAAACCGCCCGTGCGAAAACCTCGCGGCACCCGGTTTTGGGGCGGTATATCGCCCATCACGGGCGCACACCACAACCGGTCGGGGGTGCGTCGAAAGCAAATCCGGGTTAATATTGAGGGGTTAAGTGAATGACCGGTCGTACCCCTTTCAAGACCCCGAGGTTGCACCGCCTTCTCATCATGAATAACCATGAGCACTAACCATGTGCATTGACCATGCGTGCAGGCGGCGTCTCGGTAAGAATTTCCCGTGTAAGAATTTCCCGCGGCCGGCTTTCGACGCCCGCCCGTCACCGCCTCCACCGTTGGGGCGCTGGCTGGCACACCCCGTCTCGGGGAGAAACACACCCCGAACAGGGGTAGAAAGATACGGTCCAGTGACTGAAACGAACACGCAGGAAACCACTCAGACTGCAAAGTCCTTCGCCGACTTCGGCGTTCGACAGGATATTAGCGACGCCCTCGCGGCGGTTGGCATTACCTCCCCCTTCCCCATCCAGGAGCTGACTCTTCCCGTGGCTCTGTCTGGCCAGGACATCATTGGCCAGGCGAAGACCGGTACCGGTAAGACCCTCGGCTTCGGTCTGCCCACCATTCAGCGTGTGGTCGGCCGCGACGATGAGGGTTGGGCTGATTTGGAGTACCCCGGCGCACCTCAGGCGCTGATTCTGGTTCCGACCCGTGAGCTTGCTATTCAGGTGGGTGAGGACCTGGCGATTGCTGCGAAGCTGCGCAACGCCCGCGTCGCCACCCTGTACGGTGGTGTGCCGATTGAGCCTCAGGCTGAGCTGCTGCGCCGCGGCCTGGAGGTTGCGGTGGGTACCCCCGGCCGCATTATCGACCTGTACCAGCAGGGTTTCCTGAACCTGAAGCAGGTCAAGATCGTGGTCCTCGATGAGGCTGACGAGATGCTGGATTTGGGTTTCCAGCCGTCGGTTGAGAAGATCCTCAGCTACCTGCCGGAGGACCGCCAGAGCATGCTGTTCTCTGCAACCATGCCCGGCCCGGTCATTGCGATGGCACGCCAGTACATGACCAAGCCCATGCGCATTAGCGCCGCTGACCCCGAGGACGCCTCGAAGACTAAGGCGTCAATTCGCCAGGTCGTCTACCGTGCGCACCACCTGGATAAGGACGAGATGATTGGCCGCATTCTGCGCGCTACCGGTCGCGGCCGCACCGTCATCTTCACCAAGACCAAGCGTGACGCTGCCCGCGTGGCGGAGGAGCTGGTGAACCGCGGCTTCGCTGCCGCTCCCCTGCACGGTGACCTGAACCAGGTCGCGCGTGAGCAGGCGCTGAAGGCGTTCCGCACCGGCAAGGTTGACATTCTGGTCGCGACCGACGTGGCGGCTCGCGGTATTGACGTTGAAGACGTGACCCACGTGATTAACCACCGCGTACCCGAGGATGAGAAGACCTACCTGCACCGTACCGGCCGTACCGGTCGTGCGGGTAATGAGGGTACCGCCGTGACCCTGGTTGACTGGGATGACCTGCCGCGCTGGAAGGTCATTAACGACGCCCTGGAGCTGGGTGTTCCCGAGCCGGTTGAGACCTACTCTTCCTCTGAGCACCTGTTCCACGATCTGAACATTCCGCTTGGCACGAAGGGCCGCCTGCCGCGTGAGGAGCGTGTGGCTGAGGGCATGGGCGATGAGTTCTTTGAGAGCGCCCGCGATTCTCGTGATGGCCGCCCGGCACGTTCTCGCGGCTCCCGTGACGGCAGCCGCGACGGTGGCCGTTCTGGCGGTCGTGATGGTGAGAAGGGTTCGCGCCGTTCCCGGGGCTCCCGTGACGGTGGCCGTGAAGGTCGTTCCGGTGAGGGCCGCGGCGAGCGCCGTAGCCGCTCCGAGGGCCGCAAGCGCACTGAGCGTTCCGACCGTGCAGAGCGTTCCGAGCGTGCAGAGCGTAACGAGCAGGGCGCATCCGAGCGTACCGAACGTTCTTCTGAGCGTTCTGAGCGTGCGCCTCGTCAGCGTCGCCGTACCCGCCGTGTTGAGGGTCAGCCCGTGGAGGGTGAGGGTCGCCGCCGCACCCGCCGCCGCTCTGAAGGCTCTCGCGCTGAGGGTTCGCGTGCTGAGGGTTCTCGCGGTAAGGGCCGTGGCGCTGACCGTGCTGGTTCTGAAGGCTAGGGCCGGGGTTGGGTATTTCAGCATCCCCGACGCCCGCCGCGCCCTCCCCTGCCGCTAAGGCACACTCCGCGGATTCGGTTGTTTTCGATCCGCAGGGCCCGTCGCTGCTGGTGCAGGCAGATAACCTGGAGTATCTGCGTGAGCTGCCCGATGGTGCGTTCACCGTGATTTATATTGACCCGCCGTTCAATACGGGTAAGAAGCAGACGCGCCGCACCTTGAGCGCGGAGGCTTCTGAGAAGGGCGACCGCACCGGTTTTAAGGGCAAGAGCTATTCGAGCACCCTGCAGACTCTGGCGAGCTATAACGATTCGTTCGAGGATTATTGGGCGTTCCTAGCGCCGCGTATTGAGCAGGCGCATCGTCTGCTCGCGCAGGATGGCACCCTGTACCTGCACCTGGATTGGCGTGAGGTTCATTATGTGAAGATTATGTGCGACATGATTTTTGGTCGTGAGAACTTCATTAATGAGCTGATTTGGGCTTATGACTACGGTGCGAAGTCTACGCGCCACTGGCCGACGAAGCACGACAATATTTTGGTGTACGCGAAGGATCACCGCAGCTATTACTTCAATACTGCGGAGGTTGATCGTGAACCGTATATGGCTCCCGGTTTGGTGACTGAGGAGAAGGCTTCTCGCGGTAAGCTCCCTACGGATGTGTGGTGGCATACTATTGTGTCGCCGACGGGTAAGGAGAAGACGGGTTATCCCACGCAGAAGCCTACGGGTTTGTTGCGTCGTATGATTGCGGCGAGTTCCCGCCCGGGTGATTGGGTGTTGGATTTCTTCGCTGGTTCTGGTTCTACGGGTGCGGCGGCGGCTCAGTTGGGTCGTAAGTTCGTGTGTGTGGATCAGAATCCACCGGCTATTGAGGTGATGGCTAAGCGCCTGGGCGTGGATCCGGTGTCGTTCGCTGAGTATCGCGGTGTGCCGCGTGGGGCGAGTGTGCTGTTCACGCCGAAGCGTACGGTGGGTGTTCGTGGCGGTACGAGTCGTGATGCGTTGACGGCGGCGAGCCGTCATGCGCTGAAGGCTGTGTTGGATACGCTCACGGAGACTACGCAGCCGGTTGAGGGTGCGTCGTGCCGGTTTGTGCGTCACCGTTCGATGGATGTGGTGGATAAGAAGATGCGTATTGATGGTCGTGATGAGTTGCGTCGTCAGCGTCAGCATCAGGCGCGGGCTAAGGCTCGTGCGGCGCGTGCAGCTGCTCAGATGGATGCGGCGGCTGCGGGTGCGGTGTTGCAGCATCATGCCTCGCGTGAGAGCGTCTAGGCGGTCTTTTCCACGTGTTCGTGAGAGTTACGCGTTATGAGTGTGGGGCGGGTTCCTAATCGGGAACCCGCCCCATTCTTTTGTTTTCACCCCATTGCATATTCATTAAATCTCTACCTGAAGGTTAGGATTTTTGATACGCTGAGAACGTTCTACTCATTGGGGTGCACAAAGATTGTGCCTCCCCCTCTGTTCATGAAGGAGCTATGATGCTTCGACAATTATTCGCCCGCCCCACGAAGCGGGCCATCCAGGCCGGCGGCACGGTACTGCTGGCAGGCGCTATGGTGTGCGGCAGTGTTCCGGCGTATGCCACCGGGCATTTGAAGCCTCACGAGGTGACCCCCATTGTACAGCCGGACGAACCGGCAGTGACCTGCAACGACCGCGCAGAATATGAATACTATCGGAACGATGGTGAATTGGGGCGTCGCGTTATCTTTAATTGGGCACAGTGTGTCGGTCTGATTTCTGAGTATCAGAAGCACCAAATGGTCAAGAAAGATAGTGTTATCTCTCGTGGCCAGTTTGTGGAGTATTTGTACCGTCTGTCAGGTTCTCCCGAGGTGAAGAATCTTCCGGCTCAGTCACCGTACGGTGATATTAAGACTGATGATCCGCGTTTTCCTGTGGTGATGTGGGCTCGTGAGCGGGGCATTACCTGGGGTTGGAGTGATGGGAATTTCCATTACGATACCCCTGCTAGTGAGTCTTCTACTGCCTTGATGGCGTATCGGTTGGCGGGTAGCCCAAAAGTAACGGTAGCTGCATATGACCCTGAGAAGTATTTCCCCCCTACTCCTTGGAAGGAAAAATGGCCGAATATGCCATATAATTCGGAGCTTCATAAGGCATACACCTGGTTACACTATGGTCTTCAAAATCCAAATAATGAAGATTCTATTGAGAACGTATCGTATCGACGGTATGGTATCGTATCGCCTAACGATGAATTTGAATGGTTGGCTTACGCTACTTATGAGCAGGCTATCGAAGTGATTCGTCTAGCAGATAAATCTTTCAAATTTAAATAAACTATGTGCGCCTCACCTAATGTTAGGTGAGGCGCACATTTTAGTAATTTTTATTCAGTGATTGGAAAATCTTTTTTATTAGAAATATCTGCTGAATCCTCAGTAGATTTATAGACATACTGATTAATTTCAATCTTGTAGGGTGGTTTCAGGGAATTTTTAATAAAAAACTTCCATGCACCTTCCAGCGCCTTGGGTTTAGGTTTGTTATCGTCTTCGTAGTCCATGTGGCATTGGTCGTATGCATTGGCGCCAATAATGTTCAAACGCCTAACGCTACCTTCAAGATAGAAGCCCCACAGCGAAGCAAGGATTGTTTTTAGTGGTACTTCTTTGCTTGGCCCGTAGGGGTTGTCTGAGCGTACTCCTGTAAAGGTGCAGTCGCTAGCCCACGAGCTGATATACCAGTTCGCTGCCTCATGATTACTCGCTGTACCTGAGACTGCGTCATGCCAGCTGGAGGATTCACCGATACAGCCTACATAGTTATTCCGCGGCATGAGGGCGAACCATCCGTGGCCGCCGTTCTCTTGAGCCGTACATCCTTGGAATAGGTTACGTGTTCCAGCTACGTACCACCCGGCGCCAGCTTTAGCGGTGTATTGATCATCGGACTGGTTCTCTTTCCGCGTTACGTAGATAGAATTTTTTGGTACGGAGCGGCGGTTGTACCAGCTGGTTGACCCAAAAAATTTGCATTGGGAGGCGTAGATTTCAATTCCGGCGTAGTTTTTCCCTGAAAGGTTGGCATCAGAGATATCTACTGTAAGGAATTTATTGTCTGCGCCACCAGGATTATTGTCATCTATCCTGCGCAACGGATGACCGACAGGTTTGCCAACTAGCAAACCTTGGCGCAAAGACTTGCGGACACGGATTTTATCGACTTTCATACCGCGGTCATGAAGCCCCAAAATCGCAACACCCATATCTACATCCCAAATTTCTAGGTTAGAGAGGGAAGGGACTGCTTCAGGGTCATTGGGCTTACCCGTAAACTCAGTATGCAGAATAACCCCTGCAACATGAGCTAGTGGCTCCCCAGCATGCATATTATCCCTAAGCTGATCTACGTTGATAGCCCCTTTCTTGGTACTTGTGCGAATCCACATGTCACGCACTCCGAAGCGCATCGGACGGTTATTTGTCACCTTCAGAGATGCCCGCTCACGATAAGTTCCCGTATGGAAAACACCGAAACATTCATCTCGATTTTTACGAACTGCATCATCAAGCTTATATGTGGACGTCGCAATAATTTGGGTAGACATTCCATGTCCGAAAAACTCCACCTTATCGAGCAAGTCAATGAAGGGGTGCGACACTTTGTAAATACCGGCAGGTAGCTCAATCGACCCTCCGCCGAGCCAATAGAGCCGCTCCGCCAGCTTATTCAGCTGATCGGTGCAGTCTTCTACACCCGTGGGGTCTACGCAGTAATCCAGAGCATTAACGTGAAGGCCGTTCTTTGCAAGATTATGGGCTGTGTACTCCCTCGCAGTATCAGTGTACGTGAGATATTGCAGACGCTTATTGAACTCGTCTAACCGCTTCTGGGTATTTTTTACCCATTCTGGGGCGCGAGTCATGAACTCTTCAGTCTTATTTGCTTGCTCCGCATGGGCTGGGGAGAAAGCTGAGACCCCTGCAGCGGTTGCGGCAAGAGCTCCTCCTGCCAAAAGGGCGCGCCGCGATGGCGCATGATATTCAGACATCGATGTCTCCTAGAGGTGAGTGAATTGTTCACCCTTCATCACGACGAAGTGATGTTAGTGGGCGGATACTTTCTGCATGGAGCACCGTGCTGCGCTGCAGAAGGTATCTCTAGTGTGTATCGCTTTTTCTTCTCTTTGCAAGAAATTTTATGATTTTTACATAAATTCGTTTCAAGTTTCATGTAAATATTTCAATTTTCTTCAATATATTAATGAAGCCTATAAAATCTATTACTTTAAAGATTTTTAACATTAAATTAAAACTAAAAAGAAGCATAAAGCATGATTTTGACCCTTCGTTGGGAGGAACGTCATCACAACATCCCCAGTGGTTCGGAATTGCGCCGGGCATATGCCTGGCTGGAATTTAGCGGGATGGCCGAACGTATTTAGCTGGTGACGTTGCAACTGTTGACGAGCTGTGGTTCGATGCATGGCATTTCAAGCCACTCATATACAGGCTTTGGAGGTGTTGCGTTTAGCCAACACTCGAGGTGCATTATAAAGAGATGGCACCTTAGAACAGAACACTAGAGCAACACGAAAGAGTGTGGGGCGGGTTCCTCATCAAGGAACCCGCCCCACACTCTTTCGTCTTACTACTGGGCTGCCAGCTGCTCACGGATACGCGCCACCGTCACCGCATCCGTCGTATTCTCACCCAGCAGGTTCGGCTTGCCCGCGCCGTGATAATCACTCGAACCCGTCACCAGCACCTCACGGCCCGCCGCACGCTGACCCTCAATGAACTCCAGCAGACGCGCCCGGTCCTCCGGGGAGTTCTCACGGTGATACACCTCCACGCCCGCCAGGCCAGCCTCCACCATCAAACCCAGGTACTCCAGGCTCAGGGCGGGGCCACGCATCGTACTCATCGGATGCGCAATCACCGGCACGCCCCCAGCCTCACGCACCAGACGCACCGCCTCCAACGGGTCCAGTGCCTGCTGCGGCACATAGTAGGGGCTACCCGTGTACAGCAGCTTCGCAAAAGCCTCAGAACGATCAGCAACCACGCCGGCAGCAACCAGCGCATCAGCAATATGGGGGCGGCCCACCGCCGTGTTCCCCTCCCCCACCTGCGCCAACACGTCATCCCAGGTCAGCGGGTAGTCGGCGGCAAGACGGTCCACAATAGCCTGCGCACGGCCCTCACGGCTGGCACGAATCGCCTCCACACGGCGCGCCAACTCCGAACCCACCGGGTCAAAACCATACGCGAGCAGATGAATAGTCTTCGTGCGTGCGCGGCCCTCACCGTCGGTGTACCGGTAACGGCAGGAGAACTCGGCACCCGGCAGAAAATCCAGACCGTGCTCATCCGCCAGTTGAGCCGCCTGCGCCCAACCAGCCGTTGTATCGTGATCAGTCAGCGCAAACCCAGCCAACCCGGCGCGAGCAATCAGCGGCACCAGCTCGGTCAGGCTCTGCGTGCCGTCAGAAATAGCGGAGTGAATATGCAGATCGTAGCGCCCGGCACGGTTCAGGTTTTCAGGCGCGCCCGATTCAGCCGGCTGCAGTGCCTGCTGCTCATTAGGTGCACTATTTCGGTGTTCTGTCTGCGTCATATTCTCTCCTTCCCCGCCCCTGCTAGTTCGTCGCCGCCTCAGCGGGGTTTAAGGCATGTCATCTACTCTTCTGATTCAACCCTACCAATATCGGCGGCGCAATATCAGGCACCCGGTCGCAGGTCAAAGATATATTCTGTCCCACCGCACCCTCTCTTATGGTCAAAAGCGCTAAAACACCTGCCCACCTGTGGTGAAGGCGATATGATTAACCCATGACTGAGAACAACGAGAAGAGCACCGAAGCTCAGAAGACTGACCACCGCAGCACCCCTAAGGCGTCTGCGTTCACCGAATTCATTGCTAAGGACTGGGCCAAGGCCGAAGATGACGGCTACACCCGCGAGCCCGTAGCAGACTACGCCGCCGAGCGCCGCGCCAAGATCTCCAAGGCATTCCCCGGCGAGCGCCTCGTCCTGCCCGCAGGCCCGCTGAAGGTTCGCTCCAACGACTGCGACTACCGCTTCCGCCCCCACTCGGCGTTTGCGCACCAGACCGGTCTGGGCATCGACCATGAGCCTGACGCCGTGCTGATCTTCGAGCCCGTCGAAGAGGGTACCGGCGACAACGGCTCCAACCACGAGGTCACCCTGTACTTCCGCCCGCTGGCTGGCCGCGACACCGCAGAGTTCTACGCGGATGCACGCTACGGCGAGTTCTGGGTTGGCCCCCGCCCCACCCTGAAGGAATTCTCCGAGCGTTTCGGTCTGCGTACCCGCGACCTGTCCGAGCTTGAGGTTGCTATCACCAAGAACGCCGGCAACCAGGGCCTGGGTGGCGTGAACATCCGCCTGGTCCGCAACGTTGACCCGGCTGTTGACGCGCTGGTTGACACTTCCCGCTACAACACCGGCGTGGAGCTGGAGCAGGCTGACAAGCTGGACTCCGAACTGGCTGTGGCTCTCTCCGAGGCTCGCCTGATCAAGGACGCTATCGAGATTGAGAACATGCAGCGTTCCGTTGACCTGACCGTCAAGGGCTTCGAAGAGGTCATTCGTGCGCTGCCGAAGGCTGTTGCGCACCACCGCGGTGAGCGCGTCGTTGAGACTGCGTTCTTCTCCGTGGCACGTACCGACGGTAACGACCTGGGCTACGACACCATCGCAGCGTGCGGTAACAACGCAACTATCCTGCACTGGATCCGTAACAACGGCACCGTCGACGACGGCAAGTTGCTGCTGCTGGACGCAGGCGTTGAGGACGACACCCTGTACACCGCAGACGTGACCCGCACCTTCCCCGTGAACGGCAAGTTCACCGAGGTTCAGGCGAAGGTCTACAACGCTGTGCTGGAGGCTGCTGACGCCGCGTTCGCTGTCGCTAAGCCGGGCCGTAAGTTCCACGAACTGCACGACGCCGCGATGGAGGTTCTGGCTCACCGTCTGGAAGAGTGGGGCCTGCTGCCGGTTTCTGCCGAGGTTTCCCTCACCATTGAGGGCGGTCAGCACCGCCGCTGGATGCCTCACGGCACCAGCCACCACCTGGGCCTGGACGTGCACGACTGCGCGCAGGCGAAGGCTGAACTGTACATGTGGGCTGAGCTGGAGCCGGGCATGGTCTTCACCATTGAGCCGGCACTGTACTTCAAGGAAGAGGACATGTCTATCCCCGAGGAGTACCGCGGTATCGGTATCCGCCTTGAGGACGACGTGCTCTGCACCGAGGACGGCAACGTGAACCTCTCCGCTGCACTGCCCCGCACCGTTGAGGGCATTGAGGAGTGGATGGCGAAGCTGGCGAAGTAACGTCTAGCCCCCAGTTACGTTCGTAACGTCTTATAGGGAAAGCCCCTCACCGATTCGTTCGGTGAGGGGCTTTCGCGTATCTTCTATGCCTGTTTCCCGCCGTTGTGGGCGGCTACCGCCGTTGCAGGTTCGGCTATTCGGAGTCCTGCGAGGGCTTATCGTGAGAGGACTTATCGTGCAGGCCCTGCGGGCGCGGAGTCGGACGCTGCGGCTTGGGCTGAATCAGCTTCGCGTATTCTTCCGGGTCGTCCACGCGCAGACCGTACCGCTGTGCCGGGCGCTTCTGCGTATCTGACTTCTGACCGCTTGCCTGGCCAGTACTTGCCTGTTCCGCAGGCTGAGTGGACTGAGCGGGTTGGGAGGACTGGGCGGGCTGAGCGGGGGCAACCGGTGCCGGCATGTTCTGCGCCGCGCTCTGAGCCATCGCGTTCTGCGCGGTCGCATCACGCTCGGGCAGGGTCTGGTTCGGTGCCGGCTGGCTACCCGCCTGCGCACGGTACGAGGGTGCCTTCGGGGCGCCGGTCGGAACCGGTGCACCATTCATCGAGACGGTGCTCTGAGCGGCGCGCGCCTGCGAAGCCTCCGGAGCTGCTGCCGCACGCGCAGCCGCAACCGCCGCCGAGAAGCGAGGGTGCGCACCCAGCACGCGGCGCGCATCCTGAGCGTACTCCGGCAGAGCGTACATCACGGTACGCGAGGGAATCGCCTCGGTACGCATCGGGTAACGAACACCGCGATTACGACGAAGAATATACATCTGCCACAGCACAAACACGGCAACAGACAGCGGCACGTACTTGAGTGCTTCAGAGATAAAAGAGTCACCGGCAAGGGTCATCAGCACCGAAAATACCAGGCCAATCACCGCACCCTGAATCGTCGCAGAAATCAGGGCACGACCGTAACCGGGCTGTACCGGGTACTCCACCTGGCGGATACCGTCATTGACCAGGTACAGCGCCGTGACCGGGTAATCCTGCTCGCTGAGCACGTCAAAAGCGGCGAGCGCATCATCGTGACGAACGAAGGAGGCGATCGCCTCACCGGCGGGCAGGGGCTTACCCTGAGCCTGCGCCAGGCGCGACGCCAGATATGAAGAAGGCGGGGTCGAGGGAATATTCGGCAGGTTAGAAGTCATGGCTCCTATT
>FLSH01022268.1_pt1 | contig 13268 bp, 9 predicted proteins | sample 1550441 | NCBI WGS metagenome assembly FLSH01 (sample SAMEA4031756, study PRJEB14383) | metagenome | biome: human; feature: oral; material: saliva | place: Philippines | collected 2014 | reverse complement strand
ACGCACCGCCAGAGGCTACCCCAACCCCACCAACTACCAACTCCGAATGCTCCTCATCGCAGGAGGCCTAGACGCCTCCACCCACACCCAACTCTGAAGAGCCGCTTTACTACTTGTAGGAACGCATAACTCAGCTCATTGATATGACGCCACCTGCAGCCGACACAGGTTGCCTGTTTCCAGCGCACCCCCAGCTCGGCGACGCCGTGCGCGTACGCCATCGACAACGACATTCCGTTGCCCCAAGATGAGGAGGACCGTCAGTCTTCAGGCACCCCCATTGTCCTCGATTAGGTCTGGAGAGGGCCCCTCCCATGCTGCACTGACGCTCGACGGGCCATCTCGCGCGGCACATACTCCTGCGCATCGGCGCAGCTAGATAGCCAGGCTCATTCCCCTGTCGCGAAGCATCATAAAAGGGTTGAGACACTCCACCCCGAGCGCGACACACGCGTCGGGAATCTTGATCCGTTTCTTCGCTCTTGGTGCCGACTTTTCGTGCGTGACGACCACCCACCCATTAGCCAGTGCATGCGCAACGATCCAGGAGTCCGCAACGCGTTGAAACTCGCTGACTGCTGGCGCCTCATAGTTGTCTTTTGCCCACTTCATAACCTGCTGATAGCGAGCCACCACGCGCGAGTCAGGAGCAATAAAGTGTTGTCTATTCTGCTTCGCCCAGTCCTTGAGAGGATCACCGTCGCCCGCCTCACCCAGTTCGTCGTACACCGACTTGATACTCACGGCGTGGTGAGAGTCGAATAGCTGAACGAGAAAGTTCCAATATCCGGGGGCCAGATCGAACGCATAGTATGCGTTTGCCGCATCAATGAAGACGTTCGTGTCCAGGACGTACATCGCTCACACCACCTGGAGACGTCTGGCCAGCTCGTCAAACACTTCCCGCTTATGACTACCGATCATGCGGAAACCCTCAGTGAAGCCCATGCGTCCCTCCAGGGTGGAGGTGACGATCGCGGTCGCGAGCGGTCGTCCGAGTCGCGTGGTGAGGGTGTTGTAATAGTTACCACCGCCAGTGTGGCGCTTCTCGCTCCCGTAGTCAGCGCGCACCGCCTCTAGAAGCGCACCGTAACGTTCCTCATCGATCCGGCGAGCCCCGTACAGTCTATGGAGCGCGACCTCAGCGGAAACACCAAAGCGACGCGCGGCTACCCGGTAGTCCTGCAAAGATTGCGCCGCATCGAACGCTGCCAAGGCATCGTCGGGTAGCAGCGCTAGCGCTGCGACACGGTTACACCATGCCTCCTCACTAGTGCCTCCGAGTAGATGGTCTCCACCAGAGAGAGCGCTATGCCCTGCCAGCAAGTGGGCAAACTCGTGAACGAGCGTGAAATTCTGAGCGCCGTAGGACTCTCCGGCGAGATTGACGAAAATCAGGGGCGCGAGAACGTCGTAGAGGCAAAAACCACGGAACTCATCAGTAGACAGAGGCCGATGAGTATTGTTTCCGACGATACCGCTCATCATCACAAGGACACCCACATCTTCGAGCGCTTTGACGATGTCACGTCGCCATTGGTCCGGGCTGGTCGCATTCACCCGATCAAGAAGTAGAAGCTCGCGCACACGGTGAGCAACCATGTGCGGATTATCCTGCGTGCTCACGGAACCGAGGAATGGAAGTTTCTGAGCCCCCTGTTCACGAGCATAATCGTGGTACCAGTCCTGGAATTGCTGGTAGCGGTCAATCGTATCGAGAAGATTACCGGAAGGACGTTCGATAACCTTGCTGTCGCGGGTACGCATGTCTGCAATGGGAAGTGTCTCATCCGGCGGCTCGGGCATGATGAGCGCACCCAGGGACACATGCGTAAAGGATGCGAATTTCTCAAGCTCACGGAGGCTTGGCAGGGCGTCCCCGCTCAGCCAAGCCTCGAGCTTCGGAAACTTTTTGACCGTTTTTTCGTATGAGCGGTCAGCGCGCTGGAGAGCCCACGCCAGCACAGATTGAGTGACAGCAACATGCGTGCTCACGGCGCACCTCCTCCGGGCATATTTTTATACCGCTATCGTACCGCGCTCCCTTGATGTTTCCGTCTCATTGCACAGTTTTCCACGCAACATCAACCTACGCGGTGCAAGCTGCTTCACAAATTAGCCCCTAGCTGTAGTCACGACGATCGTAGCGACGGTGCCGCTGCGCGTGTAAAAGAGTTGTCGGCGCGAGCCTCAGGCCCGCGCCGACAATCTCAGCTCACGCCCGTGGGGCGAGGACAACGCGCTCGGCCAGCCAGTTCTTGTACACGGTGCCAGACCTGTCCGGGGCCAGGTCCACTCAAGCGGGCCGTGGGATGATCCTTCCCGCGAGTGATCCGCGATGCCGGTGAGCTCACGCATGCCCCGGCGTCGTCGGTCTTGGTGGTGCCACCGGATCCTTGCCGGGACCCCGGGCCCAGGGCGCGTCTATCACCTCCACCACCACGCGCCCGTGACCTTGAGCGATTCACCCCATAACCTGGGCAGCCAGCACAGCGGTCACAGGACTTTATGTCGAGCACCAGAGCGCACTCACACTGAGCGGCAGCAACCAGATGGAAGCCCTACAAGGTGGCGGGCAGATCACACCGATCACAACGATCAAGCGACACAGAGCAGCGGCAGGTAGGGTGAGACACCGCCCAAGGTCCTTGAAGACAGCGGGAGGTAGAAGTCCGCTCATCATCAAGGACCTCGACCTCTACCCGGCGGTGTCAATGGGTGGTGATATATTTTCGGCGACTCTGCGGACCTGAATATATTTAAAAGTTGAGTGGGTGAAGTGTCTCATCTGACTTAATTAGGTCATCAAAGTCTCTCATGAAGAGCTCACCGAGTTCACTATTCGCGTCGATGACGAAGGTCGGTCTACCTAGAGGGCGTCCCCGCAGATGGGAATATGGAAAAAAGACAATACGTGAACCTAATCGCACCATGCCATACTGTGGGAGCTGCTTTGTATTGAATAATTCGACCATATTTCCCAAAGGCTGAAGATCGACACAAGTGCTGTCATATGTAGATTTGAGAACTTCAGCTTTGATACGGGACACGGCGACCATTTGATCCAGCACAGCAGGATCCTTTGTATCAGGAATGACGTAGCGGATTCGCAGCTTGTTCTTATTTGCGACCTTTTCGATGGCGGGTCTGTGTGTTTGGACCCAGCCGAGTCCAGCCCACCAGCAGATGTCGATTTCGTCAGCGTCAGCAATGTATTTATTCCAGTTAATTCCTCCTTGAAAATCTGTCGTGGTGTGTAAAATCCCCTGGTCGGCTAATGTGTTGGAAAGTCCGGCATCTCGGGCAGCCTTATCGATATGATGCTGAAGTTCTTGTAGAAGTGCATTCTTGCCGAGTACTTCCCATGCAAAACCGACGGTGAAAGCAGCAAACAATGTGAGCAGCACCGTATCAGACAATTGATAGAGCACGCCCCACAAGTCGCCTCCAGCATCAAGGAGGCGTAGAACTAGGACAATGATGATGCAGAGAAGAGCGAGGCACAGGCAGACAAATATTCCTGGATTTTTTGGCCGCAAGCCCTTAAGCCTCGTTATAATGCCACTTCTTACCTTCTCCCTGGAATCGCTCATGATTATTTTCCTTCCGGGATCTCCAGCTTTGGCAGCGTCGCCAGGAGCTCCTGGGTTCGCATCGAGACTGTCACCAGGCGCTTGATCAAGTCCACGACCGCGTCAGGACGGCCCTGCTCGCGCAAGAAAGCGTTTGGATCATTCACAATTCCAGAAGCCTTGTCCGTCTTCACGTAGTAACGGTCAATTACCCAATCCAATGGGCTGCGTCCCGAAATTGTGTAGTGTTGAGCCTGCTCAGGGATGCCTACCAAAGTCACATACTCGTTGTACTCCAGACGAGTGTAGTCCTTCTCTTTGCGGCCAAGCTTGGGGAAACGCATCTTACGAGTACCGATCCGATAGTGCTGCCAGGCATCCTCAGGCGCGTGCAGGCTTGCCTCCTCCTGCACCGACGGATACGGCTCCACCCGCTCGTAGTTCACGTGCAGCTCAGCCAGCTTGCGGCCCACGCTCGCATACGTGTGGAAACCTGCCGCACGAGGAATGTGTGGCAGCATTTTCTTCAAGTCAGCTTCATAACGCTCGCGGTACTCCGGGTGATGCAATAAGGCATACACATAGAAGAAAATATCCTCCTTAGTGATAGCTGCATCCGCATAATGAGCTCGGTAAGCCGCTAAAGTTGCATCAGTAATGTTGTCTACACGACGGTAGCCATTTAGTAGTACCGGAATTTGCTCGCCAATGGGGCGAGCAAAATCTAGCGCTGAGGTGCAGGCAGCTTCATCTGTCTGTATACTTTCTTCTTCAGTGCCCAAACTGAATAGATCAGGCTCATTGTTACTGGCAGATGAGATTGGCTCCCAGGTATAAAGAGCGAACCACTGAGCTTTGGAGACCATTTCGAGATCTGGAAGTTTTGTCGTAATTCCAATTGAAAAGTCTCTTCGACGTTCACCTGACGGCCCAAGAGCGATATTTGTGTGTTTTGACGTCGGGAAGAGTTTCGGCAGCTGATTGGTGTATTCATTCAAATCTGCAGAGAAATAAACATACTGTTTTACGAAAGGTCGATATATGCTTTTTCTAATGTATGCGCTATCTAGCGATAGAGGTTTATTATTTTTGTATCTATTCTTAAGTTTCCGTGTCCAGGAGATCTTTGTTGAATCAAAATCAATTTGATTTAGAGTAATGGTATTATTGAAGTTCTCAATCATTTCCTCTAGATTTTTTAAGACATCTGTATGTGAGAAGTTGTAGCACCAAGGATCACGGCTAGTCTCAAGCCCACGGGAGAACTGTCGGAAAATAGCGGGTGAGGATTCTTTACCTTTGAAATCCTTGTTGCCGATCTCCTGGAAGGTGGCAAAGCGCTCATCGCGAATACTGATCCAGTCACCATGTTCATTTGGCTCAATGCGACTAAAGGCCTCAGCCTTATTGATGCCTGTAATAGAACAGTAGGCTTGGATTTGGTTCAACTTCTCTTGACGGGTGGCATAATCCTCAGCTTCTGCATAGAAAATCTCAGCAGAGCCAACATATTCAGGATCCTTAACCAACAGGGTGATAGCCACACCTGTCATGATGGGGAAGACATTTCCCCCTTCACGCTTTGCTGTATCCCCCATCTTTCCGCGGATCCCTCCGCGCAGGTTGTAGATGAAGATCTGCGAAAACTCTTCCTGCAAAGATAGACGCACGCCGTCGGCCGAGTTTCCGTCAATGAAAGAGCTATTAGAGACGAAGGCGATAACGCCGCGCTGACCAATACGGTCAGACGCCCAGCGAAGCGCGCGGAAGTACGAGTCATAGAGGCTGTTTTTGTTAGCTCCGGACGACTGGGCGGCGTAAGTTTCGCCAATGCGCTCATCCAAGCGAGGATAGGCCAGATTCTGGTTGTTATCATTCGCGCTGTTCTGACCTGCAGAATAGGGCGGATTCATAATCACCACAGTGATAGGGGCAGCCTTCTCAGCGAGAGCGCGCTCATTATTAGCAGCCAGACCCTCAAAACCCTCCAGCATGGTGCCGTCATCTTCATGCAATTGGAAAGTGTCCGTAAGCGTCATGCCCGGGAACTCAACATAACCCTCATCCACGCCCTGCTCCGCGCGCACCTGGTGGTACACCTGCTCAATGTTGATAGAGGCAATGTAATAGGAGAGTAGCACCACCTCGTTGGCAAAAATCTCCTGCAAATACTTGCGTTCCAAAGCCTCAGGTGGGATCACACCCAATTGCAACAGACGCGCCACAAATGTGCCCGTGCCAGCAAAAGGCTCAATAATAGCCACACCAGGATCAGCCAAAGTCTGGTTAAAAGCAGTGCGCATAGCGTCGTCGGCACTACGGATAATAAAGTCCACTACCTCCACGGGCGTGAAGACAATACCCAGGCGCTCACTCATGCTCGGGAAAGCTTGAGAGAAGAAACGGTCATAGAGCGTGCGCATGATGTCTTGCTTGCCAGCCAAGGTGTGCACTGCCTCAATACGTTCAATCATTGCCTGATAGAAGGCGTCCAGAGAGGTGCGCTCGTTTTCAAACATCGAGTGTGAAGCCAGCATCTCCACAATGGTGTTCATAGCCCGGCTAACCGGGTTCTGCTTGGAGAAAGAATGATCTGGGAACATAGCCTCAAACAGAGGGGCAGTCAGCATATGCTGAGCCAGCATCTCCACCGCAGCGTTACGGTCTACAGCCGGATTTAAAGTAGTTTGCAGAGCCTTAACGAAATCCTGGAACGCACTTTGACGCTGAGGATCCTCAAGCAGCTGGTTAATCAAGTGAATGTAGCGGTTTGCTACCGTGGCAATATCCTTGCTCCAGTCCACCCAGTAAAGGGAAGAGCCCACCTTCTTAACAATCCTGCCAAAGACAGCTTCCTTCCAATCTGAAGGCAACAGAGCAAGATGCCCCTGCACCCCGGTAGCCAGCGGATCTTGGCCACCCGGCTCGGTGCTAGACCCCTCAAGTGGATCTGAACTGCGCTTATCGCTAGCCAGCGAGACAGTGTCAACAATGATGTTTTCTGGGCCCTGGCCATTTAACTCCATGGAATTAATGGCCGCATCCAAACGCTCGTCGTGCGCGCGCAGGGCCTTGAGGACCTGCCACACCACCTTGAAACGCTCATTATCGTCTAGGGCCTGCTCAGGTGACATGCCGGCAGGGATAGCTACTGGCAAAATAATGTAGCCAAAATCCTTGCCCTCAGCGCGGCGCATTACGCGTCCCACCGCCTGGATCACGTCCACCTGAGAGTTGCGCGGCGATAGGAAAAGCACAGCGTCCAGCGTGGGAACATCTACGCCCTCGCTCAAGCAACGGGCATTAGTGAGAATCCGGCAAACCGGCTCCTCATCCGTGCCCGCACCCTCGGTCAGCCAGTCCATCTCGCGCGCACGCACCGCCGCGTTCATAGTGCCATCAACGTGGCGGCACTCAACCTGCAGATTATCGCTGGCATCGGCATTAGTCAGATTACTAAGCCCACTGGCGCCATTTACCAGGTCAGGGAACTGATCCGTTACCTGCTTAGAAGCCTTAATATCACGGCAGAAAGCCACAGCGCGGCGCATAGGGGAGCAGTCACTGCCATAGTCCACATCTGAGCCAGGGTTCTTACGCTTAGCCAGAGCATTCCAGCAACCAGTTAGCTTTGCGGCAGTATCAAGATTTAGCTCGCCATCCATCTCAGCGATCAACTGATACTTCTGGGAGACCTCCTCCTCACTAACCGTCAAGATAATTACCTTGTAGTCAGTTAGCAGACCTTCCTTTACAGCCTGACCAAAGCCCAGTCGGAAGAACACCGGCCCATAGGTGTCCTTATCATCCATTGAAGTGAGAATTACATCCTTCTGAGAGGCTTTACTCTTAGCGTTCTCCGCGAAAATACGCGGGGTTGCCGTCATATAGAGAGTCTTAGAACGGCGAATAAAAGCATCATCATGGATCTTGGTGAAGGCACTTTCATTTGCGGTGGTTAGCTTTGCGCCGGTGGTGCGGTGGGCCTCATCGCAAATAACCAGATCAAAGTCGCGCCAAGTCTCACCAGCTAGCTCCTGGGCTTGGTGGATAACCTCAATGGACTGGTAGGTAGCAAATACAACCTGCAAGCCTTCAGCATCATTATTGGCGCCAAGTGAAAGCGCTAAACGCTGTGCATCCGTGGTGGCCGGGATAGGTAGATCCACTGTTGAATCTGCCGGGGCATCAGAGCGAGCAGAAACTTTAGTGTCAGAGCATACAGCCCAAGCGGTGAAAGCAGAATCAACCTCAACAGACCAGTCATCTAGCGTCTGCTTCAACAAAGCCAAAGAAGGCACCGCAAACAGAATCCGAGCACTACCACCCTCACGCTCCATGAACTCGCGTGCAATGATCAAAGAGGTGAAAGTTTTACCGGTACCGCAGGCCATAATCAGCTGGCCTCGATCACTGGTGTCAAAACCAGCCATCACTGCGCTGCGAGCACGCACCTGGTGATCGCGAGGCACCTTACGTTCACGTGTAGTGGGGGCCTGCCTTGAACCCAGTGAATAGGTACGCCAGTCAATATCCGAATCGCGCAGGTCAGCTAGGGTAATGCGGGAAACCGGGATGTGCTGGCCCTCAATAGCATCCTGAGAATTCTTACCCCAAGCAGTGCCTGAAGTATCAACCAAAATACGTCGGGTAAAAGGCGCCTTACCTGAAGCAGTCAGGAAAGAGTCAATATCGCGCTTATGGACCGTGTGACCAGGGGCGTAGAACTTACACTGAATCGCTACCAGGCCAGCGTTTTCATCGGCAGGAATAGCTACCAAATCAATGCCAGTATCGCCAGTTTGGCGATCAGGCCACTCACTCCACAGGTAAACCTCTTTGAACTGGTGAGCAAAGCGCGCATCATGAAGCAAGAACTGGCGCGTGAGCTCCTCAAACATGGCGCCCTTTTCACGTTCACTGGTTGCCAGAGTGCGGCACTCATTTAAAAGTGAATCTAGGGCAGAAGCCGAGCTTGCGGTGGGGAGAGCTTCAGTGCGCGCATTCGTCATAAGCCTGAAGTTAGTGGTCAAGGACGCTACTAGCAACCCAGAAACAGTAGTTTGGGTAACAAGTTGAGTAGCGGTTTAGCTTTTGTCGGTAGCTATAGCGCAGGCTGAGTTGGTGGGGTTAGCTGGAGTTTGCGCCCGTGCCAGTGTTGAATCAGCCAACGGTCATGGCTGGCCAGGATCAAGGTGCCACGCCAGGCGCGCAGCGCATCCTCAAGCACATGCATGGTTTCCAAGTCGAGATAGTTTGTGGGCTCATCCATGATCAAAACAGCTGGGCTATTAGCAAGCGCCACAGCTAGCTGCGCTCGCCTTTGATTACCTGCCGAAAGCTGCCAGATAGGGGTTGACCACATAGAAGGGTGCAATATGCCCTTACCGCGCTCACCAATACCCTCACGCCAAGACAGTGGCCCAAACCCCGCATCACTCTCAAGCGGTAAACGTTGCGGAATAAAACTAACCGGCTCGGCGCGAGAAATAACGCCGCTAGCTTGCGCACCTACAGCAGGCGCCGCCGTCGCGATCCAATTAAGCAAAGTAGATTTACCAGCCCCATTAGGGCCAGTGACAAGCAAATGCTCACCAGCAGACAAATCAAAACTAACCGGGCTCAGCCTGCCACAAACACTCGCCTGCCTAGCACACACCGCTAAAGCACCGCCAACGCGCCCCTCAAAGCAAGGAAAATCAAGCTGATAGAAACGCGGCTTACGAACCTCCTGCTCAGCAAGCCGGCTAAGGCGCACGTCGTCATTGCGGGTACGTTTAACAGAAGTAGCCGCAGCCCTATCGGCAAAAAACTTCTTAGCCATGCCAGAAGCAGTTTTTAAACGTACCCCGCCCTTAGCGATATGCATACTTTCCTGCCGGTGCTCGCGCAGACCACGCTTTTGGGCCTGCTGATCAGCATAGATGCGGGAGCGTTTAGCTTGGGCAGTAGTTTTTGCCTCAAGATAGGCGCTGTAATTACCCGCATTACGCACCAGGCCTACCAGCTCACCTTTGCCCTCGGCCCTAGCCAGCTGCTGCCACACACTTATATCCAGGTCATAAATGACAGTGGCGCTCTCTTCAATAAAAGCTCGGTCATGGCTGGTGGCAAGCACCGGGCCAGGCCAATTTTTAAGAGTATGCAGCAAAAAACTAGTAGCCTGCTCATCAAGGTGATTCGTGGGCTCATCCAAAATCAACACTTCAGGGGCCAACAGCAACAAAGTCGCCAGTCGCACGCGCGAGCGCTGCCCAGGAGACAAGGTAGCTAGCTGACGGTTAAAACCTGACTCTTTAAGATCACTTAAGCCAAGGCCGCTAAGAGTCTCACCAATACGCGCCGGCAGAGACCACACGTCACGGGCACTCATCTGCGCCAGTAGCTCGTCATATTCGCCTTCACAGCCAGTCTCGCCACTAGCAAGCGCCGCTGTGACCTGCTCAAAACGCACCGCCAAAGACTTTAGCGGCGCCAGGGCCACATCAATAAACTGCTCTACAGTTCCCTCAAAACCTTCATCAGGGATGGTTTGCGGGAAAGGGCCAGAAACTAGCTGCCCGCTATCAGGGGCAAGCTGGCCGGTCAGTAGCTTTAACAAAGTAGTTTTGCCGCTACCATTTGGGCCCACCAAAAAAGCCCGCTCGCCGGCGCCAACCTGCAGACTTACGCGGTCAAGTACCAGGTGGGAGCCGTAAGAAAAAGAAACGTCAGTAACAATGATTGAGGGCATAGTGATCTTCCAGACGCAAAAAAACTTCTGATACGTCTCAGCGAAGCTGAGTGAAGATCACTTGATCATGGCGCCAAAAACCCCTTAAAAACATGTTCCCTCAGGCAAAACCAGTATAGCTGGCGCGGTGCCTGAGGGAACAGGGGGTTTATTGGCTAGTGTGGTGATGGTGGCCCTCGTTAGCGCACAGACGATACAGGGCCTCGCCGTCGTCGGAGCGGACCGTATCTACCAAATCCTCCTCAGCCAAAGACTGCAAATTCCGGTAGACCGTAGCCAAACCAACCTTAGTTCCCTCCTCCTCAAGCTCGGCGTGAATCTGCTGGGCAGAAAGAAACACCTGGCTGTCGAAACAAGGGCGGTTGGATTCGCAGTGGGGACGCCGCTGTGTGATGATAGTGGCTGTCTTGGCGGAGATCCCGCCGCGTGCATTCGGGGAGACCGTGAGGGGGTGTCGTGTTGGATCGGAGTATTTCCTCGACTATTACGGTGGGTGGCGCGACGAATGCTGGGACGTTTGAGGCAGCGGAGCTGATGGTTGCCGGTATGAATGCCCGCGAGGCGAGCGGCGTGTTGTTCGAGCAGAATCTGGTGGTTGCGGATTCAGAATCGACAAGGAGGCGCTTGGCGACTGCGACGACGAAGCATCTGTCGTTCCTTGAGGATGATGCTCTTCGTTTCGTTGCGAATCGCGACTGACCTGAAGTGGGCCCGTGGGGAAATCAAGAAGAACAACGTGTGGTGGTCCTGACAGTGCCTCCACCCCGTGGGACACTGGAGAGGCACCCGGTCTGGCAACGAAAGGACACAACGTGAAGCTGACGCACATCGCCATCACGAACTGGCGCAACTTCGCCCACATCGAGTTCGACCTGTCCTCGCGCCTCTTCGTCGTCGGCCCCAACTCCTCAGGAAAGACCAACCTTCTCGGCGCACTGCGATTCCTGGGTGATATTGGGCGCCGTGGGCTTGTGGCCGCTTCGGAGGATCTGGGTGGCCCAGACCGATACTTTCGTTCTGGCGCGGATTCTGCCGCTTTCGTCGCGACATTTAACGACACCCAGAACTCGGCGGAATTCGCTTTGTTTCTTCGGCTGATGTCGGCGGGTCCCAAGTCGACGAAACGCGGCAGTGATGCCGATCAAACGTTCGCGTTTCCGATGACGGATCCACTCACTGGTGAGCCCAACGACAGGTATCTGGACGTTCATCAAACAATCACGGCAGGGGGCAAGAAGCCTGCAGACGAAGGCGAGTCCTTCCCGGTTGAAGATGAGGAAGCGCAGCGAACAAGAGTTCGTCAAACCCTCGCGGGCATCCGATACATCCATCCGAATCCCAAGAAGATGCTTGAGCGTTCAGATCGCTACGACCCCGACCACGGGACGGGCTTCTTCCAGCACGTGGGGCGCTTCTCGGATCAGCAGCTGGATGCCGTGGTCGATCGTATTCGCCCGATCATGGCCTCGGTGGTTCCGGAAATCCCGAACCTGTCTTACCAGCGGATGGGGCTCGGCACGGAGGTAGTGTTTTACAGCGATACTCCCGTTCGTGGGGCGAGCGGCGTCTACTCGCACGAGCAGTTCTCCGAGGGAACGCTGCGCCTGCTTGGCATGCTTTTTGACCTGGCGACGCTACCGCGCGACACGAGCGTCGTCCTCATCGAAGAACCCGAGACCTTCCTGCAGGCCTCCGTCGTCCGTTCGCTCCCCTCGCTCCTAGCGGAGGTTGCCATGAACCGCGACGTGCAGATGGTCATCAGCACCCACTCGCCGGAACTCATCGACTCCGAGCTGGTGCTCCCCAGCCAGGTCCTGATGTTGCGCTCGGAGAACGGGGAGACGACGGGTGAGCTGCTGTCGGAGTCGAACGACCCGCGCATCAAAGCCGTGGTTAGCGCTGGCCTGCCCAAGTCGCAGGGCATCGACGCTGTCAATGGTCGCACGATTCCCCTGGGAACCTGGTAAGCGATGGAGGGCTACGTCTACGCCCAGGTCATCGTCGAGGGCTCGACTGACATACCGGTTGTTACCGCGCTGATGTACGCGGCGGGATGGGCCGATAGTGAATTCTCTGTCACGAGCGCCAACGGCAAGGGTGCGATTGACAGGGATATCAAGAAGTACTGGGAAGCCGCTCGCGTTCTCCCATACGTCATCTTTCGTGACCTCGATCAGGACGGTGAGGGATGCCCCGTGACACTTCGTGCGGAACTCGTCGAACACACTCCGGGTGAGTCACCGGATCTGCTAATTCGGATCGTCGACCAGTGTATCGAGTCGTGGATCCTGGCGGATCGGCAGGGCGTCGCAGAGTTCTGCGGCAGATCGGTGGCGAGTGTAAAGCCGCCCGCCTCCCACCACAAGCCCTACCTGCTCCGCATGATGAAGGACGCGAAGCTCAAGGATGCTGTCGAAGAAAAAGGACGCGAGCTGGATTTTGGTCCCGCTTACGCGCTACACCTACAGCGCCTCATGACGCGCCATTGGAGCATCGAGCGTGCCGCCGTCGAAAGCGATAGCCTCAGGCGTGCACTGGAGCGCCTGACGGACCTGCATGACCGACTCGGAGGAGGCACACAAGGAGCGGAATCGATGCCTCTCGGCTGGCAGAGGAACTGAACGCCTTGCTCGAGTAGGGGCGCATCGTCACGTGGTTGGATCGCAACAGCGAATATGCGGACGACCTTGACGCCGTCCAAGAACTGCTCGACGGCGCCACCCTGATCACCATCAACGCCAACCTCTTCAAGACCAAACTCCGCATCTTTGCAGAAGACACCAAGTCTCGCTACGCGCCCTTCTTCAAATCCAGCGCGCGTGTTGCCGACCTCAAGAAGCACCTCGCTGGCATCGCTGATGCCGACAAACGATCTGACCGCAAGACCTTCCTCGCCGCAATGAGCGCTGTCCTGCTCAAAACCCAGCAGCGTTCCTTCTCCGTCCTCTTCGCTAAGCTTGCCA
>FLSH01000134.1_pt1 | contig 13271 bp, 16 predicted proteins | sample 1550441 | NCBI WGS metagenome assembly FLSH01 (sample SAMEA4031756, study PRJEB14383) | metagenome | biome: human; feature: oral; material: saliva | place: Philippines | collected 2014 | reverse complement strand
CTTGACGGCGATAATGTAATGATTAAATTCGAATACCCAGATAAACGTTATTTCACTGGTATCGCCAGCGTTACAGAATTATCTATCAACACGCCTCATGACGGCGTAGCGACTTATAAAGGTTCCTTGAATGGCGTCGGTCCTTTATCCGAATTACAAGACGCACCAGCAGGCAGCCCAGCGGTTGGCGGCTAATTTAACAGAATAATCCTACTTTTTTAGCGCTAAACAATAGGAGAGTTATTTATGAAAACAGTTACATGTGATTTATTTAGAGACGGCGATTATATTATGTTCAACATTCAGCGCCTCATGGAATTAGAGGCGGCAGTAGGCAAGCCTATTGGTGAACTTTTACAAATGCCGACATGGCCTATTAATAGTATTGTTTCGGGCTACGCTATCGGAATGAAACAACATAAGCGGAACCCTCAGCAATACTTTGAATTGATTGACGATTTACTTTCTAAGGAAGATAGCGATGTAAGCTTATTGACACTGCAAGCGCCATTGATGAAAGCGATTGTTGCGAGCGGAGCATACGGCATGAAAATGTATTATAAAATGTTCCCCGATGAACTTACAAAAGCCGATAAATTGGCAATCGATGAAGAGGCCGAACAACTAAAAAACTAGACGGGGGCCAACGCGCCCCCTCTTTTTCTTTATGGCTGAGAAACGCCGAAGAAATTGCGTATAGCGTATTAGAGTTAAAACCTTGGGAATTAATGCGTTTACAGCCTATTGAGTATAGAAAACTCGTACAGGGTTATGAACGGCGCTGCAAAATCCAAGACCAGAATAGAGCGTTCTGGGTGGCTAGCATCATGAACACGCAATTATCAAAGGCAATTGAGCCGAAGAAATTTATAGACATGTTATATCCGCCTACGGACGCACAAAAGCGACTAGATGAGGCGGAGTTTATTCGCGAATTTAGAGAGGCAGGGGGTGAAATATAGACAATGGCAGATAGTAATATCAATGTGCGAATTAGTGCGGACAGTACAGAAGCACAGGCAGCCATAAGCAAGGTTGCCAATAAGCTAAGTACTGACATACCGAAAGGCGTATCAGAGGCAGGCAGTAAAGTAGCCAAAGAGGCGGCCAACATTCGCGATGAAATTAAATCTATAATGACCCAAGTGAATAAGGGGCTGCAATTCGCTGGCGCTGTTACTGGCATTAGTTTAGCAGCGACAGCCGTCAAGGACGTGGCAACGGCAGCGGCACAGACCGCCGACCAATTAACCAGCGTACGCTCACGGATTAACCTTATTAATGACGGCACACAGACCACGGCCGAAATTATGGATAAGGTATTCGACGCAGCACAGCGGTCCCGCGGCAGCTATGTAGATATGGCGGACAGTGTAGCTAAGCTTAATATGTTAGCAAAAGACGCATTCAGCTCGAATGATGAGGCGATTATGTTCGTCGAGCAATTGAATAAGCAATTCAAAGTATCTGGTGCTAGTATCGAAGAATCGAGCGCGGCCATGTATCAATTAACGCAAGCCATGGCGGCGGGTAAATTGCAGGGCGATGAATTCCATTCCATTATGGAAAATGCGCCAATGCTCGCCCAATCTATTGCGCAAGAAATGGGCCTTACTGTAGGTCAATTAAAAGATATGTCCTCGCAAGGGCTAATTACCGCAGACATTATCAAAGAGGCTTTGTTCAATAGCGCTGAGGAAACAAACGCAAAATTTGCAGAAATTCCGATGACGTTCGCAGAAATGGGGCAGTCTATCCAGAATGAAATGTTATTAGCGTTTCAGCCTGTACTTGAACAGCTTTCAGCTATTCCTCAAAATGGCGACTTTCAAGCGTTCGTTCAAGGTGTTGGCGTTGCAATTCGTACTATGGCAGTTACAGCCTCGGCCTCGATTAGCATCATAGGCGCTGCATTTAACGGGCTGAAAGCGATTATTACAGTAATAAGCCAAACGATACGCAGCTTTACAAGCTTATTTATCACTACCATGCCAAGGGTTAGCGCAGCCGTATTGGCCGTTGTTGTAGCGTTTACTACATATAGGGCGGCTATGGCACTATGCGGCACTCAGACGGCGGCTCTTACAGTGAAAACAGTAGCATTGAAAACGGCACAATTAGCCTCAGCAGTAGCGACTAGAGCCTACGGCGTGGCAATGACGGCGGTCAGAGTGGCAATCCAAGGTACTATATTAACAGTCGGAGCCCTAACTATGGGGACTACTGTATTGAAATCCTTATTCTTGGCATTGCGTGGCAGTACACTGGCGGCAGCTACGGCGCAGCGGGTGCTTAATTTGGTAATGAGAGCCAACCCAATCGGAATATTAATATCCGTAATTATGACGCTCGTAACTGTATTTGCAACAGCAGCGGCGGCCTCTAATGGGTTTGGTAATACATTAAGCTCGGTATTCTCTACAATTGTTCATACGGCCGTTTGGGGAGTGAATAAGATTATAGAGGCCCTTAACTGGTTAATTAACAAACTCAATAGCGTAGGCGACAAGGTTGCTAAATTCTTTGGTACTACATTTACCGCGATACAACAGGTTGATACTATCAGCGCTGACACGGCGCAAGATATTGTAAATACTGGTGTTAGTATGGCCTCGCAAATCACTGAGGGTTTATCTGGTGGTGGAGCCGCTGACATGGGCGCTGGTGGTGGCGGTGGCGGCGGCGAAGATATTGGCGGCGGTGCTGGTTCTGGCGGTGGTAGCGGCGGAAGTGGCGGTTCTGGCGGTAAAGATGAACTCGTCAAAGAGGCCGAACAAACGCATAAAAAAATACTACAATCTTACCTTGAAATGTTGGGGGATAAGCAAGGCCTTGTACAACTCGAATACAAGCAAGAACTTGAAGAACTCGACAAATCGAAAGCCGCAAATGTCAATTATAATGAGGATTTAGCGAATCTAGAGGCTATCTATTCAGATAAACGCGCTAAAGCCAAACAGGAAGAGGCTCAAAAGTTACGCGAAATCACTAACGACGTAAGAGACTATGTGAATGATTTCAATTTCAACATAGCGCCCAAGGATTCTACTGGTAGCGTGTCCCCTATGACGCAGTTGAAACATGACTATGTGAGTGCTATTGATGAAATCACAGATAAGTATGCAGAAATGCAAGATAAATTTGTGAAGTTAGACCCTAAAGGACAGCAAGCATACATAGCCGAATTAAAAGCTCGTGGCGTTGCGTTTGAACAAACAACAGACGGTATGATTTCTTTTGAAACAATGAAGAATGAGGAGATTCTTGCTAAACAACAAGAATTTAATGCTAAATCTGCACAGTTACAGCGAGACCTGCAAGAAGAAAAATGGGCTATTGATGAGGCTATGCGTACGCAGAACTTTGAGGCTTTGCAGCAAGCGCTAAATGATGAGTATGTAGCTACGCAACAAAGCTATGATTTGAAGAAAGAACTACTTGCAGAGTATCAAGACGCAGTAATGAACAGCCATTTCAACAGTCAACAATTGATATGGGATAGTGCTAGCGCTGGCATTGATAAGTTGCAAGAGGGTATTTCTGGGCTATTGCAAGGTACTATGACGATTACACAAGCTTTTCAAAATATGGGTAAAGCCATATTGAAAACAATCGCCGATAGTTTAGCTCAATGGGTAGCAGCACAGGTTAAGCAGGCCGTTCTTGGCAAAATGCTACAGTCGCAACAAACAGCGGCCAGCATTGCAGCGGCACAAGCTCAACTTCCTGCATGGTCCCAATTAGCCCAACAGGTTAGTATGGCAACGTTTGGCGCTAGTGCGGCGGCTGGGTTCGCTGCTTGGAGCAGTAGCACGGCGGCAGGTATCGCACAGGCTACAGCGTTGAGTAGCATTGGTAATTTAGGCGGTTCTCTCAAAGGCGGCAACTTTGGCGCTATGTTCAGCAATAAGAGCATGCCCAAATTGGCCGAGGGTGGTCTTACCTATGGCGCTACCCTTGCGCAAATTGGCGAGGGCAAATATGAAGAGGCTGTTCTCCCTTTATCTGACACAGTATTCGACCGATTAGGCGACGGAATCAACCGCGCGAATGGTGGTGCAGGTACTGGCGGCGCTACTATCAATATCAATGCGATTGACGCCGAAAGCTTTGGCGGGTTCCTTGAAAGTCGAGGCGGTAGAGCCTTACGTCAATTCCTTGTAAATCAAGACAGGGAATTCATAGCAACAGCGGGGACGTGGTAACATGGCAGATTTATTGAAATTCCCTAAGATTATTTCATTGGGGTGGAAGTCTCAGAAAATTCAAAAATGGGATACAAAAACTAAAACAGCTGGCTCGGGTAAGGTGCGGACCATGACAACATGGAAATATCCGCAATATACGATTTCGACAGATTTCGAGGTACTAAAGCCAGCGGAATATAAGGAACTCATGGGGTTCTATTCTAAGACAAAGGGCGGTACAATTCCTTTCTTATGGCTAGACCCTGAGGATAATCAAGAAAAAGGCATACAACTCGGCACAGGCTCAGAGGGTTCATGGCAAGCCGTGAGAAAATTCGGAGACTTCCTCGAGCCTGTTTATCATGTTGAGGATTTGAAGCTATACGCCAATGGCACGCCAATTCGTGCGGTTAGTGATAAAGGCGTTATAAAGCTAGCGCAAGGCCAAACAGTAGCACCGAACGCAGTTATAACCGCAGATTATACCTACTATTGGTTAGTGCGGTTTAGCGGCGATATGACGGCCGAGTATATCTTTACCAACGTTTATAAATCGAAAACATTCAAATTAGTTACAACTCGATAGGGGGCAATTATGAAAGCAGTAAATGAGGCGCTAAGGCAGCATCTAAACAATGATAAGTATTTCGTAAGTTGCGACCTCTACGAGTTGCGCTTACGCAGCGGCGTTTCTTATTATTGGGCCGATTCAGACGCGGACGTTTCCTATAATGGACAAATCTATAAAAGTAATGGGCCTATTATCGTAAGGGACAAGATAACCACTAATAGTACTGTAAGCGTTGACAAGATGACTGTTAGCATTTCGACAAATGAACAGGATACAATAGGCGGCGTCCCTATTATGGCGGTGGCTCATAATGGTGGCTTTGACGGCGCTGAGATGACGCTACGCCGAGCATTCTTTGACGATAGCTATAAAATCATCGGTGTAGTTGGTTTATTTACTGGCTTATGTGAGGTTACGCAAGGCGGCGGCCTCACATTAAAGCTCAATGTTAAATCAATTGTGCAAAAGCTTAATATTGAATATCCTAACCGCCGATATTATCCTCAATGCCCTTTCAGCGTGTACTCTAAGGAGTGCGGCGTTGATATTAAGCGGTTCCGCAAAAGTGGAAAGGTTACAGGCCTCGGCAGCGGTGCCAATTCCATAAGAATAGATATTCCATTCGAGAATGGCTATTACACGGCTGGCGGTATAGATTGGCTCACTGGCCCAATGGCTGGGCAATCAACACAGATATTACAAAGCAATGACGGCGTAATTCTGTATATGAGCGCCCTTGAAGTAAGCCCAAGAGTTGGCGACCAATTCTATATATATGCTGGCTGTAATAAGACGCCTACAGAGTGCAAGAATAAATTCAATAATTGGGATAGGAACAGAGCGACGCCTTACGTTCCGTTAAAGGAGAGCATACGATGACAGATATTAATGAATTAACAACAGGCGAGAAAATCGCCAATGCGGCTGTTAAGTGGTTAGGTACGCCGTATGTCAATAATTCAATGGTTAAAGGTGTAGGCGTTGACTGTTCTTATTTGCTCGTTGCGGCGGTTGTTGATAGCGGAGTGATGAAACGCGACAGAATTGACATAGAAGATTATTCAAACGAGTGGCACCTGCACCATTCCGAGGAAAAATACCTCAAGTATGTGCAACAAGTAGCCGACGAGGTAAAAGAGGGCGCACCGCTTGAAATAGGTGATTTCTTGCTATATCAATATGGCCGATGTATTTCACACGGCGCCATATATATAGGGAAAGGCCTTGTAATTCATTCCTTTGTTGACTATGGCGTAATCATCTCGAAACTTGATGATGTACTATTTTTCGATAAAAAAGGCCGCTCACGATTGAGAGCGGTGTATCGCTATAGAGAGGAGTGTGAATAATGGGCTTTCTATTTGGGAAAGGTAAGAATACAACAAATCGAGCCGATATGATTGCCGATTTTCAAATCAATACGGCCTCTTATGGTGAGGTGGTTCCCGAAATATTGGGGACTAGTCGGGTTAGTGGTAACATCATCGACTATGAGGATTTTACAGCGCACGAGCATAAAAGCACCACTCGAACAGGTAAAGGCGGCGGCTCGAAACATACAGAAATTACATACACTTATACAGTAGCAGCAGCTATCGCATTATGTGAGGGCCCTATCGCTGGCGTTGGCAAGGTGTGGCGAGATAAGGAAATATATACTTATCCTAGCGAAAAAATCGAACTCACCTTATTCAATGGTGAGCAAGGGCAAGCGCCTTGGCCTTATATGTTGTCTAAACACCCAGACAAAGCACTACCATATAGCGGATTGGCTTACATGGCTGGCGTGGTTGATTTGGGCGAGCGTGGCAGCTTACCACAATTCAACTTTGAAATCATGGGAAAACTCAGAGATACAGGCGACGGAATTGACGTAAACCCAGCCGACTATATCGAGCATGTGCTGCAATCAGTTGGGGCCGATGTGCAAATTGAAGGCATTGAGAACTATCGGGCCTATTGTAGAGCGGCCGATATATTAATCAGCACACCGCCCGAACAAAAGAGCGCCAAGGCTCAAAGTATTATCAACGATATAGCCGAGATTACTAACAGCCTTGTATTTTGGAGTACTGACAGACTTAAAATCGTACCTTTAGCCGATAAGCCTGTAGGCGATTGGATGCCAGAAAATCAAATTCAATATGACCTCACGGCCGATGATTTTATCGCAGGCACAGACGGGCAGCTTATTCTATACAAGCGAAAAGATACAAGCGAGGCTTACAACGAGGCAACAGTCGAATTTATTAACCGCGCCAACAGCTATGAGAAAGAAACAGTATCTTTTGAGGTTGTTGCCGATGTACAACGCAACGGCTTAAAACCAGCCTCTAAGAAAACGGCTCACTACCTTTATACAAAGGCTAGAGCGCAGTACTATGCGGAGCAATTAGCCATGAAACGGCTGTATTCTAAAACGCAGTACACTTTTAGACTTGATTGGGCTTTTTGCACTTTAGAAGTTGGCGACCTTGTAACGCTAACCGATGAGGCTTGTCAACTAAATAAGCAAATTGTGGTTATAACCGCAGTCAATGAGGCAGCCGACGGGCAACTTGAATTCACGGCCGAGGGCAAGCCAGCAGGGACTTACGCGCCAGCACGTTATGACGTGCATGAAAACGAGCGGCCTTTTGTGGATTACAATCAAGAGGCGCCTAGCGTCAATGATGTGGCAATATTCCAAACAGTTGGCGACGTTGGTGGTAATCAAGTATTTATCGGCGTAAACGCGCCAAGCGGTTGGGGCGGCTGTTCCGTATGGCTATCTGATAATGATGAGAACTATGCAAGAGTAGGTTCTATCACGCAACAGGCTCGCATGGGGCGAACGCTTACCGCATTGTCTAATACAGGCGACAGCGTAAGCGTCAAACTCAATCAAGGCAGCATGAAAGGCGGTACACACATCGACGCCGAACGTGCGAATACCCTATCATGGATTGACGGCGAGGCATTGAGTTATGAGGGCGCGCAGTTGCAGACAGACGGCAGTTATAAGCTGACTGGGTTAGTGCGCGGCCAATATGCAACTATACCAACAGACCACGCAAGCGGTGCGCGGTTCATTCGGATTGATGAGGCGCTATATCGCCATTCTTATAGAAAGGAAGATATAGGGAAAACAGTATATTTGAAGTTTACATCAATGAACCTGTTCGGCACGAATGAACAAGGCCTTGATGAAGTGCAAGCCTACCCGTATAAGATAGTGCCTTACTATATCCCTGAGGTTGGTAATTTAGCGCTATATACCAAATATTACGAAATCGGCAACGGCGTATTATCCTTTGACGTGGTGGCTCAATTTGATGTACCGCGTATCAATAGCCTTGATACAGTCGAATTGTGGTACAGAGAGCAAGGCGGCACATGGAAATATGGCGGTGCTGGCGAGGGCCTTATCACAGTTAGCGGGTGCGAACTCGGCCACACCTATGACGTGAAAATTCAAGTAAAGGATACGCACGGCAATACATCGCAGGGCTTAACTAAAAGCATTACAGTTGAAATGAAAAGCGAAATACCGAATGCGCCGCAGGGCTTTTCTGTTTCATTCGGCGATATGGCACATTTCAATTGGCTCGAAGTTAGAAATGCCGATGTAGATTATTATGAAATCAGATTAGACCTCAATGCAGGGCAAAATGACGGACTAATTGGCCGAAGTAATAACACTACATTCAGCACATTATTAACAGAGCGCACCTCAAAAGTGTATTGTATCGCTCATAATCCTGCTAAAGGATACGGCGCGCCAGCTGAATTGACGTACAACGTGCCTGTACCAAAGCAACCGACCAAAGTCAAAGCAACAGCCAATATCAGCGGTATAGGTGTTACATTTGAGCCTATTCCAGTGAATTGCAAGGGTGCGAACGTATACATTGATGATAATGTGTATTACATCACTACAAATGCTATTAATGTACCGCTCGAGGCTGGCGTATACGCTATACAAGTGGCATATGTTGACATGTTCGGAGAGGGACCGCGCAGCAGCGCGGAGAATGTAGCGGTAAAAGCTAAAATTGATAAGTCCCTACTTGACATGGAAAGCCTAGGCCTAGAGGATATAGACAAAGCGGTAAATGACTTAAAAGGCGAAGTCGGAACAGTCAAGACCGACGTCGAGGGAATGAATAGCAATATAATCGACCTTGGCAAGGCATACCAGCGCACTTTGAGCGATTATCAAAATAACGTAAATTCACAAATCACGCAGATTTCGAGAGGTATTGAGCTAAAAGTAACAGAGGCCATGAATAGCCTTGACGGTGCAGAATTGGTGAGCCGTATTAATTTGAGCCCAGCAGGTACACGCATAGACGGCAAATTATTGCATGTTACTGGCGAGGCATTATTTGATAATAACATCATCACCAAAGGCATGATACAGGCTGGCGCCGTTACTGCTGATAAAATGCAGGTGGATAGCCTTTCATCTATCACCGCAACAATCGGCATATTGCGAACTAAAACGAGTGGCGCAAGGGTTGAAATTAGCGATAATCTTATTGAAGTGTATGACGATGACAATCAATTGCGAGTGAGGTTAGGCGTATGGGAATAATTACATTTTTCAAGAAGTTATTTAAGCGATTATTTAAGCATGGGGGTGAAAATAACATGCCAGCTGGATTACAAGTATTTAATAAGAACGGCGTTCAAATTGTTAGCTTAACGGATAGACTTACAAAAGTATCTGGCGTTAAACGTTTTGACGTGATTGAGGAAAGCGGTAGCGCTACAGTCGAATTGAGCAAAGGTCAGCATATATGGTATTACTTAAATTCGTATGCAGGCGATAATGACGACCTTTTGTATGGATTCGGGCCTAGTTACAATATTGTTGTTGAGGGTGGTAAAATTTCGTGGAATTTAAAAGCGCCTAATAACGTCAATAAACCTTGTAAAGTAGCATTAATCTATGGGGTGATGTAATATGAAACATTTTGAAAGTCATAATAATGACAGCATAGTAACAATTAACGATACAGATAGTTGCTTATATTTGAAATACAAAATAAGCCTAAAGGATATACCTATTAAGCAGTCGGCTGAGGTGGCACGTAATATATATTATGGATATAATGGCGACGGAATTACCTACGGCGTTCAGAGGACACCAAACGGGGATATATACAACGCTTATTTATACATTCCAATCTTGCAGCGACAAGCTAACGAGCAATATGTATATGCTATGAGTACGAACATGCCTATCAAGGACATTGAACTTGCAGAAACAAGAAATAAGAACCACCCTACTCGCATCGGGAAATGGACGAATTACTTGCGAATCAGCTTTAAAACAGATAGCCTTGAAAACATACGCAAGATTGCTGACACTATGGAAGTATATGTATTTTCTAACAAAATGCCTAAAACAGATAAATACGGCATGGAAATATACGATAAGAACGGCAATGTTATATTTAACAGCAATTTATTAACAATGCGGTTAGCATTAGTCATTCATAAAGACTATCCTGCTACATTTTTGTCTAAGGAAGAGTATGAAATAGGCAAGGTCAAATTTCATGGCATTAAAAAAGCTGGATTGAGTTTTACCTATCCATTGGCAGCTATTAGCTCAGACAATGGCTTTATGGCACATAAAGTTAGCTGGGACGGCGACGGCGTTGATATTATAACAACGTACGGCGGAAATGCTGGCGGCACTATTAGACAAAACTCAATCACAACAACCCAAGTATTGATTTGTGAACTAGACGGAACTCAAAATATTCCAGCTATTGAAATAATGATGATTTAATAGCGAGGCGCACAATGAACTTTATAAGAAACGAGCCAGAAACATTACACATCGGCGCGGACTATCGTAGAGGGTACGAGGTCAGTGCCGATTTTGATTTAAGCAACTGCACGGCAATTATGAAAGTGCGGAGCGTACAAGGCAAATTGCTGGCCGAGGCTGAATGTGTGGTTCACGAGAATATTATTTACTGCACAATCACAGCCGAGGCAACTAAGACCATAGGACGCAATTATAGGAGCGGTCAATATGATGTGTTCCTTATTCATGGGAACGAGACCACTAAAATCGTAATGGGTGATATGAAATTCATTCATGATATTTCAGCACATTAGGGGGTGCAATTATGGAAGATACAAAAAACTATGAACTGGTTAATATTCAAGCAAGGGTTCCGAAAGTGATTGACATTACAATTCCGGGAACGCAAGGCGTACAAGGAAAGCAAGGAAATCAAGGACCACAAGGACCACAGGGCGAACAAGGGTTAAGAGGCGAGCAAGGTCCTAAAGGTGATAAAGGCGACCCATTCACCTATGCAGATTTCACCGCGGAACAGTTGCAAGCGTTAAAAGGCGATAAGGGCGACACTGGTGAACGAGGTCCGCAAGGTGATAATGTGAATGCCGAGGTAGTGGCTAAAATTAAAAATTTACTATTAGATAATAATGTATTCGTTCATAGTGATAGTCTTGAAGGTATTCTTCTTGAGTATTTTGAAGCACAAAGAAATAGCACATCTATTTATTTAATGGGTGATGAGGGTATTCCAGACCCGTATATCACAGTGAATGAAGGTAAAATATATATCCAATATGGAGCAACCTTGCCATTCCAAATTAATGACGGCGAAATTCAATATGTGAAAACGGGTAGTGTGGAAGTGCCACTACCATCTACTACAGAAAATACAACAATTAAATTCTATAATGCACGAATGAAGTTGATGTTTACTAAAACTGTTGAAGTCGAATAATTTGCAACACAAGGGAGAACACATGCAAGAATTAACGAATTTCATGGGCGAGGCTTGGCGGACATTGACGGATTCGTTCGTATTAAAAGCCTTGCTTGCGGTCATAGCCGAGGTAGGCATATATATACTCGGCTTAAAACATGTGCAGGTGCTAGGAATATTCATATTATTGGTATTCCTAGACCTCATTACAAAATGGGCGGCACTTGGATATAAAATGCTGGTAGACATGGGTGCTAATCCAGACAATCTAAGCATGGCGGATAAATACATAGCCATACCTGCTGCATGGGGTAAAGGCTTAATCTCATCTAAGCATATGCGAAAACCATTTGTTACAAAAGTTTTAACATATTGCCTAGCGACTGGCGCTGCATGGTGCTTTGACTATATGGCAGGTCAATACGCTTTCGCCGTCAATATTGTATGGTTGTATCTCGGCTCGGTGGAACTATTGAGCATTCTCGAGAACATGCGAGACGGCGGAAATACTACCATATCTGGCTTGCTTGACGTGGTTCATGCAAGAGTAGATATGATTTTAAAAAAATAATATAGTGTTGTTTGTGCCACGCTCACGATATATGGGCGTGGCTTTTATATTACAGAAACAGAGGTGTATATAATGAAAATTGGTACATATTTTAATGATTATGAATTCGCATGCAAATGCGGCCGTCATGGATACGATAGCGACGGACACCCTATTCTCGACCATGTCATTGATAAAAGGCTCGTTGATGTATTGGACGCTATCCGTGAGCGTATTGGCAAGCCTATTGAAGTGTTAAGCGGGTATCGTTGCCCAGAACATAATGCGGAAGTCGGTGGCGTTCCTAACTCTCAACATGTAGAGGGTACAGCGGCCGACATTACATATGACGGCATTAACGTCGATTATCTTGCAGAAGTGGCCGAGGAATGTGGTGCCGACGGCATTGGGCGATATTATAATCAAGATTTCGTTCATGTTGACGTGAGGGGCTTGGCCGCTCGTTGGACAGACCAAGACTAATATAGGGGGCGTGTGATGTATGAAATTATCAAAAACAAAATTGTACATGCGGTTACTATTCGGCGCGTTGTTTATGGTATTCTTGGCGTTTTGCTCGTCTATCTCATTGGCAGCCTCGCCAGCGGATACTTTGAAACAAGAGCCGACTATAAACGTACCTTTGAGCAGCTGGAACGAACTCAAAGGGCGCTTGACGAAAGCCGAAAGCTCAATCAACAGCTCAAGGCAAGCATTGCAGCAAGCCAACAACTTAACAGCGACGCAGGGCGACGAATTGAGCAGGCTCAAGACTATCAACGAGAAACAGGGGCAAGCGTTGAGCGACTTGAAACAAATCAACGAGAAACAAGCGCAAGAATTGGCGAGGGCCTCGAACATCTCGACGCAGCAAGAGGAGAAATTGATAGAGGCCTCAAACTCATTGGACGAATTGAGAGAGCAAATCAAACGCAACAAGAGAACCGAGCAACGCCTTAAACGGCAACGCACGATATGGGGCGTAGTGGCTGGCGTGGTTACAGTTGCGGCAGCTGTTAAATAATGCGGGGGTGGTCCTATTATCTTCCTACCATACGAGGGCGGACGTATGGGAACTTGTTCCAAAATGGAACGAGTTATAAACTAATATTTTATAACTGAAATGCATAAAAGGCCTATCGTGCTAGTATTAAAAGTACTATCGCGGTAGGCCCCTTTTTTTATTTTGCCTATTTTCAAAAGAATATCAAAAGAATGTAGAA
>FLSH01000898.1_pt1 | contig 13368 bp, 10 predicted proteins | sample 1550441 | NCBI WGS metagenome assembly FLSH01 (sample SAMEA4031756, study PRJEB14383) | metagenome | biome: human; feature: oral; material: saliva | place: Philippines | collected 2014 | reverse complement strand
CGTCTTTTTTCTTTGTGTATTGGATGTCTCATGGTGATATTAGCGGTGATGGCTATGCTTATTGGTAAATACCATGGTATTAATGCGATATTGTTTGGTATTGTTTTCTTCATTTTTACATATCGTGACAAGAACAAGCCTTCCCCTGGTCTTACGATTGAATATTCATGGCATCTTGGTGGCTATGAAGCTGGTATTGGTGCAATTGTTTACGGATTGCTCAGATCTTTTGAGTGAGTTAATCTTCCATAGTGGAGTAGGAAAAATTCTTCAAAGTGGTGTTAAATACTTTAAGTATTCAAAACGAAAAATAATATGGCAAACCTTATCACAATAAATAGATATACACATTATCATGGATACAGTCTTTGGTATTACATGTTCTATAGTTACTCTAAACCCCTAATATAGTTTTGTTTTTAGTTGCTGTCACTCCTGTCATGCCGTATTGCTACTTAACATCCTTATTATTAGTATGTTATTTAAAATGTTAAAAATGACAGCAACATAATTTTAAAATAAGATAGGGGAATTAAAGATAGATTAGAGGTAAAGTCTTCACGTGTCTCTGTTATGAAATTGGTGGGGATATGAGCAATTTGTTTAGGGAGGAATTGAGGTGTTTTTTATTGATATTCCTGTAAAGAAGTTAACCTATAAGGCTATGTGATACGGAAGAAAGTATGATAATGTCGAGTAGGATGTAATCTTAAAGAATGTAAAAGTTGTAATGTTTACAAGTGATTGTTTTGTTTCTTTCAGAATTTTCTCCTAAATTTGCAAACGTAACATTAAGAAATAATTTATTATGGCAAAGAGAAACGAATTATATAAGTGCTCAGAGAGCGGTAATATTGTAGAAGTTTTAGTAGGTAGCGAAAGTGGTGTAGGTAGCATGCAGTTGCTAAAAGAGAACACTACTGATGCTGCTACAGAGAAACATGTACCAGTTGTAGAGAAGATAGCAGGTGGTTATCGTGTAACAGTAGGTGAGGTAGAGCACCCAATGACCGAGGAACATTCAATTCAGTGGATTGAGTTGATTACGAATAACAATGAGGTTCTTCGTAAATATCTTAACCCATCTGACCGTCCTGTAGCAGAGTTTAAGACAGATGCAACAGAGGTTTATGCACGTGAATATTGTAACTTGCATGGTCTTTGGCGCTCAAAATAAGCGAAAGATATCAAACTGACATATAATAGTGAAGGGTATGCAGACTCCAGAGTGGAGACATGCATACCCTTATTCTTTGTAGAAATCTTGTTGAAAAGTCTATACCATATTTTATTTTATATCATACTTTGGCAATCCTTAAACTTGTGTATATACCACCGAATACGATGAAATGGGGCTTTTTATATTGTTAATGATTGTTTTATTTATTATATATTTTTCTTTTTAGTGCCATTTGTAAGTAGTTGATTCTTAGGATAATAAAAAAATATAAATCTGTATTTTGTTGTATATTACATTATAAATAGGTTGTAAAGAAGGCTTTTTGTTTATCTTTGCGACCATTAATTTTTATTGTACTAAGCAAGCTTTACCCGATTTTACCGACTTGATAAAATATAACTTAAACTTAAAAATATGGGAAATAAACACTTTACCATTTGTCGCAGTGTGTTCAACCGACATACGCTTAGTGCTGCTTGTCTGTTGGCATGTCTGTTCTCCAATGGTGTTATTACTCCTGCAATGGCAGTACCATCAGCTTTGTCAGTAGACCAGCAGTCTAAGACTTTTAAGGTTACAGGACAGATAACTGATAAGGCTAAGGAGCCATTGATTGGTGTGACTGTTACTGTTGTTGGTTCGAATGGTCCAATACGTACCATCAGTGATATTGATGGTATGTTTTCACTTGATGTACCCGAAGGTAACAAAACCCTTGAGTTTTCTTATGTAGGATATAAGAAACTGAATGTCCCCGTTACGGGTTCTAAGTCTTTGAATGTTGTTATGGAAGAGGACACAAAGGATATTGACGAGGTCGTGGTTACGGGTTTCAGTAGTCAGAAGAAAGCATCTATCGTTGGTGCTATTCAGACTATTCAACCAACTGAACTGAAGTTTGGTAATACGCGTACCTTATCTAATAATCTTGCTGGTAAGCTATCGGGTGTCATTGGCATTCAACGTTCAGGTGAGCCTGGCTATGACGATTCTAATTTCTGGATTCGTGGTATCAGTACTTTCTCAGGTAACCGTGCACCGTTGGTACTGGTTGATGGTGTAGAACGTGACCTGAACAGTGTTGATGTGTCGGAGATAGAGTCCTTCTCTATATTGAAAGATGCATCAGCAAGTGCCATGTATGGCGTTCGTGGTGCAAACGGTGTAATCGTCATTACGACAAAACATGGAAAGATTGGTGCACCTGCAGTGAGATTTCATGTGGAGCAGTCTATCAATTCACCAACAAAACTGCCAAAGTTCTTGGATGCACCAGACTATATGAGTCTGCTTAATAATGTGGCACAACACGATGGTTCTCCCATCCCGTTTACCCAGTTGCAGATAGACCGTACACGTAGCGGGTATGATCCAGACCTCTATCCGAATGTGAATTGGATAGATGCTATCACAAAGGATTATGCTTATTCTTCACGTGCGAACCTTGAGGTTAGTGGTGGATCAGACTTTTTGCGTTATTCCATAGTAGCTTCTTATTTCCGTGAGACGGGTATTTTAGCACAGGATAAATCTCTGATTGTTGATAATGCAACGAACAACCAGCAGTTTAATCTTCGTACCAATATTGATATGGATGTAACTAAGACAACTCTGCTTAGTGTAAGTATCGGAGGTTATCTGAATCGTTTTAAGCAGCAGAGTTGTAACACAGACGATGCGTTTACAGAAGCTTTCCAGACCTTACCGTTTGTACATCCAATCCGTTATAGTGATGGCACGATTCCAAAAGTATCGAACCGTGCTAACCCATGGGAAACGGTTACACAGCATGGGTATGACTTCTATACAAGCTCAAAGATTCAAACCCTTTTTGCTGTAGAACAAGACTTGAAAGTTATCACACCCGGATTAAAGGTTAAAGGTCTCTTTAGTTTTGACCGTTGGAATAAGAGTCAGCGCGGACGTAAGGCTAATCCAGGTACAGTCCTCCCTGCTACAGGTAGAGACGTAGAAGGTAATCTGATTCACACCCAAGGTACGGTAGGTGATGAATCTATGAGTAGTTATAAAGGTAGTGATTATGGTAATACCCGTGTTTATTTTGAAGCAGATGTGTTATATAAGCATCGTTTCGGTAAACATGACGTTGATGCACTTTTCCTGTATAATCAGCAAGCTTATGATGATGGTGACATTCAAGACTATCGTAAGCAGGGTATAGCGGGGCGTTTATCTTATACCTATGATAATCGTTACGTTGCTGAGTTCAATTTTGGTTATAATGGTTCGGAGAATTTTGCCAAAGGAAAACGCTTTGGCTTCTTCCCATCACTTGCTATCGGATGGTTGATGAGTGAAGAGCCATGGATGCAGAAGTATCATAAGACGTTCAATAAGATAAAGTTTCGTGCCAGTGTTGGAAAGGCTGGAGATGATAATATAGGTGGACGCCGCTTTGCTTACCTGACTACTATGAATACAAATGCAGAAGGTTATGTATGGGGTACGACAGGACAGAGTAGTTATACGGGTATTACAGAGGGTGATATTGGTGTAAGCAACTTGACATGGGAAACGGTGAAGAAATATAATGTGGGCTTTGAGTTGGGACTTTGGAATATGCTTGATTTCAATCTAGATATCTTCCGTGAGAATCGTTCAAACATCTTCATGAAACGTACTATCATCCCAACACAGAGTGGGTTTATCAATGCACCATGGGCTAACTTTGGTAAGGTTACCAATGGTGGTGTTGATATGAGCCTCAACTTCCATAAGCAGTGGAACAAGGATTGGTTTACTTCTGCTTATGTAAACTTTACCTATGCAAAGAACCGTGTTGATGAGTATGATGAACCCGAAATAAAGAAAGGGACTTATCGTGCACAGACCGGTCGTTCTCTGAATGAGCTACAGGGTCTTACTGCAGAGCGTCTTTTTATGCCAAGTGATTTCAATGCTGATGGTTCTTTGAAATTTGGTATTCCATCACAGAGTGGGGTGGGTGGTACAGATCTGAAGCCAGGTGATATAAAATATGTAGATATGAATGGAGATGGTGTTATCACAGAAGAAGATGCTGGCTTTATTGGTGGAACAGTTGACCCACGTATTGTGTATGGCTTTGGTGGCGTTATTGCTTATAAGAATATTGATGTGAATTTCTTCTTCCAAGGAGTTGGAGATACCCATCGTATTATTGGTGGTTCACCATATTTTATACCAGCAAGTGGAACAACCGTACAAGGTAATGCTTACAGTAAGAATCTCAGTGATCGTTGGACTGCTGATAATCAAGATCCGTATGCTTTCTGGCCAAGGCTTACCTATGGACCTAACTTAAACAACTATCGTGCTTCGACATGGTGGAAGAAGGATATGAGCTTTTTGCGTTGTAAGACGATTGAGATAGGATATACGCTTAATACCCAATGGTTAAAGAATTTATACGTAAAGAATCTTCGTGTTTATGTCAGTGGTAATAATCTCTTCTGCCTCTCTGGCTTTAAATTATGGGATCCAGAGCTGGGAACAGGTGATGGCTTGAAGTACCCAATGAATCGTTCAGTACAATTTGGGTTGGATATTAATTTCTAATAAAATTGAAGATGAGAACTTTGAAAATTACAAAATATTTCATGGTTGGCCTGATGGCTGTAACAATGACAACATCTTGCTCTGATTATCTTGATAAGGAACCTGATACAGAGCTTAATATGAATATTGTGTTTACGAATCGTGATAAGGTCTACTCAATGTTGTCTTATGTTTATAATGTCATCCATACCCCAGATAAGTTTGCCTTGATAAAGGATGGATATGAGGTATTTGCTGATGATTTGACTCCTTCACGTCGTTGGGAGCAATGGGGATGGAAACACACAATTCCAAGAATCTTTGGACAATGGACAATTAACTCTGATTGGGATGGAGATCTTTGGGCAGCTATGCCTAAATATATACGTCATGGTTATATCATAGAACAGAGAATAAAGGCTTTGCCAGATCAAGATCTTCCGCAGAGAGAAGTTGATAACATTAAGAATGAATTAAAGTTTTTGACAGCTTACGGCTGGTGGCAAATGGCTGAAGCTTATGGTGGTATTCCTTTTAAACCTGATTATATAGCTCCGACGGACTTTACGTTATCTGATTTGATGATAGGGCAATCTAAGTTTGATGATATTGTCAACTATTGTGATAAAGAGATGTTGGAGGCTGCAAATGCTTTGCCTGCTACTTATGAGGATCCTGCTAAGTATGGTCGTATAACAAAGATTATGGCACTGACAGTCCGAGCTCGTATGTTGCTCTTTGCAGCTAGCCCGTTAGTTAATGGTAATCCATGGTATAAAGATTATCGTAACAAGTCCGGAGAATTAATATTCAATCCTACATATGATCCACAGAAGTGGGTGAAGGCAGCAGAAGCTTGTAAATTATGTATTGATGAGGCTGAGAAGGCTGGTTATAAACTGTACAAGGAATATAATGATGATGGTTCCATTGACCCATTTATGTCTACTTATAATGTACATCTGAAACGTTGGAGTGAGGGAAATCGTGAAATAACGTTCCCTGTAACGAAGGGAAATGCTTATAAGCAGATTGATGGCTTGCTTAATTGGTGCTCTGTACGTGAAGTCGGTGGTGGTAATGGACTTGGTGTTTATCAAGGACTAGTTGATGCTTTCTTTACTAAAAATGGCTTGCCCATCTCAGATGTGAATTCTAATTACAATGAAGAAGGCTTCTCAAATGCTGTTGATACACGTAATACTAAGTGGGAATATGGTACGGGTAAGCCTGGAGAAGTTACAGCGAAGCATACATATAACATGTATTGTAATCGTGAACCACGTTTCTATAATGCTGTAACCTATAATGGGGCGTGGTTGACTTATGTGAATAGAAAAGTCGATATGTTCTATAATCATAAAGACAATATTCAGTCGAGTTCACCACATGATGCTCCACAGAATGGTTATCTCCTTCGTAAAGCTATCTGTATGACTGATAACATAAAAACCGGTAAGATTACTGATCGCCAAGGTTTCATATACCGTTTAGCATTTACTTATCTTGATTATGCTGAGGCAGAGAATGAAGCTCACGATGATGCCAGTGCACGTACATCTGCCTTGGAGTATCTGAATCTCATTCGTGAACGTGCAGGAGTGCGTAAGTATACTTTTGATAATGTGCCAATACAGGATGATAACTTTATTCATATTGACAATACACAGGCTGCTTTACGTAAGGTTATTCGGGCTGAGAGGCGTGTTGAACTTTGTTTCGAAGACAACCGCTGGTATGATATACGCCGTTGGAAAGAGGCTGAGAACCTTCCAGAGATAACAGGTGATGGTTATGGTATGAATGCATTGGGTAATTCCGAGGATACGTTCTACAAGCGAACTGTTTTCCAACATCGTATTTGGAAACGTCAGTACTATTGGATGCCTGTATATATTGATGAGTATGAGAAGAATCCGAACCTTGTTCAAGGACCATTCTGGGGCGATTAATTAATCTTAGTCTACTCTTTAAAAATAAGTTAGATAATAATGAATACAATAAATAAATTCTTCGGATTGTTGTGTGTCCTACTGGTTTTTACAGCATGTAATGAGGATCCAACCTATTTTACTTTAGAGAATCAGCCTGATGATATGCATCTTCAGGCATCAGTAACAGAGCTGACACTTAGTAAGGCACAAGAGGATGAGTCTGCTGTCACTTTCAAATGGAATACAGTAAAAAGTCCTATAGAAAACTATGACTCAATAACCTATGCCTTGCGTTTTTATGCAACTGATTCAAAGAATGAGCACCATAGTGATTTCTTCTCTTTAGGTGGTGCTCATGAAGTATCTTTTACACATAAAGATCTGAATGCTATTGTTGCCCGTTGGGTACCAGCAGGGACCTCTATTGCTGTAACAGCAGAATTGGTCGGTACGGTAAATAATCAAATAAAGTATATCAAGCCAGAAGTATCAAAAGTAGAGTTCCGTGTGACGGGTTATGAAAAGAATCCTACTTATCTGTATGCTCATATTAAAGATGATGCAACTGGTGCTGAACGAGTTGAACGTATGTCTCAACGTCAGTTAGGTACAGGTATTTATGAAGCTACACTTTCTATGAAACCATGTACCTATTACTTTACTACTTCGGCAACTGATGCTTATCCTGCTTATGGTCAAGATACTGGGGAAAAAGTGAAGTATGTAGATAATGGAAATGTACAACCATTTACAAATACTGTAACAGGTAAGCGTACAATTATTGTTGATACGAATGATGATTTTATGGACTGTCGTGTCCTCAATATAGTTCAGTTACCAAATCCAGAGACGATCCGTATCGTTGGAGATGGCTGTTCTATCGGATGGGACCCTGCATCTTCTGAAGGTGTCTTTACAATAGAAAACCCACGTTATCCATACATCTATTCATGGGTCGGTGAATTTAAGGTTGGTGAGATTAAAGTGAATACGGGTACAAGCTGGGGCGATCAGTTTTTTTATGCACCTGAACCTAATGCTGATCCAGCTGTTAATCACCAGTTGAGCATGTTCCGATATGAAAGTGCTGGTGGTGACGTGAAATGGAAAGTGACAACCCCTGGTAGATTTAAGTTCTCGCTCTATTTAGATGCTGATGACTTACACACATCCTTCGAACCTGTTCAGTAATAGAATCTTGAATTAATTAAATATTGAAGAGATGAATAAACTAGTATATGTTATTTTAACTTGTATCTTTACCAGCATCTTCCTTAGCTCATGTGTTAAGGAGGATGGGGCAGGGGTACCTCGTGCAAAGAGTCTATTCCTTGAGCGCAGTGAATATAATGTGGACTTAGAGAATGATACGGTAGATGCACTTACCTTACGTTGGATTGATGTGATGAATGCTAAATACCGTGTATATCTTTCTAATGCTTACACCTCGGATGTAGAAGAGGTGAGTGGACAACCAGTAGTAGGAGAATTGAACACTTTATCTTTAAAGGTGCCATACGCATTCTTAAAAGATTATGTAGAAAAGGCTAATTTGCTTTCTGGCAATTATGGTTCTACTGATGCCATTGATATTTTCATTAATCTGACAGGAATTCCAATTGACGCTAGTCAGCCTTCTGCTTTGCTCCCTACTGGTTCAACAATCAAGGCTACAATACATTTCAAGAAATAATTATCCTCTTAGTCTCGAATCAATTAAAAGTAGTGAAAACAAGAGTCTTGATATGTGCAATGATTGCATTGCTTTGGTTGCAGAACATCTATGCACAAAATACTTATACGAATCCTGTAATAAGGAAATATCTTGCAGATCCATCCGTCATTAAAGCCAATGACGGATGGTTTTATGTTTATGCAACAGAGAGCGCGGGGCTTGCTATTCCTATCTATAAGTCCCCAAACTTAGTTGATTGGACATTTGTAGGCAGTGCCTTCACTAAAGCGGGGCGTCCAACTTTCGTAAAGAATGGGTGGTTATGGGCACCTGATATCAACTACATCAATGGAAAGTATGTACTTTACTATTCCATGTCCGTTTGGGGTGGAGAATGGGAATGTGGGATCGGTGTTGCAACTTCTTCTTCTCCTTCTGGTCCTTTTAAGGATCATGGTAAACTTTTTACTAGCTCTGAGATGGGTGTAAGAAACAGTATTGACCCATGTTTCTTTCAAGATAAGGACGGTAAAAATTATCTTTTTTGGGGCAGCTTTCATGGTATATACGGTGCTGAACTATCTGCAGATGGTCTAAGACTTAAGAAAGAAACAAAGTTCCAAATTAGTCCTATTGAGGGTAAGAATAGAACTCTTGTTGAGGGAACTATGATGGTGAGGCGAGGTGATTACTATTATTTCTTTGCTTCAGCAGGTAGCTGTTGTAATGAACTTAATAGTACTTACCATGTCGTTGTAGCTCGTAGTAAGAATATTAAAGGGCCATATCTGAATAAAGCAGGGCAAAGTATTATGGACTATTTCTCAGATGTAGTTCTTCAGGGTAGTGATAAGGTGAAAGGTCCGGGACATCATTCCGAGTTGATAAAGGATGATAAGGGTAGTTATTGGGTACTTTATCATGGCTATGATGTTATGAACCCCAGTGATGGTAGGCTATTGTTCCTCGATAAAGTAAATTGGGATAAAGATGGTTGGCCATTCTTCACAGGTGGAAAACCTTCTGAAAAGTCTGTAAAGCCCACTTTCTCTGCAACAGCAATCAATGATGTTACAGCTTTTAATAAGACCTATACCATAACGAACAGTGGCGAAAATCATTATGAAATCCATGCTCCAGTCCATTCTTCTTTTATTTGGAGTCTGTATAATATCTGTGGAGAGAGGATAAAAAGTGGGCGTTCAACAGAAGTCCAAGAACTCTGGGTTAATGATATAGCTAATGGGATTTATATTGTTAAGGTAAATGGGGTAGCAGGAAAGCTGGAGCAGAAGATAATAAAGGTTGACCGATAAAGAGGGAGTAATCTATGCTTTCTTGTAGGAAATGATGTGGAATTATAGTAACATCAATACTTTATAGGCAATCTTTTTATGGATGTACCTTTATAAATCTTGTCTTTGTCAACCTAATGATAATTATCATCCTCTCTTCCTGTTGATAGGACAAGGAATCTTAATATGAAAAAAGGAATTACTTTCGTAATTCCTTTTTGCGCTCCAGGATGGGCTTGAACCAACGACCCCCTGATTAACAGTCAGGTGCTCTAACCAACTGAGCTACTGAAGCAGTGTTAAGTGCTTGTTTCTTGTAAGCGGTTGCAAAGGTACATCCTTTCTTCCAAACTGCCAAATGTTTTGAGAGAAAAAATCATCTAAAACGTAATTTTATCTAATTTTTTCCTTCCAGAAGTAGGTATTCCATTATAATAATGTACTTTTGTCAATCTATAAGTGCATAAATAATAAACAAAAGGAACACGATGAGGAAAATATTCTTGTCATTTACACTCTTCCTCCTAACATTGGGGAGTACTGTAACGGCTCAAAATAATGTAAATAAGGAACATAATTTCGATGTAGCAAAGAATCTTGAGACTTTCTCTGCTATATACAAATACTTAGACTTGATGTATGTTGACACCCTGAATGCCGATGAAGTAGTTGGTAATGGTATTAACTATATGTTGCGTTCACTTGACCCTTACACCGTTTATTACCCAGAGGACAAGGTGAAGGACTTGGATATGATGATTTCAGGTAAGTATGCTGGTATAGGAGCTTTGATTCGTTATAACTTAGTATTGAAGAACGTTGTCATAGACGAACCATATGAGAATATGCCTGCTGCTGAAGTTGGACTGAAAAAGGGTGATGTTATACTTTCCATAGGTGACTCTTCTATGGTAGGAAAGGATGCCTCTTATGTAAGTAACCACTTGCGTGGTGATGCTGGTACTACCTTTATTTTGACCATTCAGCGTCCTTCGACAAACAAGAAGATGAAGTTTAAGATAACACGTCGTGCTATTCAGTTACCATCTGTTCCTTACTATGGTGTGCAAGAAAATGGTGTCGGTTATATAGATCTTAACTCTTTCACTACAGATTGTTCCAAAGATGTTCGTCGTGCTTTCCTTGATATGAAGAAGCAGGGCATGAAATCTCTTGTCTTTGACTTGAGGAACAATGGTGGAGGTAGTCTTCAGGAAGCTATCAATATTGTGAATATGTTTGTTCCAAAAGGGCTTACATTGGTGAAGACCAAAGGTAAGTTGGAGCGTGTGAATAAGGAATATAAGACGACCGTAGAACCTATTGATACGGTGATACCTATTGTTGTTCTTGTCAATGGCGAGACTGCAAGTGCAAGTGAAATCACAAGTGGTAGTCTGCAGGACCTTGATCGTGCCGTAATCCTTGGTACTCGTACATATGGAAAGGGACTTGTACAGGTTTCAATGGAGCTTCCTTATAATGGAAGTCTGAAGTTGACCACAAGTAAATATTATATCCCGAGTGGCAGATGTATACAGGCTATCAATTATAAACACTCTAATGGAGGCTATATTGAGCATGTTCCTGATTCTCTCACGCATGTGTTCCATACAGCAGATGGACGTGAGGTTCGTGACGGTGGTGGTATTAAGCCTGATATAGAGGTACAACCTGACTCTCTGCCTAACATTGCTTTCTATCTTGCGTCCACAGGAAGAGACTCAACGGAGGTTATGTGGAATTGGGAACTGAAGTATATTAAGACTCATCCAACGATTGCTCCAGCTAAGGATTTTGTTATTTCGGATGCTGATTATGAAGATTTCAAGCAGGCAGTGTTGAAGAGTGGCTTCAAATATGACCGTGAAAGTAAGAAATTCCTTGAGAGTCTTGAGAAGCTGGCAAAGTTTGAAGGGTATTATGATGATGCTAAACCTGAATTTGAAGCACTGGAGAAAAAGCTGAGCCATAACCTTGCTAAAGATCTTGATTATAATAAACAGACACTGAAGAAGGTGCTGACGAGCGACCTTGTTTCTGCTTATTATTATCAGCGAGGGTCTATTCAGAACAGCCTGCAGTTCGACAAACAATGGAAAAGGGCTGTGGAAGTATTGCAGAATCCAACAGAATATAGAAATATTCTTCAGCCATCATCTTCCAAGAAGGGTACGGAGGCATCAAAGACAACACTCCGCTAATATTCAGAATAACTACAAAGTGGGTTGATAGTGCTTGCACATAGCGTTGCTGTAGGATATATATACGGTCCTATGTGTGAGTCTTTTCTCAACTTTTTACTATTTCTGTGTGCATGAACAAAATCTTATTTGCATTTTATACATTCCTCTTTTCTGTGTTTACGTTGCAGGTTGCAGCAATGGATTGGGATGCAGATAATATCCCAATGGTACATCTGCAAGATGCAAAGCGGTATGTCTGTGACCCAGATGGCATCATGTCACCAGCTATGCGCGACTCTACCGACTCTTATTTAGGACGGTTGGAGAAAGAAGCTGGTATACAAACGGTATTCGTCATAGTATCGCATGTCAAGAATGGTGATGCTTTTCGTGTTGCGGAAGATATTGGAAATAAATACGGTGTCGGTGATAGAAAGACCAGAAGAGGCGTGGTTGTTGTGGTGGCAGTAGATGATAAGAAGTATTTTATTGCACCAGGTAATGGGTTGGAAGGTGACCTGACCGATGTTGATTGTGATGATATAGCACAAGCTTGTATCGTAAGGAATATGCGTGCAGGTGATGTTGATGAGGCTATGTTGTCTACAGCGAAGGCTGTTTATAACAAGTTTAAAACAGGGAAAACCGGTATTGAAGGAGTAAGTGACGATGGACCTCATGATGTTGTCATCGTAATTCTCTTCCTTGTTGTCTTCTTTTGGATTGTTTGGGCAAAGATCAATCATGATGACGATAACCATCGAGGAGGTAACAATGGTCATGGTAGAGACAGATTCGGTGGCGTTCCATTCATCTTTTGGGGCAACCCTGGTGGTACAAGCGGTAGTGGCTTCAGTGGAGGAGGTAGCTTCGGAGGTGGCAGCTTTGGTGGCGGAGGTTCTGGCGGAGGCTGGTAAAGTTATTTTGGATTAAGGAAATATTATTTTAAAACAAGAAGAAATGAAGAATAAGACACTTTTAATTGTTATAGCAATTGTGGTTGTTGTAGGGCTATGGGCATTCTCTGGCTATAATGGTATGGTAGATAAGCAGGAGGAAGCAACAACTGCTCTTAGTAATGTTGAGACGCAATATCAGCGTAGAGCAGATATGATGCCACAGCTAGCAAAGATTGTTAAAGCTTATGCAAAGCATGAGAAAGAGACTTTCGAGGCAGTGACAAAGGCTCGTAATGCTGCTACACAGATACATCTTGATGCTGATAACCTGACGCCTGAGAAGATGAAGCAGTTTGAAGCAGCACAAAGTCAGGTCTCACAAGCCTTATCACGTTTGATAGCTGTTGCCGAAGCTTATCCTGAACTGAGAGCAAGTGAGAACTTCAAGGCGTTACAAGTCCAGGAGGAAGGTACTGAAAACCGTATTAGTGAAGCACGCAGAAAGTATAATGATGCAGTGCAAAACTACAACCAAACCGTCCGTCACTTTCCTAATTCACTGTTAGCGGGTATCTTTGGTTTTGATAAGATGACTAAGTTTGCAGCTGCAGAAGGTGCCGAGAAAGCACCAGATTTGGATATTTAAGGCTTGGGAAAAACAC
>FLSH01003359.1_pt3 | contig 13416 bp, 2 predicted proteins | sample 1550441 | NCBI WGS metagenome assembly FLSH01 (sample SAMEA4031756, study PRJEB14383) | metagenome | biome: human; feature: oral; material: saliva | place: Philippines | collected 2014 | reverse complement strand
AAGTATTCGTATTCGTTTTTGTTGCGGTTTTCACCGTTCCAATTTAAAGCTGTTTCAAAACCGTGTACGCGGCCAATGGAATGCGTACGGAAGTAATCAGCATAGTTATGTTTATCTTTGGAATGTAACCATTTTTTATCAGCTTTAGTCAATTGTTCATGATTGTCGCGTTTAGCTTCTGCTAAGGCGATTTTTTGTTCCGCATTTTCCCATGCTTTCACATAATCATGAAGAGATTGTACTACTTGTGGGCTAGCCACAGGTACCAATACAACATTGCTCAAACCAGGTGCGGATGCAGGGTTAGGTAAGATCAAGTTGTCATCATATGTTGGAGCGCTTGCTGCGTGACCAGTGAAGGATGCTGCGCTCAATAAAACTGCTGCTGTGAAAGCAAGCATTGTAGATTTTTTCATATCTATTCCTCTTTTCATAGTCGAATTAATGTGCTGGATGAGGGCTCCCGAGGGAACCCTTACCAGTCATATCCATACCTAGGATTAGATTCCTAGTTTTTTTGAAAGTTTTCTGAAAGTGTAACTAATTACATACCCATTTTCGCCATCATTGCAGCCATTTGAGCTTTTAATACTTCTACTTCACTTTGTAGACCAGCGTTTTGAGCTTTAATTTGTTCGTTTTCATATTTCAAGTCGGATACTTCACCTTTTAATCCGGCATTTTGAGCTTTCATTGCAGCCATTTCAGTTTGAACTGCGTATGCAGAACTGATAGGGCCTTTGCGGTAGCGGTCTGCTACAGCTGCTTCAGCATCTCTGTTACCAACTTTCCAAGTTACACCAGCGTTTGCCATCATATGGCTAGAGCCGCCAGCCCAGGACAAGCCACCATGGAACATTGTGGATTCGTTTTTGTAATGAGCTACGCCCACTGCAATCGCGGAGTTACCACGGTAGTTACCATAACCAGCCATGATTTGAGTTGGTTCCAATGGATCGTATTGCATAGGTTTCAATGCGGACAATGCTGCACCTTGAGCGCCTACACGGCCGATTTCTTCGTTCAATTGATCAACGCGAGGGTCAACTGCGCCTTTTACGGAAAGGTCATAGTTCAAGCCACCGTCAGCAGATTCAGTTTTCTTCAATACTACGGAATGATCATCAGATGTCAATGTAGTACGGGAATCTTTCAATTGTTTAACGTTTACTGCATCAGTATCATTAGTGCCTTTTTGAACATTAGTGATTTTGTTACCACCCATGTTGAGGTTGCCACCAGTGATGTTTACAGTATCGCCACCGAAGGATACTTTAGGACCATTGGAGTTATTGGAAATGGAAGTGATGTTAGTGAGGTCGCCTTTCACGTCGAAGGATACTTTACCGTTCGCATCAGTGTGAGCAGTAGTATTCACGCCGTTGGAGAAGTCTAAACCTTCAGATAACATTACTGTTCTAGCGTTGCCACCATTTTCTTTGTAAGTCAATGGAATTTGTTTAGCTGCTTCCTTACCATTGAAGTTAACTTGGTAGTTAGTTGTATGGTTAGTAGCATTTGGTTGAACATCTACAGTGATCGCTTTGTTGTCACCTGTTACAGTAACTGCTTCACGAGCTGCATCTTTCACGTCGTTTTTATCTACAGATACTTCGTATGTTGCACCAGCTGCACCGAATGTATCGCCAGCTTTAGGAGCTACTTTAGCGATGTTATTAGCATCAGCTTTAGCTTGTACTTTTTCAGTAGATTTTTTAGCTGCTTCTTGTTGAACAAGTTTCAATTGTTCTTCAGTTGCTGCACGACCTTTAGTTGCGAAGTCAGCAGAATCAAGAGTTTTGTTAGTTAAGCCAGTGATGTCACCAGTTTTACCATCAAGCTTGATTGTGTTGTCGCCAGCTACGTTAACTACTTGGTCACCTTTGAATTCTAATTTACCGTCCCCTTCTTTATTAGTGATGGAAGTGATTTTGTTCAAATCGCCTTCAACATTAACTTTGTAAGGGTTATTTTTAGAACCGTCGCCAGTCACTTTAGTGTTTTGACCATCAGTAAGGTTAGTTTTAGCTTCTTTCAATTGACGTACGTTAACCGCATCAGTATCGTTTACACCGTCTTGAACGTTAGTAATTTGTTTATTACCAGCGTTGATACCGTCTTTAGTTACGGATGGGCCATTGTTGATTACTAAGCCACCATCAGTGATCTTAGTATCGCCAACTGTTAAGGAACCTTCGTTAGTAAGATTTACATTGTTGCTCAATGCATATTCTACTTTAGCGCCGTTTTCGTCGCTAGTTTGTTTTACAGTAAGGTTTTTACCGCCGGAGAATTCAACAGTTTTACCATCTGTGATTTTCTTAGCTGCTGTTTCAGAATCAGCAGTAGTATTACCAGAAGATTTAACGTTGAAGCTACTCATTGTACCAAGGCCAGCACCGCTAATTGTCATTTCGCCATTAGCAGATTTGGATACTGTGATACCGTCAGCACCTTTAACATTTACTTTACCGCCGTTAGCTGGAACATCTGTGCCGTTAGCTTGGATTGTCCAGATATCGTCAGTGTTAGCGAATGTTTTGTCGCCGTATTTAATGCGGTCGCCATCTTTCTTAATTGTTGTGTAGTTATCAGGTGTGCCTAAGTGGATTTCCTTAGTTTGGATGGAGTCGATGCCTTTGATGTTTTTATTCAAGCGAATATTCAAAGTATCGTTACCATCAGCAGTTACAGCGATGTTACCTGCAGCAGATTCGAATGTTTTTTCTTGCTCTTCAGTAACGCCTTCACCTTTAATCTTAACTGTGGAGTTAAGTTTATTTTTGTTTACAACGCTTTCGTTGTTACCAGTGAATTTCAAGCCGTCATCAGTAGTAGCAACTTCGTGTTTGTTGTTATTACTATCTTCGTAAACGATACGAGTCATACCGTCAGTACCGTTTTTACCGTCTACGCCGTCTTGACCGTTAGCACCTTTGATAGTAAGACCATCTTTACCGTCTTTACCATTCAAGCCGATAGAGCCGTCTTTACCGTTGATTACAACAGCAGAACCGTCTTTACCGTTTACACCAATCTTACCGTCAACGCCTGGTTTACCGTCTTTACCATCATTACCAACTTTGATATCATCGGACAATGCATAGTTGTAAGTATGGTTGCCAGTTACTTTATCAACGATTTGTTCAACAGTTAAGTTTTTACCTGCACCGAAGTTTACAGTTGTGCCAGGTTTTACGATTGTTGCACTGTGGTCGCCTACTGTGTTACCAGTAACGTCACCTTTCCAACCGGAGTTGTTGATTGTATCTACAACAGTTTTAACTGTAGCGATACCATTTTCACCGTCTACGCCTGGTTTGCCGTCAACGCCGTCTTTTACTTTACCAAGTGTTACGTCGTATTTAACAACACCGTTTGCATCAACGGAAGCTTTAGTGTAGTTACCGTCAACGAAGTTCAAGCCTTCAGACAATTTAACTTTTTGTTTAGCACCGCCGTTAGCTGTGTAGTTAAGTTCAGCATCGCCAAGGTTAGTTGCTTTTGCATTTACTGTGTAAATGTTTTGACCATCAGCGCCAATTGTTTTATCAACTGTTACGTTGTCACCGGCTTTAACTTCTGTCTTAGCGGATTTCAATTGTTTTACGTTAACTGCGTCAGTATCATTTACGCCAGCTTTCACGTTAGTGATGTTCAAGTCACCAGCATTGATGCCACCTTTAGTAATGGATGGACCATTGTTGATTACTAAACCACCGTCAGTGATCTTAGTATCGCCAATTGTTAAGGAACCGGATGGAGTCAAGTTAACTTCTTTGGATAATTGAACTTTCAATTTGCCATCTACGTTGTTCACGCCGATGTTGTTGTCAGTCAATTTAGTGCTGTCCGCACCGCCAGTGATATCCAATGTTTGGTTCAATTTCTTAGCGATTACTTTAGATTTATCTGCACCTTGTGCATCATCGCCAGCATATTTCATGCCGTCATCAGTAGTAGCCACTTCGTGTTTGTTGTTGTTTTTATCTTCGTATACGATACGAGTCATGCCGTCTTTGCCGTTTTTACCGTCAACGCCGTCTTGACCGTTAGCGCCTTTAATAGTAAGACCATCTTTACCGTCTTTACCATTGAGGCCGATGGAACCATCTTTACCGTTGATTACAACAGCGGAACCATCTTTACCGTTTACGCCGATCTTACCATCAACACCGTCTTTACCATCTTTACCGTCGTTACCAACTTTGATGTCATTAGACAATGCATATGTATAAGTTTGTTCACCAGTTGCATTATCGATTTTTTGAGTAATTGTCAAATTATCGCCTGCTGCGTAGGATACAGTTTTACCGTTGCCTACTGCTGTTACAGCGTGGTTACCAACTACATTACCTTTCGCATCTGTGGAGAAGGAGTAGCCGTCTTTAATTTGATCAGCCAAACCAGACAAGTCGATTTTCGCGATTGTACCAGCTTGGTTAGCACCATTGCCATCGTTGTATTTCAATGTAACGGATTTGTCTGCTGCATCATAAGAGTAAGATGTAGTAGTTTCACCTGCACGGTTGGATTGAGTTGGTGCAATGTGTAAGTCGTTAGCTTTGGAAATACGAGTTACGTCGCCAATGTTAGCTGCGTTATCGATTACATCGCCGCCAGATTTAAGGTTAGTGATGTTGTTGCCACCCATGTTCACGTTGCCACCATCGAATTTGAATTCGTTGCCGCCAATTGTCATAGTTGCAGGGCCATCATTCTTAATGGAAGTGATGTTTTTCAAATCTTTGTTCAATTGAACTTCGAGAGTATCAGTGCCATCAGCTTTTACGTTGATGTTACCAGAAGCACTCTTGAAGGATGCAGAAGTTGTTTTATCTACGCCTTCACCTTGAACTTTAACAAGACTGTTCAATTTGTTTTTGTTTACAACGTCAGTGTTATTACCAGTGAATTTCAAGCCGTCATCAGTAGTAGCCACTTCGTGTTTGTTGTTGTTTTTGTCTTCGTATACGATACGAGTGATACCATTGGTACCATTTTTACCGTCTACGCCGTCTTGACCGTTAGCGCCTTTAATAGTAAGACCATCTTTACCGTCTTTACCATTCAAGCCGATAGAACCGTCTTTACCGTTAATCACAACAGCAGAGCCGTCTTTACCGTTTACGCCGATTTTGCCGTCAACGCCGTCTTTTCCATCTTTACCGTCGTTACCAACTTTGATGTCATCGGACAATGCGTATTCAACTTTAGCGCCATCGTTGTTGCTAGTTTGTTTTACAGTCAAGTTTTTACCTGCTACCATTTCAACTGTTTTACCATCAGAGATAGTTTTTGCAGCTGTTTCGGAATCAGCAGTTGTATTACCAGAGGATTTTACATTCCATACGGATTGTGCAGCACCTGGAGCTACATGCAAGTCGTAAGTAACTTGGTTACCGTTTTCTGTTTTATTAATTGTTACAGAATTGTCGTTGGAAGTTACTACTGTACGAGCATCTTTCAATTGTTTAACGTTAACTGCATCAGTATCGTTTACGCCTGCTTTCACATTAGTAATGTTCAAGTCACCAGCGTTGATACCAGTTTTAAGAACGGATGGACCACCAGAGATAGTCAAGCCACCGTTGTTAACAACAGTATCACCAATAGTTAAGGAACCAGATGGAGTTAAGTTTACGTTGTTGTTAAGATCGTATTTAACTACGCCATCAGCAGCTACGGAAGCTGTTGTGTTGGAACCATTAGTGAAGTTCAAACCTTTATCCAATGTAACTTTTTGGTCGTTAGAGCCATTCGCTTTGTATGTCAAAGGAATTTGTTTAGCAGCTTTATCGCCATCGAATGTTACTTGGTAAGTTGTGTTATGGTTTGTTTCATCTTGAACAGGTGTAACAGTGATTGGATTGTTAGTAGTGTTCGTAGTATTTACAGTAACCGCTTCACGAGCTGCATCTTTAACAGCATTACGGGAAACATTTACTTCGTATTTAGCATTCGCATCACCAGTTTGTTTGCCGTCTGCTACAGTGATGTCAGCGATGTTAGTGTCGCCTACAGCAGCAGATTTTTTAACTACGCTTTCAACAGCAGCTTTGTCGCCTGTAGGCAAGTTGCTCAAGTCGATCTTAGCTGTTTTGTTCACTGCATTATCATTGCCATCAACATATTCCAATGTAACTGTTTTATCAGCGTTCACTGTGTATGTTTTGTCTTTGATATGAATGTCGTTAGCTTTAGAGATCGTCTTAACGTCGCCAATGTTCGCAGCGTTAGTGTTATCAGTATCATTGTTATTTACAATACCAGATTTAAGGTTAGTGATATTGTTACCACCAAGACTTACATTACCACCATTAAATGCGAAGTTGTCGCCACCGATTGTGAAAGTAGCATTGCCATCATTCTTAATTGTGTTGATGTTTTTCAAATCTTTGTTCAATTGAACTTCGAGAGTATCAGTACCATCTGCTTTTACGTTGATGTTACCAGCTGCGCTCTTGAAGGATGCAGAAGTTGTTTTATCTACGCCTTCACCTTGAACTTTTACAAGGCTATTCAATTTATGGTTGTTCACTGTATCAGTGTTGTTACCAGTGAATTTCAAACCATCATCCAAAGTAGCAACTTCGTGTTTGTTGTTGTTTTTATCTTCGTATACGATACGAGTGATACCATCTTTGCCGTTTACGCCAGGTTGACCGTTTTCAGCTTTCATAGTAAGACCATCTTTACCGTCTTTACCATTCAAACCGATAGAGCCGTCTTTACCATTGATTACAACGGAAGAACCATCTTTACCATTTACGCCGATTTTACCATCAACGCCATCTTTACCGTCTTTGCCGTCATTACCGATCTTGATATCGTTAGCCAAGTCGAATTCAACTTTAGCACCGTCGTTGTTGCTAGTTTGTTTAACAGTCAAGTTTTTACCTGCTGCCATTTCAACTGTTTTACCATCAGTGATAGTTTTTGCAGCTGTTTCAGAATCAGCAGTTGTATTACCAGTGGATTTCACATTCCATACGGATTGTGCTGCACCTGGAGCTACATGCAAGTCATAAGTAACTTGGTTACCGTTTTCAGTTTTATTAACTGTTACGGAGTTATCGTTAGAAGTTACTACTGTACGAGCATCTTTCAATTGTTTTACGTTAACTGCATCAGTATCGTTTACGCCAGCTTTCACATTAGTAATGTTCAAGTTACCAGCGTTGATACCAGTTTTAGTAACGGATGGACCACCTGTAATTGTTAAGCCACCATTATTAAGAATAGTGTCACCAATTTTTAAGGAACCATTTGGTGTTAAATCAACATCATTGGACAATGCATATGTGTAAGTATGTTCACCAGTTGCATTATCAATATTTTGAGCAACAGTTAAGTTTTTACCTGCTGCATAGGAAACAGTTTTACCATTTGCTACAGGTGTAACAGCGTGGTTACCAACTACATTGCCTTTAGCGTCAGTGGAGAAGGAGTAACCATCTTTGATTTGATCAGCCAAACCGGACAAGTCGATTTTTGCCACTGTACCAGATTGGTTAACACCGTTACCATCGTTATATTTCAATGTAACAGATTTGCTTGCTGCATCGTAAGCGTAAGATGTAGTAGTTTCACCTTGACGGTTGGATGTTGTAGGAGCAATGTGCAAGTCGTTAGCTTTGGAAATACGAGTTACGTCGCCAATGTTAGCAGCGTTATTCACTACATCGCCACCAGATTTAAGGTTAGTGATATTTTGGTCACCCATGTTGATAGGGCCGCCAGTGATGTTGATGGAGTTAGGGCCAAATTCCATTTTTGGACCATTTGTAGTATTGGAAATGGAATTGATATTAACTAAATCTTTATTCACATCGTATTTAACAACGCCTTCAGCATCTACAGAAGCTGTTGTGTTTTTACCGTTTGTGAAGTTCAAACCTTTATCCAATGTAACCTTTTGTTCGTTTGTACCATTCGCTTTGTAAGTCAAAGGAATTTGTTTAGCAGCTTTGTCGCCATCGAATGTTACTTGGTAAGTTGTGTTATGATTTGCTTCATCTTGTACAGGTGTAACAGTGATAGGGTTGTTAGTTGTGTTTGTAGTATTTACAGTAACTGCTTCACGAGCTGCGTCTTTTACGTCGTTACGGGATACGTTTACTTCGTAAGTTGCGCCTGCATCACCGAAGTTTTCACCAGCTTTAGGTGCAACTTTAGCGATGTTTTTGTCGCTAGAACCAGCTACATCTGCTTTAGCTTGTACTTTTTCAGTAGAAGCTGCAGTAGGTTTTACGTTGTTAACATCTACAGTATATACAGTTTTTGTGCTGCCATCTGCATTTTGAATTACATTGCTTGTTACTTTCGCAGCATTTTTACCTTCTACTACAACAGTGCTGTTCAATTTATTTTTAGCACTGTCGGATAAGTCAGCTACTACATTGCTACCAGCTGCAGTTGTTGTGATGTATTTGCCATTGTTAGCACCAACTACACCAAAGCTCAAGCCGCCTTGTTTGTTCAATTTTTGTAATTCAGTAGCTCCTGTGTTACCAGTCAAACCAACTGTGTTATTGAAACCGTTGTTAACGATGCTCAATTGTTCTTCAGTTGCAGCACGACCTTTTTTAGCGAAGTCAGGGGCATCCAAAGTTACGTTAGTTAAACCAGTGATGTCACCAACTTTAGCATTCAAGTTAATGTTGTGATCGCCTGCAACGTTTACAGTTTGGTTACCACCAAATACAACTTTGCCGTCGCCAGCTTTGTTTGTGATGGATGTAATGTCGTTTAAATCACCTTCAACATCTACTTTGAAAGTTTTAACGCCATTGATTTCACGGTTGCTAACCTTTGTATTCTTACCATTTTCCATATCGATGGATTTTTTAGCAAGATTTTGGATGACTGTTTCGCCACCCTTGTTGATATTGGAAAGATCTTGTTTAGCAATACCTGTGATAACAGCTGTTTCGTTAGCAACGTCTTTGTTGTTACCATCAACGTATGTCATTGTTACTTTGCCGTTATTATCAACTGCGTATTCACCTGGTTTAATGTGACGTTCGTCAGCACGGACTTGTTTCAATTGGCTAACATTAACTGCATCGTTATCATTTACGCCAGCTTTCACATTAGTAATGTTCAAACCACCAGCATTAATGCCAGTTTTTGTAACGGATGGACCACCGTTAATAGTCAAACCATTATCAGTAATGTTAGTGTCACCGATTTTGATAGACCCATCTGGAGTCAAATCAATATCTTTATTCAATGCAAATTCAACAGCTGCATTACCATTATTGTTAGTTTGTTTAATGGTCATGTTTTTGCCGGCTTGCATTTCTACAGTTTTGCCGTCACGGATTTCTTGAACGCCAGCAGAACCTTGTGCCACTTTACCTTCTGTAGCAGTAGATTTCACGTTGAAAGAGCTCATGTCGCCAGTTTTTAAACCGCTCAAGTCGATAACTGCTTTAGGGCCGTTAACAGTTTTACCATTACCGTCTTGGTAAGTTAATGTAACCTTTTTGTTAGCATCTACAGTGTATTCAGCCACATTATTGTTAGTACCTGCTGTAGGTGCAATGTGCAAGTCGTTAGCTTTGGAAATACGGACAACGTCGCCAATGTTAGCAGCATTGTTTATTACATCGCCACCAGATTTAAGGTTAGTGATGTTATTGCCACCAAGATCCAAGTTACCACCAGTGATGCTGATGTTATCACCATCAAAGTGCATTGTAGTACCACCATTGTTAGTGATAGAAGTAATGCCACCAAGATCGCTATTTAAAGAGTATGTATATGTTTGTTCACCAATAGATTGGTTGATATCTTGTTTAATTGTTAAGTTCTTACCAGCAGCATAGTTAACAGTATTACCCTTTGCTACAGTTGCAGGATTTGCAGTGCCGTCTAATTTACCGCCGTTAGCTTTAGCATTTGTTAAGAAGTCATACTTAGCAGCTGTGTCAGCAGCGTTGATTGTGTAAGTAGTTTTACCATCAGTAACAGAAGTATCAACGGTTACATTTCTACCAGCTTTTACTAAGTTAGTATCATCAAATTTCAAAGTCAATTTGGAATCTTTAGCACCGTCATCGCTAGCAGCTACAGATACACGACCTTCACCACGAACATTTAATTTACCGCCATCAGTCAAGAAGTCGCTAGAACCAGTGTTACCAGTTACAGCAACACCAACGTTTTTCAATTGAGCTACGTTAACAGCATCAGTATCTGCAGTACCTGCAGCAAGACCAGTCAATTGGCGAGTCAATGTTTTACCATTACCGATGGATACAGCAGCTGTAGTAGCTGTTTGTACATTACCTTGTAAGTTAGTATATTTACGAGTATGTAAATCAGATGGGTTGTAGCCTAGAACGCCCTTATCTGTTGTTGTAACAGAGTGATCACCAAGAGCTACACCGTTAGCAATGTTAGCTTCAGTTTCATTACCTAATGCAACAGCACCTTGTTTTGTTGCTTTAGAAAGACGACCTTCAGCAATTGCATAATCACCAGTTGCAGATGCTGCTGCACCTTGTGCAATAGAGGATGCACCAGTAGAAGTTGTTCTCATACCGATAGCAATGGCATTTTCACCAGATGCTGTAATACGGTTAGATGTCTTACCACTTTGACCGATAGCAATAGAGTTATTACCAGAAGCATCAGCACGTGCACCAATTGCAGTAGCACCAGAGCCAGTTGCATTAGTTTCACGACCGATAGCAATTGTATCTAAATGAGTAGCTGTGTTATCACGACCGATAGCGATTTGGGAGTTCTCATTACGAGTTTCAGCAAAGTTCGTCCCACCATTTGTGGAGTCAGTTAAGTTATTTTTACCGATGGAAATACCACCCATAGTTTTAGCTTTATTGAATTGACCCATGGTTACAGTATCTTGAACCTTAGATTCATTCATGTAACCTACAGCTACTGCGAAATTACCTAATGCATCAGAATATTGACCTACAGTAGTAGAATATGCCCCCGCATTTTTAGGTGTTGTTTTCCAAGAACCAGCAGTCCAGTTTTGGTTGTTATAAGAACCAATAGCGATTGCATTTTCTGCATTTGCATTATTTTTATTACCAACTGCAAGTGTTGTAGCTGCAGTTGCTTCATTACCAGCACCAATGGATGTAGCAGCGCCACCATTTGCAACGTTCATGTTACCAATTGCCATAGCAGAGTTGCCAGATGCACTATTAGCAGCACCAATTGCTACTTTACCATCATTACCGCCCACATTATCAGTTTTATTTTGGTAGCCTACAACGATAGAGTTTTGACCGGCATTATTTTTGCCATTACTTCCATCTGGAGCAGTATCAGCCCAAATGTTAACATGGCTATTACCAGTATCATAACCTGCTTGTGCTTCTAGAGGCGCAATACCACCCATAGCACCAGCTACAGCCAAGCCAGCTAATACGCTAGCCAAAACTTTTTTCTTGCCGTTATTATTTTTAGCAGTTTCAGGTACTACTACATAGCAGCCTTTAGATTTGCTATAAACGACCTTAAAAACCTTATTCATAGAAACTATGAACCCCTTTCTCTCTTATAAAGAAAACACTAAATGCCTTATATACATTTTTTGTTTCATGAATTGTTTATGACACACGTTCACATACCATTCATTAAGATATTAATATGATAACAATTTATAAACTAATTGTAAATAGAAATTCCTAAAATAATTAAAATAAATTTTATATTTCTAAACAAGATAAATTGAATTTTCTAGATATGCGTAAATATCTCCGCATCAGCATAGAATAAGGGTTTCTTTTATAGTTGTATTATATATAATATAATACATTATATATATAAGAGTATAAAATAGATCGTATCAGTTTATATTTACATTATATTTGTATATCTTATACAAGTTTATCTTCATCTAAAATATATAAACTTTCTAAATTAGATGAAGATAAAACATAGTAATAAAGCGTTTCTTCATAAATGCATAGAAAAAGGTAGTTAATATAAGCAGTCTATTATTTTATAATTGTTTATATTTGAACAGCTATTGAGCCTTAAGTAAGGACAACAATATATAAACGCAAAAAACAACGCCATCCTTTCGGATGGCGTCGTTTTGCATAAGGATTGTGTGCCCTAGTCGGGGTCCAGGGAACAGCAAGGCCCTCAAACAATCGCCGTATGAGGGCCATATGTAGTTGTTCATTATATACACTGTGCGTCACACATCATCTTCCTAATTCATTGAATATCGTTTATGTCGAGCTCTCAGTGTGTTAATGATTTATAGTTAAATTTACAAACCTTATTATTGAATCGCAGCGCGCAAGTCTACTTTTTTAGTTTCTTGGTTAGCTGGACGATTGATCGCTTCGCGAAGATCTACAGTGTGTTCATCTTGAACAGTAGGTTCTTCACTAGCTTTATTTTTTACAGTTTGTTTAGCTGCGAACCAGATTGTTTCGTTCATGTAGTGACGAAGTTCTTCGTTAGAAACGTTTTCTTGGTCTTTAGCCATTACATCCAAAATAGCATCTTCTAATGCTTGTGCTTCGTCGTCAGTCATAGGACCGCCAACGTCTTTTTGTTTTTGGATGATTTCGTTAATACGATCTGTCATGCCGCGCAATACATTGTAACCATAGCTGTTAGTGAAGCCATCTTCTTTATTGTATTTAGGCATTTCAAAGTATTCGTATTCATTTTTATTACGGTTTTCACCATTCCAGTTCAAGAACACTTCTTGACCATGTACACGACCGATGGAATGTGTACGGAAGTAGTCAGCATAGTTGTGTTTGTCATAGGAATGTAACCATTTTTTCTCAGCTTTTGTCATGCGCTCATGGTTTTCGTATTTCACTTTAGCTTTTGCGATGTTGATTTCCGCATTTTGCCAAGCTTTCACATAGTCATGAACAGCAGACACTGTTTGTGGACTAGCCACTGGAACCAATACTACATTGCCCAATGCTGGAGCAGATACTGGATTACGTAAAATTAGGTTATCGTCATATGTTGGAGCGGATTGTGCACCTACAACGCCTGTAGAAATAACAAGAGCCGCTGCACAAGCAAGTAATGTAGATTTTTTCATTCTATATTCCTCTTTTCTATCGTTAGATTATGGTGAAAGTATCTCTCACGCGTTTCACGTTCATATTTAAAAGCATTATTTTCATAAACAATAGGGAGAGGTAAGCGCTACGCTAGGTAGCGCATACCTTCCTTTGTTCATTCAGTTCTTACACTCACAAATGATTACATACCAAGTTTTGCCATCATAGCAGCAATTTGAGCTTTCATTTGTTCGTTTTCAGCTTTCAAATCAGATACTTCTGTTTTTAATCCAGCGTTTTGTGCTTTAACGGAAGCCATTTCTTGTTGCATTGCATAAGCAGAGCTGATAGGGCCTTTGCGGTAACGATCTGCTACAGCAGCTTCGCTATC
>FLSH01439712.1_pt1 | contig 13417 bp, 8 predicted proteins | sample 1550441 | NCBI WGS metagenome assembly FLSH01 (sample SAMEA4031756, study PRJEB14383) | metagenome | biome: human; feature: oral; material: saliva | place: Philippines | collected 2014 | reverse complement strand
ACCCGCCCGAACCCGGACGACCCGACCGGCAAGTCCACCATGCGCCGCGTGGAAGACGTGCTCGACGTCTGGTTCGACTCCGGCTCCATGCCCTACGCACAGGTGCACTACCCCTTCGAGAACCAGGAATGGTTCGAGAACCACTACCCGGCAGACTTCATCGTCGAGTACATCGGTCAGACCCGCGGCTGGTTCTACGTGCTGCACGTGTTGGCGACCGCGCTCTTCGATCGCCCCGCGTTCAAGAACGTCATCAGCCACGGTATTGTGCTCGGCTCGGACGGCCAGAAGATGTCCAAGTCCCTGCGCAACTACCCGGACGTCTCCGAGGTCCTCGACCGCGACGGCTCCGACGCAATGCGCTGGTTCCTGATGTCCTCCCCGATCCTGCGCGGCGGCAACCTGATCGTGACCGAGCAGGGCATCCGCGAGGGTGTTCGCCAGGTCATGCTGCCGCTGTGGAACGTCTACCACTTCTTCGCCCTGTACGCTAACGCCGCCAACAACGGCGAAGGCTACAGCGCAAAGCTCAAGTACGACTCGCAGCACGTGATGGACCGCTTCATCCTCGGCAAGACCCGCGAACTCATCGAGCAGGTCACCGCAGCGATGGACTCCTACGACATCTGGAACGCCTGCGAATCCCTGCGCCAGTACGCCGACGCACTGACCAACTGGTACGTGCGCCGCTCCCGCGAGCGCTTCTTCAACGAAGACACCGACGCATTCGACACCCTCTACACCGCACTGGTGACCGTGTCGAAGGTCGCCGCGTCCCTGCTGCCGCTCAGCAGCGAGGAAATCTACCGCGGCCTCACCGGTGAACGCTCCGTGCACCTGGCTGACTGGCCCGAGGCATCCGCTTTCGCTGACGAGTCTGACCTGCTGGCTCTCATGCAGACCGTGCGTGAGGTCTGCTCCGCCGGTTCGGCACTGCGCAAGGAAAAGAAGATCCGCGTGCGCCAGCCGCTGCAGAAGATGACCGTGGCGATCGCACCCGAGCAGTTCGCTGCCCTGGGTACCGCTTTCGGTGAGAAGGGCGCGGAGTACTTCGCGAACATCGTCGAGGACGAGCTGAACCTGCGCCAGGTGGAACTGGTCAGCGCCGACACCGTCGACCCCGCCGACTACGGCATCTCCCAGCAGCTGAAGGTCAACGCACGTGCGGCAGGCCCGCGTCTGGGCAAGCAGGTGCAGGTTGCTATTAAGGCATCCAAGTCCGGTGACTGGACCGTGACCGAGGACGGTACCGTCCTGGTCGGCGTGGCAGCTCTGGACGGCGGCCTGGCTCTGGAAGAGGGCGAATACGAGCTGGCAACCGTGGTTGCCGCTGACGCTGAGGGTGCTGAGCACACTGCGGCTGCGGTTCTGCCCGGCGGCTTCCTGGTCCTCAACATTGAGCTGACCGACGAGCTGATTGCCGAGGGTATCGCCCGCGACACCATCCGCGCTATTCAGCAGGCACGTAAGGACGCCGACCTGAACGTTGCGGACCGCATCAACTTGAGCATCGCGGCACCGGAGGAAACTCTGGCAGCTCTGCGCGCCAACGAAGCGCTGGTGACCGGCGAAACCCTCGCCGTGTCCCTGCAGCTGAGCGAAGCAGCCGAGCTGAGCATTAGCGTAGCCAAGGCATAAAACGCCTGAATCGTACGGCCGTCCCGCCCCTTGACCGGGTGGGGCGGCCCGTCGTCTATCCCGCCGCACGGTTATCCCGCCGCACGGTGGGCCCCTGCCGGCACTGGCTGGTTATCCCAGTCCGGCTATCCCAGTGAGGAGAACAATGAGCGAGAAGAATTACCCCGCAATTCCCGACCCCGAGGGCGTGGAGCGGGTCTACGGTGAACTGCTGGCGCGAGCACCCGAAAACAAGATGGCGCCGCGCCTGGACGCCGTAGCGCGCGCCGTCGAAATCCTCGGCGATGTGCACCGTGCCGCGCCGGTCATCCACATCACCGGCACGAACGGCAAGACCAGCACCGCCCGCATGATTGAGGCGCTACTGCTCGGCCACGACCTGCGCGTGGGCCGCTTTACCAGCCCGCACCTCGAAAGCGTCACCGAACGTATCTGCATCAACGGCGCGCCCGTACCGGATGCCACCTTCGTGCGCATTTGGGAGGAAATCGCCCCCTACCTGCAGATTGTGGACGCGGAGATGACCTCCCGCGGCGAGCCCGCCCTGACCTTCTTCGAGTCCGTTACCGTGCTCGCCTTCGCGATTTTCGCGGACGAGCCGGTGGATGTGGTGGTGCTCGAGGTCGGTATCGGCGGCACCTGGGACTCCACGAACGTTGCCGACGGCGTGGTTTCCGTGGTCACCCCAATCGGTCTGGACCACACCGATATGCTCGGCGAAACCCTCGCCGAGATTGCAACCGAAAAGTCTGGCATTATCAAGCCCGGCGGCTTCCTGATTTCTGCCGCACAGGACCCTGAAGCGGCGGACGTGCTGCTCGCCTCCGCCCGCGAGAAGGAAGCATCCTTCGCCTTCGAGGGCGTGGAGTTCGGCATTATCTCCCGTGAGCTTGCGGTCGGCGGTCAGTTGCTGACCCTGCGCGGCCTGGCGGGCGAATACCCGGATGTGCCGCTCTCCCTGCACGGTGCGCATCAGGCGCAGAACGCCGTGGTGGCTCTTGCCGCCGTGGAGGCGTTCTTCGGCGGTCAGCGTCAGCTGCCCGAGGACGTGGTGCGTACCGCGTTTGAGACGGTGCGCTCGCCGGGCCGTCTGGAGGTTGTGCGTACCGAGCCGCTGACCATCCTGGACGCCGGTCACAACCCGCACGGCGTGCGTGCGTCTGCGGCCGCGCTGACTGAGGCATTCAAGCTGTCGCACCTGCACGCTGTGGTTGGCATCCTGGGTGAGAAGGATGCTCTGGGCATGTTTGAGACCATGCGCGAAGAGTACGTGGACGCTTCGGACGGCACCTTCCGCCTGTACCTGGCGGCGTCGGATTCGCCGCGTGCGATTGCGCCGGAGCGTCTGCACGAGCTGGCGCTGGATGCGGGTCTGGACGAAGACTCGATCGAGGTGTTTGAGCACCTGGACGAGGCAATTGCCACCGCCATGGAGAACGCCCTCTTTGAGCAGGAGTCGGCTGGTGTGCTGATTACCGGCTCGATTACGGTCATTGGTGAGGCGCGTACCCTGCTGGCGGCGCATGAGGAGGCGAAGACCCCCGGCGCTGAGGCTGAGGAGCTGCCGGATGAGCTGCCCGCCGAGGGTGCTTATGCGGGTTCTGCGGGTGCGGCGTCGGCTTCGACTCTGGCTGCCGCGGCGGCTGCGGCTGCTTCTGCTGAGCCGGATGAGCTGCTGGACGGCATCATGGCTGAGCTGGGTGGCGAGTCTGCGGCGGGTTCTTCGCTGGAGGATTCACTGGGTCTGCCGCTGGGCGACTCGTACACCGATGATTTCTTCGGCGATGATGACTCCGAGGACGATGCGGATCACTAAGGCGACCTGTTGAGGTTGCAGACATGAGGCGGGGTGCCCCTCCGGCTGGTTTTACTGGCTGGGGGAGTGGTGCCCCGTTTTTTCGTGCCTCCGCTTTTGTGTCCCGCCTTTTCGCGCCGCTGCCTTTTCGATTCTGCCCGCATGCCCTCACGCTCCCACTCGAACACATGCGCTCTCACGTGTTCCCATGGGCTCTCACCTAACCCCAATCGCTCAAATTCAACCGGCATCGCTCGCCTTCACCCACCCAAAAATCGAAAAGAACGAAAATTTTCGGGCACCGGGGGTGTAAAACCGGGCACGCCGTCGCGTCCCGGTGCTATATTCGCTGAGGCGCCGGCCCCACTGTCTGAGGCCGCACCAACACACCCGCACACATACGCATACCAGCGACGGTATGCCACATAGCGAAAGGCACCCATCATGCCCGCACCCTTCACCGATTTGATCGGCACCGATTCGTTCACCGAGTCCCTACGCCAGGAGAACCTCGCCACCTGGCTTTCCGCCACGAATCACCGTTTTGTTGCTGAGCTTTTTGACGGCTCGATTGCCCCGCAGGTCATGGCGGGGTACCTGGTGCAGGACTACCGCTTCCTCGATACCTTCCTTGCCCTGATTGGTGGCGCTATTGCTAACGCCGATACTCTCGCGGGCCGCCTGCGCCTCTCCAAGTTCGCGGGCGAAATCGCCGGTGACGAGAACACCTACTTCCTGCGCAGCTTTGAGACTCTCGGCGTGACCGAGCATCAGCGTGAATCCATGCCCGATACGGAGGCGACCACCGGCTTCAAGCGTCTCTTCCTGGATGCGGCGGCAAGCGGTAGCTACGCGGCGATCCTGTCGGTGCTGGTGGTGTGTGAGGGTCTGTACCTGGATTGGGCGTCCAAGGCTCCCGCTAAGCGCCCCGATTCTTTTGTGCACCACGAGTGGATCACCCTGCATGACTACCCGGAGTTCCGTGAACTGGTTGATTTCCTGCGCCGCGAACTGGACCGTGTGGGCCCGTCCGATGCGCAGCGTGCCCGCGAGTTCTTTAGCCGCGCGGTGGAGCTGGAGCAGCTGTTCTTTGACGAGTCGTACACCCACCCGCTGCCCTAAGTAATACCCTTGATGAAACCCCCGGAAGGTTCCGCCCGCCGCTGAGTTGCGGGCGCCTCCCGGGGGTTTTGGCGTGCTGAAGAGGCCCTGAAGGCGCCACGAACGTGCCCCGAAGGCGCCCCGAGAGCGCCCCGAAAGCGCGCCCATCTGCGTAAAATAGCGCGTCATAAAACAGAACATTTAGGCTGATGGCGTGCCATTTGGTGGTGTGAGAAGTTAGGATAAATGAGGTACTGCTTCCGGGGTGCTGGCTATGCCGCGCCGGTAAGTACCACCGTAAAACACTATCTAAAGGAGTCGTATGAGTACCGCCGCATCGAGTACTACCGAGCCCACCCACGCTGAGAAGGAAAAGCAGCACGGGCACGCGGGAACCCGGGGCCGCTACTCAGACCGACAGCTCGGATTCTGGCTGGTTGGTGCCGGCCTGATTGCACTCATTTCTTCGGCGATTCTGGTGTATGAGCGCCTGCAGATTTACATTGATGCCGGCCACTCCACAGTCTGCGATATCAACGCCCTGCTCAGCTGCGGCACGGTGATGCGCACCCCGCAGGCGGAGGCTTTCGGCTTCCCGAACCCGTTCATCGGCCTGGTGGGCTTCTCGATTGTGGTGACTATCGGCGCCTCGATGATGGCGGGTGCACAGTTTAAGAAGTGGTTCTGGGTGTGCATGAACATTGGTTTGGCTGCGGCAACCGCGTTCATTATGTGGCTGTGGTACCAGACGACGTTCCAGATCAACGCCCTGTGCCTGTTCTGCATGATCGTGTGGGTTATGACCATCACGCTTTTTGTGAAGACCACGGTCCGCAACGTCTCGGCGGGGGTCATCCCGGCGTCGCAGTCGATGCGTGAGAGCGCTCGCGGCTGGTCCTGGTTTGCGATTAGCCTGTGGCTGATCCTGATTTTCGGCATTATTGTGATCCGCTTCTTTGAGGTCATTGTGAATATGATGCGCTAAGCGTTCATCTCTGAGCTTGGTTTGAGGGCTGATGCCCCGAACATGCAACGCCCCGGTGCCTGTTGGTGCCGGGGCGTTGCTGTGTCTGCGGGCGGGTGAGGTTGCGCTGGGCTGGTTACAACGGATAGCAGAGGAGGCGCCGGGCTGGGGTATCGGGTAGTGGGGGAGGCGCCGGTGACCCCGCCGGTGACCCTGCCGGTGGCGGTCAGCGGGGAAGCGGCGCGGGTGCGTATAATGGTCAGGTATATTCTTGAGCGGCATCGGTCGGAGCGGCCCGCGGGTTTTACCTGCGGCGTCGGTTGCCTGCCGTTCTGCTGGACACTAGATTCTTGATACCCCTTCGAGGAGAACCGTGAAAACTGCCGGAATTGCCGCAATGGGCGTTGCTGCCGTTATTTTTCTGACTGCCCTGCTGTTGCTGACTGCCGGCCACTTCTCGCTGCTGTGGGTGATTCTGCTGGTGGTTTCTCCGTTTGTTTTCATTCTGGGTGTTCCGTTTGCGACCGGTTCCGGCCCGGAGTACCTGCCGACCGACCCGAAGCTTGCTCAGCAGGCTCGTGAGGCGCGCGATGCGGAGCTGGGCCTGGACTAGCCCCTCCTTTAGAACTTTTTGAAGCCGGGTGGTGCCAAGTGGCACGCCCGGCTTTGCTGTACCCGCTGGGCGCCCGCCGTAATGTACCTGCCGCACTGTGCCCGCTAGACGCCTGCCGCAATAACGGCCGCCGCAATGTGCTCGCGCATCCTGCCGGAAGTGGGACCCCGGATAGGTTGAGTGAGGTGGCTTAGAGGCGCCCTCTACCGGGTATAATGGAACACGGTGTCTTGTGCGCCCCGCACGCGCATAAAGATCCCCACCAACGCATCGAGGGAGAGTACCCGAAGAGCGCCGGCTATAAGCCGCGGAGCATAACTGTCGCACCGCGCGGGCCGCCCGCCTCGGCGAAGAAACCCGAAGACCGGCAGGGCACCCAGGAAGGGTGTGAGCGTGCCGTGCTCGAGAGCGAGGTGGCTGTGACCGTCGCGGCGCGCTCTGCGTTCCGCCCGCTCGCCCCCTACGGCAGAAGCACTGAACGAGATAGTGCCCGGTAGCGCCGATGAATGCGCACCGTAGGGTGAGGCTTGAGCCGCGGTGGCAGCAACTAGGCTTTGCGCTGTATGCGCGCTGTTAAAATCCTTGCGGTGCGGAGCAGGGTGTAACGAAAGAAGATTAATGTCTGACGAGAAGAACGTCGAACTTGGGGTTTTTGAGGCGCTGAACGCCCTCGCGGAGGAGAAGAACGCCTCTGCGGAGACCCGTGAGACTCTGCGTAAGAATGTTCGCGAGAGCTCTGAAGCCCAGCAGGGCACTGAGCGTCGCCGTCCGGGTCGCCCGAAGAAGGAGAAGGCTCCTGAGGTTCCCCTGGATGAGGCGATTGCTGCCGGCCTGACCAACCTGCGTAACGCTAAGGCTAAGCACGCGCCGGCACCGAAGGTTGCCGCTCCCGTTGCGTCTGAGACCGAGGTTGCTTCTACTCTGGATAGCCTGTTTGAGGCTGCTGAGAAGAAGGCGGCTGAGCCTGCTGTCGTGGAGAACACCGCCAAGGTTGAGACCGTCGAGAAGACTGCGAAGGTAGAAACCGTCGAGAAGACCGCAAAGGTCGAGGAAGTTGTCGCTCCCGCCGCTGAGCCCGCTGCTGAGTCTGCCGTTGAGGTGAAGGAAGAGACCGCCAAGGTTGAGGTCGTAACTCCCGCACAGGCTGCTGAGAAGACCGAGGCTACCGCTGAAGCTGCTGAGCAGAAGGCTGAAGAAGCCGCCGCAGAGCAGCCCGCTGAGTCTACTGTAGTTGCTGAGGAGTCTGCAACCGAAGAGCCCGCAGTTGAGGAGCCTGAAGTAGCTCCCGAGCCGGTCAAGACCATTAGCGACCTGCAGCGCGAAAAGCTGCAGGAGCTGCGCTCGCGTACCCCCATGGGTGCGATGCCGCTGTTCATGGCTCCCGAGCCGGAGGAGCTGAGCGAGCTCGCTGTTGCCGCCAAGCTGGAGCGTGAGGCACGCCGCGCCGCTGCCGAGGAGCAGAAGCGTAAGGAGCGCATGGAGCGCCGCCGCGAGGAGGCTGCCGCTGAGGCTGAGGTGACGAGCCACCGTCGCCGTCGCCGTCGCCGCGGTACCGAAGATATTGAGATTGAGGGCGGCGTTGATGATGACGTTGAGACCGTCACCAAGGTGCGTGCACCGCGCCTGGCTGACTCTCACGCATCCAACACTGTGACCGGTGTGCGCGGTTCTACCCGCCTGGAGGCGAAGCGTGTGCGCCGCCGCGAGTCCCGTTCCCTGGGTCGCCGCCGCCACATCGTGACTGAGGCTGAGTTCTTGGCTCGCCGCGAGTCTGTGGACCGTCAGATGCTGGTTCGTCAGAAGGACGGCCGCATCCAGATTGGTGTGCTTGAGGACGGCGTGCTGGCTGAGCACTTCGTGTCTAAGACCCAGCAGGATTCCCTGATTGGCAACGTGTACCTGGGTAAGGTGCAGAACGTTCTGCCGTCTATGGAAGCTGCGTTCGTGGACATTGGACGCGGCCGCAACGCTGTGCTGTACGCGGGCGAGGTCAACTGGGATGTGACCGGTCTGGACGGTGCGCCCCGCAAGATTGAGAACGCCCTGAAGCCCGGCGATTCGGTTCTGGTGCAGGTCACTAAGGACCCGATTGGTCACAAGGGTGCCCGCCTGACCAGCCAGGTTTCCCTGCCCGGTCGCTTCCTGGTGTACGTGCCGGGTGGTTCGATGACCGGTATTTCCCGCAAGCTGCCCGACACTGAGCGTGCTCGCCTGAAGAAGATTCTGAAGGATAAGCTGCCCGAGGGTGCTGGCGTGATTGTTCGTACCGCGGCGGAGGGTGCTTCTGAGGAGGAGTTGACCCACGACATTAACCGTCTGCGTGCGCAGTGGGAAGAGATTCAGGAGAAGGCTAACTCCCGCAAGGTGCTGGCTCCGGAGATGCTCTACCAGGAGCCCGACCTGATGATTAAGACCGTGCGTGATGTCTTCAATGAGGACTTCACCGCGATGATTGTTCAGGGCGAGAACGCGTGGGATTCCATTGAGGCGTACGTGACCTACGTGGCGCCGGACCTGGTCTCCCGCCTGCAGCAGTGGGACGGCGACGACGACCTCTTCGACCACTACCGCATTAACGAGCAGCTGGCGAAGGCACTGGACCGTAAGGTGTACCTGCCGTCGGGTGGTTCGCTGGTGATTGACCGTACCGAAGCCATGACCGTGGTGGACGTGAACACCGGTAAGTTCACCGGTAGCGGCGGCAACCTGGAAGAGACTGTCACCAAGAACAACCTGGAAGCTGCTGAGGAGATTGTCCGTCAGCTGCGTCTGCGCGATATCGGCGGCATTATCGTCATTGACTTCATTGACATGGTGCTTGAGTCGAACCGTGACCTGGTTCTGCGTCGCCTGATTGAGTGCCTGGGCCGTGACCGAACCAAGCATCAGGTGGCTGAGGTGACTTCGCTGGGTCTGGTTCAGATGACCCGCAAGCGCCTGGGTACCGGTCTGCTTGAGGTCTTCTCGGAGCCCTGTGAGCACTGCGCCGGTCGTGGCCTGGTGGTTCACGATCAGCCGCTGAGCGGTCGTAGCGGTGGCGCGTCGGATTACATTCACCGCCATGAGCGTAATGACCGTAAGCGTAGCCGTGCGGCTGCCCGCGAGGATTCTCGTGACCAGCAGAAGCAGGATGCTCTGGAGTCGAAGAAGGCTGAGCGCCGTAACGCTATGGCTGCGGTGGCTGCCGCATCCGCTCATAGCGAGGAAGCTTCGGAGGAGACCGCTTCGACCCGTAAGAAGCGTAAGCGCCGCAAGCGTTCGCGCCGCGCGGAGACCGCTGAGCTTTCGCTTGAGCAGGAGATTCAGGGTATTGCCGAGGCTGCCAGCGAGCAGGCTCACGCGGAGGTTGCTCAGCGTGAGGACAAGGTCGCTGAGGTCACCGAAGGCAACTGGATTGGTGAGCAGGGCGGTTTCTCCCTGGAGCAGCTGGCGAGCGCGTTCGACCGCGTGGAGGAGCAGTCCGCTGAGGATTCCTCGAAGGAGCCTGCTGAGGGACGTTCGGATCAGGAGCGGGCGGAGGAGCGTCGTTCGTCCAAGCGTGGCGAGAAGAAGTCTTCTCGTAACCGTCAGCGCCGCGAGCTGACCGATGCGGATATTGCCGCTGTGGAGGATTCCGGCGCGGGTTCGCTGGAGGACGAGCACCACGTTGACCCGGAGCTCGACCCGCGCTTTAGCCGCTCTTCGGATCGTTTTGAGGCGATTCGTGCTGGCGAGGCGAAGGCTCGTGCTTCTCAGAAGGCCGGCCGTCTTGCCCGTACTGAGGGTGAGTCGTTCCGTTCGGGCCGTGAGGATCGTTCGGCGAAGCGCCAGAACGCTGAGCAGCAGAGCACTGAGCACAAGGGCGCTGAGGCAAACTCCGAGCAGAAGGCTCAGGAGCCCAAGCGCATTGAGCGTGAGGACCTGCGCATTGAGGATGTTCGTGAGACTCCGCGTGCGTCCCGCCGCCGTGCTCGTCGCGCCGCTGATGAGAAGCGCGCCGAGAAGGCAGCTGAGCAGGCAGCCGCAAAGTCTGATAAGGTTGAGAAGTCTGAGCCTCGCACGGTTGTGACCGGCGTGATTGGTGCTCCGGCTGTGACCGGTGTGGTGGGCGCAGCTCCCGCAGCGGTTGAGGCTCCGGTTGAGGATCAGACGCCTGCGGCTCAGGTGCCCGGTTCGACCCCGCGTAAGCGTCGCACTCGCCGTGCGGCTTCGAGCGCCGGTGCCGGTGCTCAGGTCGTGACCGTGGACGCTTCCGAGCGTGCTGAGGGTTCCGTGGTTGCTTCCGCTTCTGTTGCGGATGTGGCTCCGGTGTCTGATGACGCTTCGGCCCCTGTTTTGTTCGGCATTGGCGTTGCTGCTGCCGACATTAAGCGTGAAGGTAAGGACGATTAGTCTTTAGCTTCCGATCATCGGACATCCGATGGTGTGTTGTATATGAGATAGCCTCGGTAGGGCGAGCCGGAACTTCCCTACCGAGGCTATTTTTTCTGTGCGTGTGCTGCGTCATTTTAAAGGCGCTATTAAGAGTGCGGTGCAGTATTAGAGGAGCATCACGTGCCGACTTCGAGCGTTCCGCAAAATTATCTATTGCGCGGCGCGTAGATCATGCCGTATCCTTAAGGACTGGTGTTTATCTCAGTGAAGCCCTATCGACGCAGGGCCAGCGGGAGACACCGCTCCCACCCGCATCGTCTTCGGCACGGTCGAGTATCGGCTGAGTTTGGAACGTGCGGGAGAGAGACACCACCGGTGAGCCTCGCGTGTTGGCTTCGGCGGGCAATCCCGTCGGAACGCACGGGCCGTTCCTTCTTGTTCGCGGTCTTTTGACTGGCGGGGGAGGGCGCACAGCAATGAAAGCGCAGGCTGCTCATTCGTGTGAGATTCAAGAAGCAAGTTGTCGAGAAAAGTGAGTCCCATAGTGGCATACGCGATTGTACGCGCTGGCGGCCGCCAGGAGAAGGTTTCCGTAGGCGACCTCGTTACCCTTGACCGTGTTGCAGGCGAGCCCGGCAGCACCATCGAGCTGCCCGTGCTGCTGCTCGTCGACGGTGACAAGGTCACCGCTGACGCAAAGTCCCTGGCTTCCGCCAAGGTTGTTGCTGAGAAGGTTGAGGACCTGCGCGGTCCGAAGATCGTTATTCAGAAGTACAAGAACAAGACCGGTTACAAGAAGCGTCAGGGCTTCCGCGCCGAGCTGACCACCGTCAAGATTACCGCTATCAACGCGTAATCGAAACGACCGGAATTCAACCCTAAGGTAGGAATACAGAATGGCACACAAGAAGGGCGCAAGCTCCACCCGTAACGGCCGTGACTCGAACCCCCAGTACCTCGGTGTTAAGCGCTACGGCGGCCAGTCCGTCAACGCAGGCGAGATTCTCGTTCGCCAGCGCGGCACCCACTTCCACCCCGGCCTGAACGTTGGCCGCGGTGGCGACGACACCCTGTTCGCTCTGGCAGCAGGCACCGTCGAATTCGGTACCCGCAAGGGCCGCAAGGTCGTTAACATCCTGGCAGCAGCTGAGTAATACTCACCGCTAGGGCAGAGGGGGTAGGCGTTAGTCTACCCCCTCTCGCTATGACCTCGAATGCCGTGGATGCCCGCCTGTGCTGGGCTCCACGATGAGGCGCCCCCCACCCCGGTCGCGCCTGCCGCCGCATCCGCAGCATGATTGGTGTGTGCCGTGCGGTGGCGAAGTGAAGATTTTCCAAGATAAGGAGAACCCGTGGCAGAATTCGTGGACCGCGTGGTCTTGCATGTATCTGGCGGTCGCGGAGGTAACGGCTGCGTCTCCGTGCGACGTGAAAAGTTTAAGCCCCTGGGCGGCCCTAACGGCGGTAACGGTGGTAATGGTGGCGCGGTGATTCTGCGCGTGGATAACCAGACCACGACCCTGTTGGAGTACCACCACAGTCCGCATCAGCACGCCCCGAATGGCGATATTGGTCGTGGCGATATGCACCACGGCTTCAACGGTGAGGACCTGGTCCTGACCGTGCCGCAGGGTACTGTGGTGAAGGACCGCGAGGGTAATGTTTTGGCTGACCTGCTGCGTGTGGGCGACGAGTATGTTGCTGCGCGTGGTGGTATGGGTGGTCTGGGTAATGCTGCGTTGGCTTCGGCTAAGCGTAAGGCTCCCGGTTTTGCTCTGTTGGGCACCCCCGGTGAAGAGGCTGATATTGTTCTGGAGCTGAAGTCCATTGCGGATGTGGCTCTGGTGGGTTACCCGTCGGCTGGTAAGTCTTCGTTGATTGCTGCGATTTCTGCGGCGCGTCCGAAGATTGCTGATTACCCGTTCACCACTCTGATCCCGAACCTGGGTGTGGTGCAGGCGGGCGATGTTCGCTACACCGTTGCGGATGTTCCGGGTCTGATTGAGGGCGCTTCTGAGGGCCGCGGTCTGGGTCACCGTTTCCTGCGCCATGTGGAGCGTTCTTCGGCTCTGGTGCACGTGATTGACTGTGCAACTCTGGAGCCGGGCCGTGACCCGATTAGCGACTTTGAGGTGATTCGCGGCGAGCTGCAGAACTACGAGGTTGACCCGACTGCGGGTGTGACCGTGCCGCTGCATGAGCGTCCGCAGATTGTGGTGCTCAATAAGATTGACGTTCCTGAGGCTCGTGAGCTGGCGGAGTTTGTCCGCCCCGAGTTTGAGGAGATGGGCTTTAAGGTCTTCGAGATTTCGACGGCTTCCCATGAGGGCCTGAAGCCTCTCATCTTCGCGATGGCAAAGCTCGTGGAGGAGGACCGTGTGGCTCGTGCCGCTGCCGAGAAGGAAGCGGAGCGTGTGGTTGTTGAGGCTCCTGTGGTTCGCCCGAAGGGCTTCCGCGGTAAGAAGAAGCAGGAGTTCATTATTCGCCGCGAGGAGCGTAACCTTGAGCCGCTGTTCCGCGTGATTGGTGAGAAGCCTGAGCGTTGGATTCAGCAGACTGACTTCAATAATGATGAGGCTGTCGGCTACCTGGCGGACCGCCTGGCGCGCCTGGGTGTTGAGGATGAGCTGTTCAAGGCTGGTGCTCGTGCCGGTGACGCCGTGGTGATTGGTGAGAACGACAACTCGGTCATCTTCGATTGGGAGCCGACCATGGTCGGTGGCGCCGAGCTGCTGTCCTCCCCGCGTGGTACGGACGCTCGTCTGGAAGAGATTATTCGCCCGACTCGTGCGCAGAAGCGTGTGGAGTACAAGGAGCGTATGGACGCGAAGGCGGAGGCTCGTGCCGAGCTGGAGTCCGAGCGTGTTGCAGGCGTGTGGACCGAGTCGGTTGAGTACCGCAAGAAGCTGAAGGAAGGCAAGGTCGACGAGAATATCGACATGCCGAACGTTGA
>FLSH01000818.1_pt1 | contig 13533 bp, 9 predicted proteins | sample 1550441 | NCBI WGS metagenome assembly FLSH01 (sample SAMEA4031756, study PRJEB14383) | metagenome | biome: human; feature: oral; material: saliva | place: Philippines | collected 2014 | reverse complement strand
TTTGCCATTGTAGGCCAGCATCCTTATGACCCTAATCACGTTATCATTCCCGAAATTTTGAAGGCTAATGGCTATCAAACGGGGATGTTTGGTAAATGGGCTGGCGGCTACGAAGGTTCTGAATCAACTCCCGACAAACGTGGTATTGACGAATTCTTTGGCTATATTTGCCAGTTCCAAGCCCATCTTTATTATCCTAATTTCCTTAATTCCTACAGCCGATCTCTGGGAGATAAGGGCGTGAAGCGTGTCGTCTTAGAAGACAATATCGCTTATCCGATGTTTGGAGACGATTATTTCAAGCGCCAATCTTACTCTGCTGATCTCATTCATCAGCACGCTTTACAATGGCTTAAGAAGCAAACGGCCGACAAACCCTTTCTCGGCATCTTCACATATACGTTGCCTCATGCCGAACTTGCACAGCCCAACGACTCTCTTTTGGCTTTCTACAAACGACGATTCTTTACAGATAAGACCTGGGGAGGCCAGGAAGCATCTCGTTATAACGCTGTAGTGCACACGCATGCACAGTTTGCTGCCATGATTACACGACTCGATGCATACGTTGGAGAGATTGTAAACGTGTTGAAACAAAAGGGACTTGACGACAACACTATCGTCATTTTTACGAGTGATAATGGCCCACATGAAGAGGGAGGAGCAGACCCTTCATTCTTTAATCGCGATGGAAAGTTGCGGGGAATCAAGCGACAATGTTTCGAAGGAGGAATCAGAATACCATTCATTGTCTATTGGAAGGGCCACATAGAAGCAGGTAAAGTGAACACCACTCCATTCGCTTTCTACGACCTTATGCCTACATTCTGCGACCTTGCTGGCGTGAAAAACTATGCAAAACGCTATCGAAACAAACGCTCAAAAGACGATTATTTTGATGGCATCTCTATTGTTCCAACGCTCCTTGGCCATGAGAATGCACAGCAACACCACCCATATCTCTATTGGGAATTTGCCGAAACAAACCAGATTGCAGTGCGAATGGGCGACTGGAAGCTTGTGGTTATCAAGGGTGTTCCGCATCTTTTTAACCTCGCAAATGATTTACATGAAGACCACGATGTGGCTGCCTTACACCCTGAAGTGGTTCAAAAGATGATTGATATCATTTATAAAGAGCATGTAGACAGTAAGTTATTCCCTATCACCCTGCCTCAAAAACAAAGCTCATAAGGCTGCACTAAGTTCATGAACTGCGTTGACTAACGAGGCTTGAAAACGCAAAAGGAAGGGTCGATTAAGGCATGAAACATCTTAACAAAACACTTCTGTCCGTGCGAACAAAGACAACTCTGCTTCAAATAAGCGCCGTTTTTTGATGTTTTATAACACGCTATGAATCAACATATTATAAGAAACATCTTATGATTCCATTTATTTTCTGCTGTAAAATGACGCATTTCACGATATGATTTCAGGCATTTTATTGGGTAAATTGCATCATTTCGGAAGCTGTTTTGACAAAGATTGCTGTTCTATCTCACTCATTTTAGCACCTATTATAGGTTTAGAGAGACAAAAAACAATGCTATTTTGCCATTTATTCCCATTGTTTTGAGGTTTTATTTTCCTATTTCTCCCAAAATAAAGTAGGTTTTTATAAGATATTTTTTGACAGCTTACGCCACATACATCAAACGACTTTCGCTCACAAAAACCTATGGATTGAACCATCAACATACAGACTTTAAAACGCCATCAACATGCAAGCAAAGTATTGTTTGACGAGAACAATGAGCGTTAAGAATTGTTTTCACGGATTAATATTTAATAAATCACGTTATATGTCCCAGAAAAGAGTTATCTTTGTTTACTGATTCTATGCGATAAAACTCACAGAACTAAAAACGAGAAAACAATTATATAATGAGAAACTTAAATGAGATTTTGCCTTGGGAAGACCGCCCTCAAGACTGCAAAGATGTGATGTGGAGGTATAGTCAGAACCCCATCATCAACCGATATGACATTCCTTGTTCGAACAGTATATTCAATAGTGCTGTCGTTCCGTTTGAAAACGGCTTTGCAGGAGTGTTCCGTTGTGACAACAAAGCTGTGCAAATGAACATTTTTGCAGGCTTCAGTGATGATGGAATCCATTGGAAAATCAACGAAGATCCTATCGTTTTTGAAGCTGGAAACACTGACATGATTGAGTCAGAATATAAATATGACCCGCGAGTAACATGGATTGAGGACCGTTATTGGATTACTTGGTGCAATGGTTACCATGGACCTACGATAGGAATTGGCTATACTTTCGACTTCAAGACCTTCTATCAGTGTGAGAATGCCTTTCTTCCATTCAATCGAAATGGTGTGCTTTTCCCTGAGAAAATCAATGGAAAGTATGCCCTTTTGAGCCGCCCCAGCGACAATGGACACACACCTTTCGGCGACATCTACCTCAGTTTCAGTCCTGATATGAAGTATTGGGGTGAGCATCGCTGCGTGATGTCACCAACTCCTTTCCCTCAAAGTGCATGGCAATGTACAAAGATTGGTGCCGGTCCTGTACCCTTCTTAGTCGATGAAGGCTGGCTATTGTTCTACCATGGGGTTATTAACACCTGCAACGGATACCGCTATTCAATGGGTGCTGCCATATTAGACAGAGAACAACCAGATAAAGTTCTCTACCGTACTCAACCTTATTTATTAGCTCCAAACGCACCTTATGAGTTGCGAGGTGACGTTCCTAACGTTGTATTTCCATGTGCAGCACTCCATGATGACAAGCGTGTGGCCGTATATTATGGTGCAGCCGATACTGTGGTTGGACTGGCATTTGGCTATATTCGAGAAATCGTTGACTACATAAAACATAACAATATCAAAGCTTAAAGGCTGAGAACAAAACAAGTTCTGTTTGGTTTTCAACAGCAAACAAGGGGAATACATGGCTTAAACAGTAGCCCATGATGAGCAACTTTGAATGTAAAAGTTATGTATTCCCTAATTTGATTACACTACGAAATAAACACATTGCATCATTGTTGATGATGAACGATCGGGCAATTTGTATGCACGAATCATGCGAGCAATACTTTTTTGCAACTGAAAAGCATACAGCTTTCAGCTACTAACCAATTTCATTATGAAGAGAAACCTCATCCTTGCCTTGTGTATGGCATGCAGTTTGGGCACCATGAAGGCTGCTCAGACCCAGAAAGTTGAACCTGTTGACTTGGTAAACACCTTCATTGGAACGTCTAATTTCGGCACAACCAACCCCGGAGCGATATGCCCCAATGGTCTGATGTCAGTCGTTCCGTTTAATGTTATGGGTTCCAACGAGAATAAATATGATAAAGATTCCCGCTGGTGGTCAACCCCTTATGAATATCATAACATATTCTTTACAGGCTATTCTCATGTCAATTTGAGTGGTGTTGGCTGTCCCGATATGGGCTCATTACTATTGATGCCCACGACCGGAAAGCTCAATGTAGACTTCCACGACTATGGAAGTAGGTATAAAGATGAAGTAGCTCGCCCTGGATATTACAGCAATTTTCTTTTGAAACACGGCGTAAAGACAGAGGTTACAGCCACACTTCGCACCGCTTGTGAACGCTTTACGTTCCCTAAAGGAGAGTCACACATCTTATTAAACTTAGGAGAAGGGCTCACGAAAGAATCGGGAGCAATGGTTAAACAGGTTAGTCCGACGGAATATGAAGGCTTTAAACTGCAAGGCGCCTTTTGCTATTATGCGCAAGCAGTGTTTCCAATCTATTTCGTAATGCGTGTAAATAAGGTGCCAGAAAGTATGGGTTACTGGAAGAAACAACGCGAAAGGCCAGACAATCAGGCTGAATGGTTTCCCGATAGAGGCACATTTAAGCTCTACACGGCTTATCAAAAAGAGATTGCAGGCGATGATATTGGCGTATACTTAAACTTTAATACTAAAGAGAATGAAGTCGTTGAAGTGCAGATTGGCGTATCTTTTGTGAGCATAGCCAATGCTCGTGAGAACCTGAATGCAGAACAAAAAGGAAAGGATTTCAATGCCATTGCACAAGAAGCACGCCAGAAATGGAACACCGATCTTAAGCAAATAGAAGTTGAAGGGGGTACAAAAGACGAGCAAACAATATTCTATACGGCGCTCTATCATACGCTTATACACCCTAATATCCTTCAAGATGTCAACGGAGATTACCCTGCTATGGAGAGCAATAAGGTCTTAAAGCAACACGAAGGCAATCGATATACAGTATTTTCGCTATGGGATACCTACCGAAACTTACATCAACTGATGACCCTTCTCTATCCTAACAGGCAACGAGATATGGTTAAAACTATGATTAGTATGTACGATGAATGCGGTTGGTTGCCTAAATGGGAGTTGTATGGACGTGAGACTTACACAATGGAAGGAGACCCTTCGATTCCTGTTATCGTTGATTGCTGGTTGAAAGGACTACGGGGTTATGACATCAACAAAGCCTATACAGCAATGAAAAAGGGTGCAACTACTGACGAAAAGCATAATCCTTTGCGCCCAGATAACAATGAATACATGGAGAAAGGATACATTTCACTGCGTGATTCATTTGATAATTCAGTGTCACATGCCTTAGAATATTATGTTGCTGATAACGCTTTGTCTCGCCTTGCCAAGGCTTTGGGCCATAAAGAAGATGCAAAACTCTTCTATAAAAGGTCGTTAGGATACCGCAACTACTTTAGTAAAGAGTTCAATATGCTACGACCTATCACACCGAATGGTAAGTTTTACAAGCCGTTTAATCCGCTTCAAGGAGCCAATTGGGAACCTTCTCCGGGCTTCCATGAGGGAAATGCCTGGAACTATACGTTCTATGTACCTCATGATATCTATGGATTGGCAAAGTTGATGGGTGGAAAAGAGCGCTTCATTAGCCAGCTTCAATCGGTTTTTGACCGTGGAAACTATGACCCAACCAACGAACCTAACATCGCATATCCTTATATTTTCTCTTACTTTAAGGGTGAAGAGTGGCGCACACAAGTATTGACTCACAAGCTGCTTAAAGCCTACTTTAAGAACAATCCCGAAGGACTTCCGGGCAATGATGACACAGGTACCATGTCAGCTTGGGCCATTTTTAGCATGATTGGCTTTTATCCTGATTGCCCGGGAGAGCCAGCTTACACCCTCACTTCACCTGTATTTGACAAGATTACGCTGCATCTTGATCCCAAACAATGGGGAAAAGACAAGCTCGTTATTGAGACTAAGCGAAGCAATCCCAATGCCGTTCGCATTGAAAAGATGGAAGTTGATGGCAAACCTTGGCACAACTATCGCATCAGTCACAGTGACTTGGTGAAGGCAGGTGTATTGAAATTCACATTAAAATAAATGTTTTTGTCGTGGCATTCGAATCAAAGAATGCCACACATTGTTACCCTTGATGAAATGAAAAAAATCACAATCCTTGGTATTACCGCTCTATTGACAGCATGTCTTAGCTTGGGCGGTCATGCACAAAACCTCATTCCAAAGCCTCAAAGCATCGTAAAAACTGAAGGAACACTGGCAATCAGTCAGTTGAAAGGCGTCATGTCAAACCTCAACGAAAAAGAGTTTGCACAAATAAAAGCCTTTATTCCTCAAACGAAAAACCTCAAATTAAATTCTAAAAGACTACGTTCTGCGCACAAAGATGCAGGAGGTTACCTTCAACTTATATGCACAGGAAACGCCCAACAGGCACGTTTAGCCTCAGACAGTGTAAGACTTCAAGGCTATACGCTTAAGGTTTCACGTCATGGAGTCACCATAAAAGCGCCAACATCTATGGGACTTTTCTATGGACTTCAAACGCTTCGACAACTTGAAGACCATGGAAAGCTGCCCTATGTAGATATTACCGACCAGCCAAAATACGCTTACCGAGGTATTATGATCGATTGTTCTCGCCACTTCTTCCCTATAGATGTGCTCAAAAAACAAATCGATGCAATGGCTTATTACAAGTTCGATCGCTTCCATTGGCACTTAGTTGATGGCGGAGGATGGCGCTTAGAAAGTAAGAAATACCCTCGATTGACCTCAGAAACTGCCTATAGAACGCAGGAGGATTGGCAGAAATGGTGGAACGAAGGCGACCGAAAGTTCTGCCATAAAGATACTCCCGGTGCTTACGGAGGATATTATACACAAGACGAAGTGCGTGATTTGGTGGCCTATGCTGCTGCCCGTCACATCACAGTTATTCCCGAAATAGAGATGCCTGGGCATAGTAATGAAGTGTTATGGGCCTATCCTGAGCTGGCATGTGAAGGCAAAGTGCATGGTCAGTCCGACCTTTGTGTGGGCAAAGATAGCACATATCGTTTCTTAGAAGATGTGCTTACAGAGGTTATGTCGCTATTCCCTTCAACATATATCCATATCGGTGGCGACGAAGCCGAACGCAAAACCTGGACTACTTGCCCTGATTGTAAACGTGAAATGCAAGCTAACGGGCTCAAGACAACAGCCGAACTACAAGGTCATTTCACAGAGAAGATAGAGCAATTCCTTAATCGTCATGGCCGAAAACTCATGGGATGGGACGAAATTATGGAAGGAAAGCTCGCACCAAATGCTGCTGTCATGTCGTGGAGAGGATTCAAAGCAGGTCTCGAAGCCGCACAAAAGGGACACCCTGTTGTAATGACTCCCGGCGCCTTTTGTTATCTTGACCACTATCAAGACGCACCTATGACACAGCCACGGGCACAAGGTGGCTACGTAACGCTTGAGAAAACATACAGTTATGAGCCTCTTCCCGACAGCTGTAAAACACCAGAAACTGAGGCAAACATAGAGGGATTGCAAGGTAACGCATGGACAGAATACATCCCAACTGCCGAACATCTCGAATACATGATTTATCCCCGAGCACTTGCTTTGGCTGAGATTGGATGGACAAGTGGACCAAAGGACTATGCCAACTTCCGCAAACGGGCTCTCCATGCCATTGACTTCTTGAAACAAAAAGGCTATCATCCCTTCGACTTGGCACATGAAAAAGGGGACAGAGAAGAGTTCCGTTCGGGCATGAATCATGAGGCCTTGCATAAGAAAGTGACTTACTTGAGCCACTATGCACCCCAATATCGTGCCGAAGGAGATAACACTTTGACGAATGGTATCGGTGGAAACTGGGGATACACTGAAGGCAAATGGCAAGGCTTTATAGACCCAAAGGGCGTGGATGTCATTATAGATATGGAGAAGATTACAGACATAAAGGACGTCCAAATCAATTTTATGCAACAGCCAGCAAGCGTGATTTATACCCCTTCTTCAGTAGAAATTGAGGTATCGAATGACGGGAAAAACTTCACCAAAGTTGACAAAACACGTTGTGATATCCAACCAACAGGAGGCTATCTCATCTATCCTTATCACTGGAAAGGACAGGCTAAGGGCCGCTATGTGCATATAAAGGCTGAACTTCATGAACCAGATAGCTGGCTATTCATTGATGAAATCATGATTAATAGAAAATAAATTATAAATGAAAAAACTTCTCTTTGCATTGCTCTTGCTCTGCAGTTTCCATGCAAAAGCAGCCGACACCTTATTTATTAAGCAACCACAGGTGCCCATATTAATAGAGCGTCATGACAACATTCTATTGTTAATGCGACTCGATGCCACTGAAACAAAGCGATTAGACGACATCGAACTATGCTTCGATGATACGCTTCCGCTTCAATATGTGAAAGCCGTTAAGTTATATTATGGTGGAACTGAGGCTCAACAATACAGCAAACAGAAACGTTTTGCGCCTGTAGATTATATCACAAACTTTACTCCCGGCAAGACCTTGCAAGCCATTCCGTCTTATGTTGTGCTGAAAAGTAAACTTCAACCCACCACACATCGCTTCACCTTACAAGCCCAACAATCCCTCTTTCCGGGTGTAAACTACTTCTGGGTTAGTATCGAAATGCAACCCAATGTGCCTATAAAAGCAAGGTTGAATGCCATGATTTCACAGGCTAAAGCAGATGGAAAGACACTGCCGATTGTCAACACTTCGGCTTCGGATATGAATCGAAGAATGGGCATAGGGGTTAGACATGCCGGCGACGATAACGTCTCTGCATATCGCATTCCAGGTTTAGTGACAACCAATAAAGGTACACTTCTCGGCGTATATGATGCGAGATATAACAGCAGTGTCGACCTACAAGAGCACATAGATGTAGGTCTTAGTCGCAGCACTGACGGCGGAACAACGTGGGAAGCCATGCGATTGCCGTTGGCTTTTGGGCAGACTGGCGGTCTGCCTGCAGCCCAAAATGGCGTCGGAGACCCTGCAATCCTTGTGGATAATACCAATAACAACATTTGGATTGTAGCCGCTTGGGCTCATGGAATGGGTAATCAGAGGGCGTGGGTAAGCTCACAACCCGGCATGGATAGCACCAAAACAGCCCAATTAGTCATGACAAAGAGCACCGACGATGGACGCACTTGGTCGGCTCCAATCAATCTAACGGCAAAATTGAAACAGCCAGAATGGTTCTTCTTCTTCCAAGGACCGGGCCGCGGAATCACTTGTAAAGACGGCACACTTGTATTTGCCATGCAGTTCATTGATAAGAATCGAGTGCCTCATGCAGGTATCATGTACAGCAAAGACCATGGAGAAAGTTGGGCCATCTCTTCGCCGGCATGCAATAATACGACTGAAGCGCAGGTGGCAGAACTACCGAATGGTGAGCTAATGCTTAACATGCGAAACCAAAGCGGAGGGGGAAGAGCCGTCTATACCACGCGAGATTTAGGGCAAACTTGGATTGAACATCCTTCTAATATCAAGGCTTTGCAGGAACCAATCTGCATGGGAAGCCTCATCAGTGTACGTGCAAAAGACAATGTTCTCGGTAAGAACATCTTGTTGTTTGCTAATCCTAACGACCCCAAAGAACGCAAAAATATCACCATTAAGTTAAGCTTTGACGATGGAAAAACATGGGATTGTGCTCATCAAGTACTCTTAGATGATGGTTATGGCTGGGGATATAGCTGCCTAACCATGATAGATCGTGAGACGGTTGGCATTCTTTATGAAAGCAGTGTGGCACAGATGACCTTCCAAGCCATCCCACTTAAAGACCTCGTTGCAGGGGAAACAAAGACTAAGACACAACACAAGGTAGTGAAAAGAGGTCCTGTTTGTTTGACAGAATAAATCATATAGATAAATCATTAGGAATCAGCAACTTATCAAAGTGGCTCGTTTCACGATGCAAAATGAGGCATTTCACAGCATAAGATGACGCATTTCACCCGCTAATATGATGTGTTTTGCTTGGCAAAATGAGGCATTTCAGAAAACGATTCAAAAAGAACAGCAGAAAAAAGAAATAGAAAACAACAACTAAATGATATTCAATATGAAACAAAAACTATTGGGATTGATGCTCCCACTCGCTGTATGTGCAGGCCTACAAGCGGCAACTCAGCCAACAACGCATGACTACACACAATACGTTAACCCCTTTATTGGCACGGGAGGACACGGACATGTGTTCCTCGGTGCTAACGTTCCGTTTGGTCATATCCAAGCCGGTCCGACACAAAAGACACAGGGTTGGGACTGGTGTTCAGGCTATCATTACAGTGATTCGATTCTTGTTGGCTTCGGACAGATGCACCTTAGCGGCACGGGTATAGGCGATTTAGGAGACATTGGGCTTCTACCTGTGACGAAATCTGATACGCGTGAGGTGAAGTTTTCACATCGTGCAGAGTATGCAACACCGGGATATTACGCAGTAACTATGGCCAATGGAGTGCGTGTTGAGCTTACCGCCACACCACGTACTGCCTTCCATCGTTACACGTTTCCAGCTGATGTACGTCAGGAATACGTAGTTCTCAACCTCTCACAAGGTATTGGATGGGACAAGATGACAGACTGTTCGATGAAACAAGAGGGTCAAAACACCATCATAGGAACACGCTTTTCCAAGGGCTGGGCTAAGGATCAACGCGTCTTTTTCGTAGCCGAGTTCTCACAACCCATTACCCATCAGGAGCAAGAAGGAGACTCGTTGAGTGTACTTTCGTTTCAAGCTACCGGCCAACCACTCATGGTAAAGGTAGGTATTTCGAGTGTAAGCATCGACAATGCCCGTAAGAATCTTCAGCAAGAATCACCGAGTTGGGACTTCAACGCCATAGTAACAGCGGCGAAAGATGCATGGAACAAGGAGCTCGCTAAGATTGATATAGAGACCAATAACACGACAGATAAGCGCATCTTCTATACGAGTTTGTATCACACAATGATTGCACCTTCGGTATTCAATGACGTGAATGGCGAGTACAGAGGAGCCGATGGACAGACTCATCATGGTGACTTTACCCCCTACACTACATTCTCTTTGTGGGACACTTACCGTGCCGCTCACCCCTTGATGACGTTGATTCATCCCGAGAAACAACGCGACATAGCCCAGACTATGCTTCATATTGCGAAACAACAAGGCCGACTTCCCGTGTGGTTTCTTGAGGGAAATGAGACTGATTGCATGGTAGGTAACCCCGGAGTTCCAGTCATTGTAGACATCGCTTTGAAAGGTTTTGACGTGGATAAGCATACAGTTTTGGAAGCCGCTAAAAAGACTCAACTCAATGGAGACCGTGGTTTGGACTTGATTAAGAAGTATGGTTATCTTCCTTATGACCTTGATCCAACCAATGAAACGGTTGCAAAGGGCTTGGAATATGCCTTAGCTGACGGCAGCATTGCCCGATTAGCCAAGGTGTTAAAAGACGAAAAGGATTATAAGTACTTTCTAAAACGAAGCCAAGCTTACCGAGATTACTACTTCGATAAGCAGTCAAAGTTCATGCGTGCCATTGATTCGAAGGGACAATTCCGCACTCCTTTCAACCCCTTTAAAGCCATTCACCGCGCTGACGACTATACAGAGGGCACGGCATGGCAGTACATTTGGCTCGTTCCTCATGACGTTCGAGGACTCATTTCGGCTTTCGGTGGCGACAAACCCTTTACCAACAAGCTCGACTCTCTATTCATTGTGCAAGGTGATATGGGTAAGGATGCCTCACCAGATATATCTGGTTTGATTGGACAATATGCTCATGGGAACGAACCAAGCCATCATATTATCTACCTTTATGACTATGCTGGTCAGCCGTGGAAAACCGCTTCACGCGTTCGCGAGGTGCTAAGCACGATGTATCATGACGATTTCGACGGCCTAAGTGGTAACGAAGATGTCGGTCAAATGTCTGCATGGTATGTGCTTTCTTCCTTAGGTTTCTACCAGGTTGAACCCGCTGGAGGTCGTTATGTCTTTGGTTCGCCACTATTTGATGAGGCAACTATGAACGTAGGTAAAGGCAAAATGTTCCGCATTATCGCTCATAACAACAGCAAAGAGAATATGTATATCCAGAGTGTTAAACTCAATGGAAAGCCTTATTCGCGTTCATACATCGACTTTAAAGACATTGTTCGTGGTGGAACCTTAGAGTTTTTCATGGGCAACAAGCCTTCAAAGTTTGGTGTAAAACCAGCTGACAGACCATAGTTTAGCCTATAAGTGCAATGGCGTTGCAGACTACAAACACGATACTTTCATATCAATAGCATCTTCAACGCCCATTGCTTTATTCACGAATCATGCGCAACTGCTGCATAAAAGGCAGGAGACGTGCATATAAAATTGTTGTAAAATGAAAAAGATTGAAGTAAAACGACTGAATATTCAGCAAGTAAAGGCTGAAGAAATCCCATCATTGTTCAAGACCTTTGATGTTGAATATCATAACATTGACACTGTAGATTGGCCCGAAGAATACCCTTATTGTCCGAAAGTTGAATTTGGAATAGCGCACAAAGGCAATGCCATCATGATTCATTATCGTGTGAATGAAGACAGTGTGCGGGCCGAAGCGGGCGAAGATCTCGGTCATGTGTGGGAGGATTCCTGCTGTGAATTCTTCGTTAGTCCTGACGAAAAAGAAGGCTATTACAATATAGAGACAAACTGCATCGGTACAGTTTTGCTCTGCAATGGTAAGTCGAGAGAGAACAGAACACCTTCTCCGACCGCTATTCTTCAAGCGATTGACCGCTGGACTACACTCGGACGAAAGCCTTTTGGCATAAGAAACGAACCGCAAACTTGGGAACTTGCCATTGTCGTTCCTGTTGAATCGTTCTTTAAGCACAAACTCACAGAACTATCAAACAAGTCAATGCGCGCCAACTTTTATAAGTGTGGAGACAAAACTAAGCGTGCACATTTCCTCTCATGGAACCCAATTGACATTGCAAAACCCGACTTCCATCGTCCTGATTTCTTTGGAGAGATAACGTTTTTATAAGCTAACCCAGTTTTCACAACATTCTAATCATAGGGGTTCATGCCTTGATCAGCAAAGCAAAAGTTAACAACTCATGCGCTGATATCAGGCATGAACCCTTATTTATGCTATTAAATCATGGCGCAAAACATGGCATTTTATCGTGTAAAACAAGGTAGATTGCGAGGCAAAATGATGCAGATTGCAAGGTGTTTTGATGTGTTTTACAACTTGGCACCTATCTAATAATATAACACTTTGATTGAAAGCAAGTTATAAGTCGTAACATTTTGCACTATGCTCCACAAATAAGCTTGTGATGCTTAGCATTCCATAGGTTAATAACTGGCGGTATAAACCTCTTTAAGGAGAATAGAGCCTTATCTCCATTCAACACAATGTTACAAATGATAAATAGAAAATGGCACAACAATTCGTTAGCCTTTTTGTGCGCTAACGCGTTGTTGTGCCATCTCAAGCCACGCTTGTGGTCTCGCTAATTGCCAAATTTGGCGGTCAGTTGACATACCACCGATATAAATAGGTGAATGACCTTATTCTTCCAGTTGATAGAGTCCGATTTCCGAAATGGCTGGAACAGCGCGCATCTCACTAATGGTGAGTCTCACTTCGCTTGCCGTTTCGTTAGGGAATTTCAATAGACGTTTATGCCCAATTGTCGTTCCTTCGGTGACTTTCTGCCACATTCCGTGTTGGTTTTTCACTTCAAGTGTGAAGGCTTCTACACGTTGTCCCTTGCGAATATCCTCCTGAACAGAAAGCACATTGAATGTTGTTGGCTTCTTAAATTGGAAGGTAAATACAGCCTTTCCAGCCTTTGTGTCAGGCAAAACCGAAGTATTGTAGTTGCCATCTACAACAAAACGAGGTTTACCCTGTGTCAAATTGCAAGCCACTTTAGCCTTGGAAAGCAAGTTATGTGTAAAGGTTTCATCGTATAAACGACGGAAAGCACGCAGACTTTCAACGTCTTTCTCGCTCAATTTACCCTCTTTATTTGGTGGAATATTAAGCAAAAGAACGCCATTCATGCCTACAGACGTGAAATAAATGTCCATCAACTCTTTTGCTGTTTTAACCTTATGGTCTTCTGTTTCGTGGTAAAACCAGCCGGGACGGATAGATACATCTATCTCAGCGGGATACCAAAC
>FLSH01001025.1_pt2 | contig 13604 bp, 10 predicted proteins | sample 1550441 | NCBI WGS metagenome assembly FLSH01 (sample SAMEA4031756, study PRJEB14383) | metagenome | biome: human; feature: oral; material: saliva | place: Philippines | collected 2014 | reverse complement strand
CTCGGTGAAGGATCCTTCACCGAGCCCCGCCTTTGCCGTTCCCAACCTAACACCCCGCGCTCTCGGTGCTCTCGGTCCCCTCATGCCACGACCCATCAGGTGGTGTTCATGCACTACCCGGCGGAATGGTGCTTGCGATAATGCGATACTTTATTCCTAAAATATCAATTCTGCTATGCAACTATTTATGCCGGGCTGAGGAATATCTAAATCTTTACTTTAATCTCTCAATATTGTCTTGACTAGGCAATTCTTTATTTTTATCCCAAAATCAAAAAAATACATTAGCTGTGCCACATTCCCGGTTTTTTGGAGCTTTACCATGAGGGAAAGGTGCTAGGATAGCAATATCTCACCGCATAAACCACTTCCGAAATAAACTCCTCCAGGGGCCTAGAAAACATTGCACATTAATGCAGTAATGTGCATTTTTCTTTCCGTTACCGCACTGCCAACGCGGCACACAAAGAAATATAAATGTTTTCCGAAAAGTGCATTTATGTGAGTGGGTCATCCTCACCAACTGCCGCTTCCGGCACTCACATATGCAAAGGACCCCGATGTCTTTTACCACTCATCCCTCCTCGCGCCGCATCGCACGCGTCGCACTGAGCATGGGAACCGCCGCAGCACTCGTGGCCTCCCTGGGCGCACCCGCAACCTTCGCGGCTCCCGCCCAGACCAGCAACGCAGCTCGCACCGCAGCACACACGACCATCTCCTCCCTCAGCTCCGATCAGCAGAAGGCAGGTTTCAACCGCTTCGTCATCACCTACACCGATGACGCGTTGAACGCCGGCGGCATCAACTGGGCAAGCCCCGCGGGCACCCAGGTCACCACCTGGAGCGATTCCCTCTACTCCGGCATCACCGCCGACGTGCAGAAGATCGACGACCTGCTCAATGTCAAAACCAACTACGTGCGCACCACCTCCCAGAAGGCAACCGTGGTGACCACTTCTTCCAAGCTCACCGCAGAGCAGGCGGAGAAGTACATGGCGGCGCTGAGCTCCAACGCCTCCGTCGCCTCCGTCGAACCCGACCTGATGCGCCGCTCCAGCGCGCGCCGCCAGGCCACCAGTACCCTGGCCAAGGCTGCTACCGCTTTGAAGACCCAGGCTGCCGTTACCCCGAATGACACCCTGTACCCCCAGCAGTGGAACCTACACGACGCTAAGGGCATCTCCGCTCCCGAGGCCTGGGCCACCACCCAGGGCTCCGGCGTGACCGTTGCTGTGATTGACTCCGGCATCGTCAAGCACCCGGACCTCGACGCGAACGTTCTGCCCGGCTACGACTTCATCACCGAGCCCTCCATCGCCCGTGACGGCAACGGCCGCGACGCCGACCCCACCGACCAGGGTAACTGGGAAGAAGCCGGCGTCTGCGCCGCTGGCTCTGAGGCCTCCGAGTCCAACTGGCACGGCACCCATGTGGCCGGTTCCATCGCCGCAATCATGAACAACAAGCGCGGCATCGCGGGCGTGGCTCCCAACGCCAAGATTCTGCCCCTGCGCGCCCTGGGCATGTGCGGCGGCTACGACTCCGATATCGCGGATGCTATGGTGTGGGCCGCGGGCGGCACCGTTGAAGGCGTGCCCGCCAACACCCACCCCGCCCAGATCATCAACCTCTCCCTCGGTGGCGAGGGTACCTGCCCCGCGACCTACTCCAAGGCCATTGCCGAGGTGAATAAGCGTGGTGCCATTCTGGTGGTTGCCGCCGGTAACGACGATCAGGACACCTCCAAGATTGCCCCCGCAAACTGCGGCGGTTCGATTGTGGTTGGCTCCACGAATCAGAAGGGCCAGCGCAGCGATTTCTCCAACTACGGCAAGATCGTTGATGTGAGCGCCCCCGGCGACGGCATCATGTCTACCGTGGACCTCGGCACCACCGTATCCACCGGTGCCGGCTACACCGAGTACGACGGCACCTCCATGGCGGCTCCCCAGGTGGCCGGCATCATCGCCCTGATGAAGTCCGTGGACCCCTCGCTGACCGCCGATCGTGCAAAGCAGGTCCTCAAGCAGAGCGCAAAGCCGCTGACCTGCGATGTGAACGCATGCGGCGCGGGTATCGCGAACGCCGCGAGCGCTCTTGAGGTCCTGCAGGGCAAGAACGTCACCCCGGCGCACCCCAAGCCCAAGCGTGCACCGAAGTACCCGACCCGTGCGGCTCGCACCGGTTACGTGACCAACCCGACCACGAATCACAACCCGCCGTTCCTGATCACCCCGCACGGCCTGATTCCCGGTCAGTAATTCGGTGAGCTCTCACCCCTCAGTCTTCCGGCGGCGTTAGCCGCGGGAAACCTCAAAGAATGACAATCACAAAGCCCCCGCCGGGTACGTCCCGGTGGGGGCTTTGCGTGAACAGAACGCTGCCGCATTCGGTGCTGCAGCTTGCTTCTCCCACCCACCCTCACGACTGACAGGTGGGAGAAATCTTGGGGTACGCCCCTAGCGAGCTGGACGCTAGGGTAGACGAGCTAGGGGCGTACCTGGGAGGCGCGCACACCGGTACGGATACCGGCTGCCTCCACGCGAGCGGACTCGTAGCTGACCGCACGCAGACCCGAGGGTGCGTTGGTTGCCGTTGTCTTTTCTCGCGGGTTTTCCTGACGCTGGGTGGGTAGAAAAACCCAGCGGCGCTGGACCGCGAAGCTGACCGGAATAAGGATCAGCTCGGTCAGGATTTTGGCGACCAGCAGGGATACGCCCAGGCCGGTCAGGGTTTCCATCAGAGCCGCGTTGGCTGCGAGGATACCCACCGCCAGCACGGTGTAACGTACCAGCGAGGAGGATGCCGAGGGGCGTGCGCCTCCGTCGTGCATGAGCATTCGGTTGACAGTGAAGTTCGTCAGCGCCGAGATGACACGCGCACCGACCACAGCGGCAAGCAGCGGAGCGCCCATGCCCACCAGGACGAAGAGGGCGATAGCATCCACGAGGAAGCCGGTCAGGAAGGACGAAGCCAGGAAGGCAAGCAGCGGTGCGTAAATCAGCGCCGAGTCCTGCAGCGGCCTAAAGTGGCTGGTCGGGTTTCCCGGCTCGTAGACCTTCACGATGGGTACCTGCACCAGCTCCACGTCTGCGCGGGTTGCGCGCAGCAGCATGGAGAACTCGTACTCGTACTTATCTCCGGGAATCTGCAACAGCCAGTCCAGGATCTGCGGGGTGAAGCCGCGCAGACCGGTCTGGGTGTCTGCCACGCGGGCGCCGGTCGCCAGGGCGAAGAAGCCTACGGTTGCGCTGTTGCCAATTTTGGAGCGCAGCGGCACCTTCGTGCCTTCTTCGCCGGCGTTCGGGTCGGGCTTGGTACGCACGCCGAGGATGATGGTCCGCTGCCCTGCCGCCGCGGCGGTTTCGGTGCGCACACCCACACGGAAGATGTCCCGAGGGAGGTGCTGGCCGTCCGCATCGGCGGTGACGATGACCTCACCGGGGCGGTTTGCTTTCGCCCAGGCGATGCCGGTGCGCAGTGCCGCGCCCTTGCCCTTGTTGGCGGGGTGGGTCTGCACGGTCACGCCATCGATACGCAGTTCGGTAAAAATCGGTGCGTAGGTGCTGCCGGATCCGTCGTCAATCACGAGGATTTCGGCGTCCGGGTCCTGTGCGCGCAGGGCCCGGGCAAGGCGGACAAGAGACTGGTCAGGCTTATATGCGGGAATTAGAATAATCATGATGCGCTCCCGGCAATGTAGAGGACGTCGCTGGTGCCACGTTCCTTGGTGCCACCCTGGGGGCGGTTGACCAGCTTGTTGTTGAAGACCATGGCGGAGGAGCCACCACCGTCCAGGTTGTAGGCGCTCACGCAACCCAGGTCCTTGAACATCTGCGCGAACTCGGTCATGGTTACGCCGCGCGAATAGTTGGTGGAACGGCCATCGACCACGATGAAGACCAGGTGGTTGGCGCCGAGCACACCCACACCGGTTCGAGGCTGGTTACCCTGAATCGAGTGGTTACCGAAGTTGGTGTCCACCTCAACGCTGTCGATGCCATCCACGATGGCGGAATCCTTCACCAGGGCCGGGCCGAAGGAGAGGGTGTTCCACACACCCTCGTTGACGAGGGTCTGGGCGTTGGTTGCGGTTTCGTCGTAGAGCTTGACGGAGCCGTCGCGGTAGAAGGCGAGGCCTTCACGTGCACCGGAGTCACGGTAGACAACACCGTTTCGGATCACGATGCCGGTTGTACGGAAGCCGTAGTAGTCGCCGTTAATCGCCCAGATGCCGTTGTGCTCCGAGGCGATATTCGAGGGGGTGTCGATGATGTTCTGGCCGAACTTGTTGTTGGCGAAGGCGCTTCGCAGCAGGGTTGCGTTGTCGAGCTTGATGTCCGCGACGAAGGAAACAACCGCGTCGGAGCCGCTACCGGTGGTGGTGGAGGTGATGGTAATCGAGCCTTCGTTAGCGGTGAGGCTCTGGCCATCGATTTTCACCCCGGTCAGTTCGCTAGGGCTTGCGGTGGCGGAGCCGGATGCCGAGGCGTTCGCCTGGGCCGCGGCCGCCTCGTAGGCGGTGGTATCTTCGATCTCGGTGTGCTCTGCCAGGTAGCGGTTGTAGGCCCAGCCCGCGCCGCCGCCAACAACGGCGAGCGCGCCGAGGCCGCCTCCGATAAAGATACGGCGGGTGAGCTTCTTCTTGGCGAGCTTCTGTTCTACTGCGGCTTGCTCTGCGGCGGTTTGTTCTGCCGCGGCCTGGGTGGTCTGGTAGCTGTTCTGAGTCATGTTCTGTTCGTTATTCATGACTCTAGATTGCCCGTGTATTCTCAGCGCCAGGCATGACTAAGCTGTGCCTCAGCTATGTATGCTTATTCAGCCGAAATTATTTTATGCAGGGCTGTTCCGTCTTTCCGAGGCCTCCGGCTGAGCGGTCTCCTCCGTGTTTTTCTCGGTTACGCATCCCCTTATCCGCGCTCCTCCCGGGGCTCGCCCCCTCGGCTTGGGGTCTTGAGGGCACGAAAAAACCGGCTGAGCACCCCGTGCGGGGCCTCAAGCCGGTTCATCATCTGTAGAATACGCTCGGTCGATACCTACCGAATCATTCCGCGTATCCCTATGCCTCATCCTCGTAGGAAGCGTACTTTTCAGCGTATGCCGAGTAGTCGTCCTCGTCGTCATAGCGGCGGCGGGACGAATCGGAGGACTTGGTATTCTTCGCGCTGCTGAGCTCACGCTCGAGAGCACTGTAGTCGGTCTCGGGGCTGAAGTACTTCATCTCCCGAGCCTGCCTTGTTGCTTTAGCCTTCTGACGGCCGCGCCCCATGGCGTGACCCCCTCTTTCATCCTGTCCGAAGCTACGGGCGCGCGGGGCACGCCCTCCCTCGGATCGTTCTACAGTCTTTACTACACTATAGAGTACCCTGTTTTGACGTTCAATGTCGCGCTCTGCAACACGTATTTTACGGAGCGGAGCACCCCTATGCACCAGAACATCCGTTTTATTTTTCTCGCTCTCGGCTCTCCACGCACGGAACCCCGCGTCGAAGGCATACTCAGCTTCGAAGCGGGGTTCGTGTCTCTCGAGCGGCTCACTCACAAGACCGGCATCGAGAGAATCAGCCGCACCGGTCATGACCTCCGGCGCGGGGTCTATGGGATTCCCAAGTTCCGGGCCCTAGCTTGCGGTGAAGCTACCCAGCGAGGTGGCGTTCGAGGCCACGGAAGTGCTGGAGGCATCCACGCTATCGGTCGTGGTGTACACCGTGTAGCTCTGGCCCTTGGTGATATTGGCGTTGGAAACCAGGATCAGTGCGGTGTTGGAGTTGGTCACCTTGTAGTTGGCCACCACCTTACCCGAGGAATCGGCCACCTGAATGGTCGTGCCGCTGCTGATATTCGACAGGTTCGTCAGCTTCACGTAGCCGCTGGTGGAGGAGGATGCGGGTGCCTCGAACATGTCGCCGGAGTTACCCGCAACCACGGTCGTGCCGTTGAGCAGCAGGTCGCCGTTGGTGTCCAGCGAGGTGTTACCACCCGTAAACGGACCGTTCACGACCAGGGTGCCGCCCGAGAGGGTTGCCGTACCGTTGGAGTCGATGCCGTCGCCGTTTGCGTTCACGGTGACAGTACCACCGGCAATGTTGATGGTCGCGTCGACAACCTCGAAGGTGCCACCGCCGCCACCACCGGCCGGGGGCTGACCCATGTTACCGGAGGGCGCCTGGCCACCTGCCGGGGGCTGACCGCCCTGACCACCCTGACCGCCCTGCGCTGCATTACCCTGTGCCGGCTGGCCGCTCTGGGTATTCTGCGCGGTCTGGCTAGTCTGGGTGGTCTGCGTAGTGGAGCTCGATGTCGACTCGGTGCTGGTAGTGCTGGTCGAGCTAGTGCTGGTGGTGCTGTAGGAGGCGTTGATGCCGTCATCCGAGCTGGTCACGTTCACGGTGCCGTCCAGGATGTTGATGTACTGCGCCTCGATACCCTCGTTCGACTCGGTGATGTTCAGGGTACCACCCGAAATCTCCAGCACGCGCTCGGCCTTGAAGCCGTCGTCACCGGCGGAGATGTTCACGGTACCGCCGCTCAGGCGGACCCAACCGCGGTTGCCGTCGGTATCATTGGTAGCCTTGATGCCATCCTTAGTTGCGGTCACGGTTACAGTGCCGTCCAGGATATCGACGTAATCCTTACCCTTGATGCCGGTGTTCGCAGCGGCCACCTCCAGGGTGCCGGAGGCGATGACCAGACCGTCGGTGGTGTGGATACCCTCTTCGTACTTGCCCTCTACCTTCAGGGTGCCCTCACCGGCAAGGGTCAGGTCACTCTTGGAGTAGATGGCAGCGTCGGGGCTGCCGCTGGCGGTATCGGAGTAGGAGGAGCCATCGGAGACCGTGTTGGTGGTACCCGAGGCGGTGTAGATAACGACCTCGTCCGCCTCAACCACGTTGATAGCTGCACCGGTGGAGTTGGTAATCGTCGCGTTATCCAGGATCAGGCGGACCATGTCGCTGTCGGCTGCTTCAACCTTGATCTGGCCCTCGTAGGTGCCGCTGAGCTTGTAGTTGCCCGCCTTGGTGATGGTGATGACGCCGTCGCTGACGGTCACGCCGTCGGTTGCAGTCGGGTTAGAAAGATCGATGGTGACTTCGCTGGAGGAATCCCAGGTCAGATCCTTCGCGGAGTAGTGGGTGTCCTCGGCGAGCTTCGCGCCGTTCTTCACGTCGGTGGAGAAGGAATCGGCGGTCTTCGACTTGGTGTCGGAATCGCTCGAGGTGGAGGTGCTGATGGCGCTCGTCGCGCTGGTGTTCGATGCCGAGGTTGCCGAGCAGCCGGTCAGGGCCAGGGCCGCCAGGAGGGTAATGGAGGTTGCACTCTTGATCATATTGCTCTTTTTCACGGTATTCCTCTTCGTGGTTCACAAGCACTATGTAGTGCCGCTGCGGTTTTCGGGTAAATCTTTGGGGGTCAGGCGTACTCTTAGCGAATCCTGTTGGTGCCTGCGCCCGGTCAGGGCTATGTCTGGTCAGAATCCGGTTCCATCCGCGCGGGTAGAGCCTGCTACCCTACCCGCGCATCCGGGGTGACGGCCCTAAGCGGCCGCGTAACATTCGGTCAGAAGCTTGCGGTAGTCTTCCTCGGTCAGCGTATCCACGTCGGGACGGGTGCCGTTGACCGGTTCCAGGTGCATCCAGTTCTCCAGGGTCTCTTTCCACTTGTTGCTTGCCAGCTGCGGGTTCAGCGCCGCCATGCCGGTTGCAAACTTGGAAATCTTTGAGGGGGTGATGCCCGCATCCCAGAGGTGCTGATCCGCTACGGAAGGCTCCACACCCGACTTGGTTTCGATGATGACCGTGTTCGGCAGGCCGTAGGTGGTGCCGACCAGGTTGCCGTGGAAGTTACGGTAGTTCACGCCCGCCATGAGGATGTTCTCGGACAGCGGGGTCCAGGTCAGGTTGGTGTCCACCGTCATGCGGGAGGCTACCGGGTTCTTCTCGCTCTGCGGCAGGAAGACCGTGGTACGGCGGTACCCGGTGGTCAGGACCGCCTCCAGCTTGTGCACGGGGCCCGCGAGGATGTCACCAAGTGCCGCAGTGATGTACTCACGACCTTCCGCGGTGAGCGTATCGCGCTTCTCGAAGGTGTACGGGATGCGCTTCTTGACGGTCATGTCCTGCTCACCGTCGGTCTTGACCTCCAGGAAGGTCAGCTTCGAGTCCAGGTAGCTACGGGTACGGATTTTGAAGGTATCGTCGCGGCTGTAGGCTGCCGAGTGGTAGCTCTGCATCTGCGGGGTGTCGAAGTAGACCGAGTCGTAGGCGAAGTCGCGCTGGCCCTTGATGTCCATGACGGAGGCGTCGGCGTCGAGCGTGGAGAGTACCTTCGCGGCGGTTTCCGCATCGACGATGTACTTGCGGTCCACGCGGGTCTGCATGGCTGCCTTCTCGTTCATGGCTTCGAGGCTGATGCTCTTCCACTCTGTGGGGATGATGTTTGCGGCTGCGTTCGTCATGGTCCTATCCTTCTGGGGTTCCGCCTCGATTCGTCGAAGGCGGCGGGGGTAGCGGGGCTGTCGTGGATTTTAGATTTTGGGGTGGTGCCTACCGGGCTTACTTAGCGACGGGAGTCCGCTGGAGCGGCATCATCCGGGTATCCAGCGTGGCGTACGCCTCGGCGGTGGGTGCCGCCGCTCGATGCGGTGCGGCAACGGGCTGAGTCGCAGAAATCTGAGATACCGTCGTGGGAGTGCTACCTTCGGTAGCGTCCTTGGGCTGGTAGGTGATGGTAGCTCGGGTCAGGTCGTTCACCAGGTCCAGCTCGGTCACCTTGACCGAGGTGATGGTGTAGCCCAGGCGAGCGCCCAGGTAGGCCTTGAGCTCTTCCTCATCGCTAATCGCGCGATCGGCGGTGACGGTCTGGGCCTGTCCCTTGACCGCGGGGGCGCTACGCGCATCCAGGATTGCGATGAGAGCCACCAGGGCCGCCATCAGGATGAAGGCGATGTACGCTGGGCTGATGTTGATACCGGCGATCATGCCGACCGAGAGTGCTACGAAGTAGTAGCCGACTTCTCGCTGGCTCAGGGCGGTGGAGCGCAATCGAATAATCGACAGGACACCGAAGAGGCCCATGCCCATGGCCGAGGCGTTTGAACCCGCCGAGACCAGGGCCACCGAGACGGTGAAGATACCGGCGTTGATGACCGCGTAGGAAATCATCATTTCGCGATTGCGGTGACGCACCAGGTAAAGGGTGCACAGGATTGCGATCGCGAGGGCGTCTGCAATCGCCATGGTCAGGATTGTCATGGGGTGCTCCAGGTCGTGGGGTAGGTTTCCAGCTTCCCGAGCCGTCTGTTCTCGGCTCCGGCTTGAGTACCTACGTGTTCTGCTTGGTTTCTAGAATCCCGTCCGAAGCTGTGTCACGCCTGTGCGCTCTGTAATTCTCACTTATGTCTTCGCAAACACCGATTAAATGACTGGTCAGAGCGTTTTACCTTTAAGGTTTTTTCAATTACCGGGGCGCAGTGAGGCGGTCAGCCGCGCCCGGATACAACAAATGGGGCTCCCTCTACATCAGAGGGAGCCCCACTCGGGTTTCTAGGGAGTAACCCTAGAATTCAGTATGTACTTATGCCTTCTTGCGCATGCGGGTTGCCACCACAACAGCACCGCCAGCGCCCAGAGCAATCAGACCCAGGCCTGCAACGGTCATCGCGTTGGATGCACCGGTCTTAGCCAGGGAAGAAGAGCTCTTGGAGGATGCGTTGGAGGAACCGGAGCCCATGTTGTCGCCGGAGCCGGAGCCCATGTTGTCATTGCCGGAGGAACCCATCACGAGGTTATCGGAATCCTTGGAGCTCTTGGGAGCTGCGGAATCGCCCTCAGCGTGGTCGCCCTCGGGAGCGGCCTGGTCCTCGGACTTCTGCTCGTCAGACTTCTGGTCCTCAGACTTCTGATCCTCGGCGGGCTTGGTCTCCTTGGCGTCCTCAACGGCGGGAGCGGAAGGCTCCTCGGAGTCGCTAGCCGAAGGAGAAGCCTCCGACGGAGCCGGGGTGGGCTCGGTGGACTCGCTCGGGGCCGGGGTGGGCTCGGTGGACTCGCTCGGGGCCGGGGTGGGCAGCGACTCGTTAGCAGCGGCCTTAATGGTCACGGTTGCAGCCTTGCCGCCGCGGGGCACGTCACCGTCCTTCAGGGAGCCGGACAGCAGGTAAATGTCAACGGAAACACTGCCGTGCAGTTCTGCCTGCCAGGGAACGGTGACGTTGAAGTTACCGGCTTCGTCGGCGTGAATCTCCAGGTAGTCCTGGCCATTAATCTTCACTGCGCCCTTGTTCAGCTTCAGGGCCAGCACGGAGCCGGAAGCGCCGTCAGCGGTCTTGAAACCCTCACCCACGATGGTCAGGCCCTGACCCTCAACCCAAGTGTCGGGGGTGATGAGGCGTGCGGAATCCGCGTAAGTAAAGGAAATCTCCTGTGCAGCTTCGTCAGCGAAGGTAGCGGGGACGGTAGTAGCGACCAGGCCACAGCTAATCAGGGCGGTGGCGCCGATGCGTGCGATGTTGTTTCGAATGCTCATGCCCCCCATTCTAACGACCGAACCTGACAATATCGGGGTGCATGATGCCAATTTAACATGAGCTGACTCACTTAATAGGCCCTTCTTGAAGAATTCTTGAGGGGCGAGTTGAAGAATCAATCGCATATTCAAAGAATTCGAACGCTACCGGCGCCTTGGAATCCGGGCGTTAGTTTAGACGGTTTTCCGTCCGTAAACCCGCTCAACGCCCTACCGCTCGGGACCCCGTTAAACGCAGATTCCCCCACGCCCGCGAGGCGAGCGAGGGGAATCCTGGAACAACGCGTCCGATGCCCGGAGCACCGGATTCCTAAACTCTAAACTTAGGAGTTCTTGCGACGGAGCACAGAGGTCACGCCCGCAATACCCAGGCCAACGGCCACCATTCCCAGGCCGGCCACGGTGAACACGTTCGAGGCGCCGGTATTAGCCAGCGAGGAACGCTGCGCGCGGCTCGAGAGAGAGGCGCTCGACGAGGAAGAGCCGAGACGGTCCTGGGCGCCCGATCCGCTTGAGCCGAGATTGTCCTGCGAGGAGGAGCTGCCATTCGAGGAGGAACCACCGTTCGAGGAGGAGCCGCTGTCGACAACCTCGCAGCCGAGGCCGTTATTATCGGCGTCAAACTGCTTACGGAAGTCCGGGTGGCTCGAGGGAATGGGGGCCAGGCCCGCGGCGGCGACCTCGGAGCAGTTAGCGAAGCGGGTGCTCTCGGGCGAAGGCTGCTCGGTTGCGGGGGCCTGGACGCTCGAGGAGCCACCCAGCTGATCCTGCGCGGCGGGAGCCTGCTGGGAGCCGTCCTTCTGCTCGGTCTTCTGGTCGTTCTTAGCGGTCGATACCTTCTGGTCGGCCTTCTTCTCGTTCTTGACCTCAGCGGAGGCAGAGGGAGAGACAACAGTAGAAGCGGAAGCCGATGCGGTGGCGCTCGGGCTCACCGAGGCGGAGGCGGAGGCCTTCTCATCGGCACGGTTCTTCACCTCGGCATCCACCGAGGCGACGGTCTCGTCAGCCGCGGTAGCCGATGCCGAGGGGCTGGCAGAAGCATCAGCCTTGGATTCCTTCTTCGGCTCGGCGGTAGCGCTGGCGGATGCAGAGGGCTCGGCGGTAGCGCTGGCGGATGCAGAGGGCTCCGCGCTGGCAGAAACGCTTGCCGAGGCACTGGGGCTCTCAGGGGCCACGGAACGAGCCTCAATCTTCACGGTGGCTGCCTTGCCGCCGCGAGAGGTGTCGTTATCCTTCAGGGAACCGGAGAGCAGGTAGACGTCAACGGAGACGCGATCCTCCAGGTCGCTCTGCCAGGGGATCGAGACGGTAAATTCGCCCTTATCGTTGGCGGTTACCTCGAGGTAGTCCTTACCGTCGATCTTAATGGCGCCCTTGTTGAGCTTAATGGCGATGGTCGAGCCGGAGGCGCGGTCCTGGGTCAGGAAGCCCTCGCCGGAGATCTCGAGGGTTTCCCCCTTGTACCAGACCTCGGAGATGTGGGAGGCGGCACGGTCCTGGTATTCGTGAGTGACGGTCTCGCCGTCATTCTGAGCGAAGGTGGCGGGGATGGCGGTCACAACCAAACCGCAACCGATGAGGGCCGTGGCACCGAAGCGAGTGATAGTGTTTCGAATGTCCATTCCCTCATTCTAGCCCCGGGTTCCAAGGTATTTTCACCAGTCAAGGGTGTATTTGCAATGAATTGCAACACAACCGCGGGCGGGTGGTCGCAGCGGCCGGACCATCGAGAGCCTAGCTGTCAATCGCATCAAGCATGAGCTCCAGGGCCTCCCCCACCCCGGTGCGCCACAGGAAAGTGGCCTTCGCATCCGCACGGCCCGGGCCGCCGTTGATGATCGCCACCGGTTTGCCGGCACGCAGGGCCTCCAGCACAATCTTGTAGCTGCTCATCACCGCCACCGAGGAACCCACCACCAGCAGCGCCGAGCACTCGGCGAGCATGGCGTCCTTGCGCGCCTTGCGCTCGGCGGGCACGGACTCGCCAAAGTACACCACATCCGGCTTGAGGCGGGTCGAGCCACACCCCAGGCAGGGCACCATCCGAAAATCTTGGATGTACTGCTGGTCCAGCTCCACGTCACCATCGGGGTTTACGCGCAGGTCTTCGTCTTCAAGGCGCGCCAGGTAGCCGGGGTTCGCGGCGTCCAGGCGCGCGTCCAGGCTCTCGCGGCCCTCATCCTGCCCGCAGTCCAGGCAGACGATACGGGACAGATCGCCATGCAGGGCCAACAGATTGCGGCTTCCGGCGCGGGCGTGCAGGCCGTCCACGTTCTGCGTGATGACGCCATTGATAGCGCCCAGCTGCTCGAGCTCGGCGAGGGCATAGTGGGCGCGGTTCGGTTCGGCGCGGCGCATGCGGCGCCAACCCACGTAGGAGCGCGCCCAGTAGCGTTGGCGGGCGGCGTCATCGTAGCGGAATTCCTGGTAGGTCATGGGGCGGTGGTCGTGCAGAGATCCGCCGGGTCCGCGGTAGTCAGGGATGCCGGATTCGGTGCTTACTCCCGCGCCGGTGAGTACGAGAACCTTACCCGCTTTGAGTAGCTCGGCAATACCCGCGGAGGCATATTCTTCGTCGTGCGGGGTGGCGTTCTCAGAGACAACGCGCTGAATCGAGCGGATCGCGGCACGGTGCACGGAGGCGATTTCTTCGCGCTGCTCACCGGCGGCGGCGAAGTTCTGGTGGTCAGTCCAGCGGTCCATTCTTCTCCCATGCTCTGTGTTCTCTATACATTAAAAGGCTGTGGGGCGCCCCCTTTCGAGGGTACCCCACAGCCTATTTCTTATGGTTTCGAATGTGCAAACTCAGCCACAGGCTAAGTCTGCCCAGCCAGCCGGTTGAGCTTAGTTCTCAGCCTTCTGCTCACGCTCGGAGGTCACCGACAGGCCGTCGCTGGCAACGTCCGGGTTCACGTCCACGGTCACGGTGTCGCCGTCGTGGATAGCACCGGAGAGGATGCCGCGAGCCAGACGGTCGCCAATCTCGCGCTGAACCAGGCGGCGCAGCGGGCGGGCACCGAATGCCGGGTCGTAGCCGGTCTTGCCCAGCCACTCCAGAGCGGCGGGAGGGACGTTCAGGG
>FLSH01000966.1_pt2 | contig 13619 bp, 6 predicted proteins | sample 1550441 | NCBI WGS metagenome assembly FLSH01 (sample SAMEA4031756, study PRJEB14383) | metagenome | biome: human; feature: oral; material: saliva | place: Philippines | collected 2014 | reverse complement strand
GTGGATGAAAAGAACAAATATCCTCATCGTTTTGTAACCTATCGCAGAAAGGCATCTAAATGAGTGAAAGAATGTTTGCCATTATTGGCAGTGAATTAAATGTTAAGCCAAAGCAGGTGCAAGCTGCCGTAGAATTATTGGACGAAGGCAATACGGTGCCATTTATTGCGCGTTACCGTAAAGAGGTAACGGGCGAATTGCAAGATGAGCAATTGCGCACCATTGAAGAACGTATTAAATACTTGCGCAACTTGGAAACACGTCGCCAAGAAATCATTGCATCTATTACAGAGCAAGAAAAGATGACCGACGAGTTGATGAAATCCTTAGAAGCCGCAACAAAGCTTCAAGAGTTAGAGGATTTGTATTTACCATACCGTCCTAAGAAACGCACACGTGCTATGATTGCCCGTGAACGAGGCTTAGAGCCGTTGGCGGAAATGGTCCTTAACGATACGGTTACTTCTGGTGATCCTTTAGAGATTGCAAAAGAATTTGTAACGGAAGAGGTGCCAACACCAGAGGATGCTATTCAAGGTGCGTCAGATATCGTAGCGGAAATTGTTAGTGATAGTGCAGACTTCCGTGCGTACTTGCGTAAAAAGATGTGGAATGAAGGCTTTATTCAAGCTGAGTTGACTGGTGATGAAGAGGTACAACAACAGTTCTTGCAATACGCAGAATATGCCGAGCCGGTTCGTCAAATGCCGTCTCACCGTATCTTGGCGGTTAATCGCGGTGAAAAATTAGGGGCTTTGAAATTAGCCCTTACTGTACCAGGTGATACGTATGTTGCTTACATGGTGCAAAAGTTAGAGAAAAATCCAAAATCCATATTCGCAGACTATAAAGCGGCTGCAGTAGCCGATGCGTACAAACGTCTAATTTTCCCTGCTCTAGAGCGTGATATACGCAATGAGTTGACGGAAAATGCAGATGAGCAAGCTATCAAGGTATTCGGTGTAAACCTTAAGAACCTATTATTGCAGCCACCTTTGGCAGGCCATGTTATCATGGGCCTTGACCCTGGTTACCGTACAGGTTGTAAGATGGCTATTATCGACCAACAAGGTAATGTGCTAGATTATGGTGCCTACTATTTAACTAATAGTGAAAAGCTTCGCAAAGAAGCGCAAAAGGTATTGGCTGATAAAATCCGTAAGTTCAAAGTTACTCTCTTATCTATTGGTAATGGTACTGCATCCTACGAAACAGAGCAGTTTGCTTCCACCATGATTGAAGAGGAAAAGTTAGACTGTCATTACATTATCACTAATGAAGCAGGCGCATCTGTATACTCTGCTTCTAAATTGGCTATCGATGAATTACCAGATTTAGACGTAACCATACGCGGTGCCGTATCCATTGCACGTCGTGTACAAGATCCATTGGCTGAATCTGTTAAGATTGATCCTAAATCTATCGGCGTAGGTCAATACCAACATGACGTAAACCAAAAGCAATTGACTCATACGTTGGATCAAGTCGTTGAAACTGTAGTAAACCACGTTGGGGTAGAGCTCAATACTGCATCTCCAGCTATTTTGCAACATATTGCAGGCATTTCTAGTACAGTAGCTAAAAATATCGTTGCATATCGTCAAGAGAATGGTGTATTTAAAAGCCGTAAAGAATTGTTAAAAGTACCTCGCTTAGGTCCTGCGGCGTTCACGCAATGTGCGGGTTTCCTTCGCTTGCAACAGTGTAAAAATCCATTAGATAATACATCTGTCCATCCTGAGTCTTATGAATTGGCAGAACGTATTATTGGTGAATTAGGTTTTGCCTTGAAAGATTTGCAAGACAAAGCGCAACTAGAAGCATTACAAGTGAAATTACCGCTTGTTGATGCCGGAAAAATGGCCGCTAAACTTGATGCGGGTGTACCAACGGTACGAGATATCTTAGGGGCTTTGGCAAAACCAGGTCGTGACCCTCGTGAAGATTTGCCTGCACCACTTACTAGAAAACATGTAGTAAGCCTTGAAGATATTCAAGTTGGAACTGTTGTAAAAGGTACTGTTCACAACGTAGTTGATTTTGGTGCCTTTGTAGACTTTGGTCTTAAAACTAATGGCCTTTTGCATCGCAGCGAATTATGCAATAGCCGTCAACATCCATCTGATGTGCTGGCTGTAGGCGATATCATTGAAGCTCAAATTATTTCTGTTGATGTAAAACGCAATCGTATCGGTTTATCTGTAAAAGCATTACAACCAGAAAAGCCAAAGAATAACGATAATAACCGAAACAGAAATAACAACGGACAACGTCGAAACATCGATCGTAATAATAACCGTAATAATAATCGTAACAATGGTGGTCGGTAAAACAATTAGTATCAATTGAATTATATTATTGAGAAATACACTTGACTAAAAGTCATTGTACACAAAACCGCACTCTCTATGGATTTTGAGGGTGCGGTTTTTCTATATAACTTAAAACTATGTATAATAATGCAGAACAGATATATCGAAAATGATATATCTGATTGAAATATTTAGATATAAGGCGTATGATGAAATCACAGAGGAAATCTTCCTCAATCTATATTCCTACATAGGAGGTAATGCTATGAGCTTGAACCTTAAAGAAAGATATGGACTTTTAATTAATAATGAATGGGTAGCCGCATCTGACGGCGCTGAATTTAATGTATATAACCCTGCTAATGGCGAACAACTCGCTATCTGTGCAGAGGCTACGAAAGACGATGTTGATAAAGCGGTAGACGCTGCAACAGAAGCTTTTAAAACTTGGAAAACAGTATCTCAAGTAGAGCGCGCTGATTACTTGTTAAAAATTGCTGAAGCTATTGATGCTCATAAAGAGTACTTGGCACAAGTTGAAACATATGACAATGGTAAACCAATCCGTGAAACTTTGAACGTAGATATTCCACTTGGTGCTGACCATTTCCGTTACTTCGCTGGCGTACTTCGTTCCGAAGAAGGGTCCGCACAAGTATTTGATGAAAATACTTTGAGCCTCATCGTTCGTGAACCGATTGGCGTTGTAGGTCAAGTCGTACCTTGGAACTTCCCATTCCTAATGGCCGCTTGGAAATTGGCACCAGCTCTTGCAGCAGGTTGTACAGTTGTTATTAAACCTTCTAGCCATACATCCCTTAGCCTTTTAGTATTGGGCGATATTTTGAAAGAAATCTTGCCTCCAGGTGTTGTAAACATCGTAACTGGTAAAGGCTCTAAATCTGGTCAATATATCCTTGATCATCCTGGCTTCAGTAAACTTGCTTTCACAGGCTCTACAGAAGTAGGTCTTGATGTATATAAAGCAGCATCTGAACGCTTGATTCCAGCTACATTGGAATTAGGTGGTAAATCTGCGAATATCTTCTTTGAAGATGCAAACTGGAAACAAGCTCTTGATGGGGCAATGCTTGGTATCCTCTTCAACCAAGGTCAAGTATGCTGCGCCGGTTCCCGTATCTTCGTACAAGATACAATTTATGATAAATTCGTAGCTGAACTTTCCGCTTTATTTGATAAAGTGAAAGTTGGCTTGCCTTGGGAAGAATCTACACAACTAGGCTCCTTGATTTACGAAGCACAAGTTGAGAAAGTACTTAGCTATGTAGAACTTGCTAAAGAAGAAGGTGCTCGCGTTGCAGCTGGTGGTGTACGCGTTACTGACGGCGAACTTGGTAAAGGTTGCTTCATTAGACCTACACTTATCGTAGATGCTACAAACGATATGCGCGTAGCTCGCGAAGAAATCTTCGGCCCTGTAGCTGTTGTAATTAAGTTCCACAGCGAAGAAGAAGTGATCGAACAAGCTAATGACAGCTTATACGGTCTTGGCGGCGGTGTATTCACACAAAATCTTAACCGTGCAATCCGCGTAGCTCGAGCAATCGAAACAGGTCGTATGTGGGTTAACACATATAACTCCATCCCAGCAGGTGCACCATTTGGTGGCTATAAACAATCTGGTATAGGCCGTGAAACTCACAAGGTTATCCTTGAACACTACACTCAAATGAAAAATATCATTATTAACTTGAGCGATAAACCATCTGGTTTCTACGATTTAGACTAAAAATATAAATCTCTCCAATAAACTATAACAACGAGGCACCTCAAATGAGGTGCCTTTTTTGTGCTTAACAATAGCTTATTATCTGTGAAAGGATACAGTATGCTATAATTGTAGCCATATAAAATCGTGTTGTTTAGAGAGGGCCATTAGAAAATCAAACCCTAAGTCAATACTTAAGTAAATAGAGTAAATACATAGTGAAGAATATTTGTACTAGATAAAAATAAGGAGTATGAAATTAATGAATCCTATTCCCATCAAAAAATTATATAATCCCCAATATGATCTGTTATCTATTAGTGATAAGGAGGAATTGTTATATCAGATTGGAGAAATATATAATCTAGAATTAATATCTTTTAAACATTTTGCTGCATTTAGACAATCCACATATACGGCAGTATATCGTTCACATGATGGTATAGACTTTGTATTTGTTCCTGGCGATACTGTTACGTTAGGATTTGATTTTAAAAATAAACCATTGCACGATATTTTTAATGATGAAAATTTAGCGGAGCTTGCCTATCCATTTATGGAGGGATATGAAGAGGAAATCTTTAGTGAAGACGATATTCAAACTAAGATTCGCGAAACACTAGAAGATGAAGAGGTACTATCCAACATAGAAACGTATTTTAAACGTAATTTTACTCGAGAAGATGAGTTTGTAATCCATCCATTATTGGTACAAAAAGAGTATAGTGAAACTTGTTGGACACCTATTTCAGATGAGGAACTCAGACAAAATAAAGAGTGGCAACAGATGATAGAAAAAGCTGAAAGCAAAGGGCTTTCTGAAATAATGATTCATAATACCATTTGTTTATATCAAACAGACGATAACAATTGGTATGGTAAACTTTATGAAGAAACTACATTTAAGAAACTGTTACAGAACATAAAAAATCATGGGTACTCTTTACCGACACGCAGAGAGTGGGAGTATTTAGCTGGCAAGGGGTGTAGGACCATTTTCCCATGGGGGAACAATATAGATTTTTCTATGAACTTAAAGCATATGGAATGGATGGATAATGATGGAGAGTATACATTAGAAAAGGAAAACTTTTTTGGCTTGATTATAGGTGATGATCCGTATTGTAGAGAAATCGTATATGATGAAGATGAATTTTCCTATAAAGGTGGAGATGGTGGCCGCAATATATGTGGAGGCTTAGGCGTTCTATGGGGCTATTTACCTGTTTCACCATACTTTCAAGATAGTGAAATGGTAATTGGCAATAATATAAATGGAGGATATGATTTCTTCAGACTAGTTATAAGGATTAATGATAATATGAAATGATGTTACATATAATAATTCTAAAATATCAAATGATAACGTCGTCTCATACGTAAAAGAGGTACACTAGAGGGTACCTCTTTTATTAATATTGGGATAAGCGGAATATTCTTCTATATTCTTGCGGTGCATCAGATCCATCAGCAGGTTTTATGATGACTCTAATATATATTTTTTCTTTGAAGTCTGGATATGTTGAAGCATATTCTTTGCAGAATTGATCCATACGATTGTAAAAGTTTGGTACATCTTGATTTTGTATGGCTGAATAGGGGATAGGCATTTCAATATACAAAGAAGATGTATCATATGTGGCATAGGTTAACTCCTCTGCTGTTAGATAGTTTTTCATTAATGGAAATGCTGTTATCAATGGAATATTGGTTATTAGTATTCGCTCAACTTGTGGTACAACAGGTGCAGAGGTGTGCAAGACTTCAGATATTTCAATTGGTATTTGGGGATACTTATCAAAGGTGACTTGCCATGTATTGTTCCTTTGTGACTCCAAGTGATATGTTAGGTTAGGATAATTCTTACTTATATATTGTTGAACTTCCTCTTCACTGTAATGTGAGAGAAGATGACAACCCGTTGTTAGTATGAGTGAGATGATAATGAGCGGCAATAATACGAATCGTTTTAGGGCAAATAGTTTCCTTGTATATTCCTTTTGTACTTCTTTAAACGTTTTGTAAATCGTAATTGCTTAATAGGCATTGCTTAATTATTGGCGGAATTTTGAAGTATATTATTTTAATTATATTATACCTAAAATATATTTTTACTTATATAGTAGATTAATACCATACAATTCTCCAATAAACTATAACGACTAGGCACCTCAAATGAGGTGCCTAGTTTGCATTGTAAGGCTATTTTAAGCTTGTTGTGTAGTAGTCTTTAAGTGCTTTAAAAGGGGATTGTATATTTGATATTTATTAAATAACTTTTTGCCACAATAAAAGTAAATAAAATATAAAAATATTTAATATTTTATTGCAAAAAAAAGATGATTTAATATATAATTTATCTTATGAAGAAAGGAGAGGTATTAATGAGAGTTGTATGTATTGCAGCAGGTTGTGTTGGCTTGCTGACCACATTCGGTACGATGCCTAGTTTTGCGGCAGAAGTATCAAACCCATTTATACAACAAGAAGCGGCCCGAGCCGATGCTTCTTTGCGCCAACGTGCAGAAGCACCAATGACTGGGGCCGCTTTGCCGCGTTCAGAATCTGGCTATACAGGTTTAGATAAAGTGCCAATGAAGTCATTACCTAAGGAAAGTACATCGTTTGCAATAGAGCATATTGTGGTGACTTCTTCAGAACCAGTGTTACAAAAATATAAAAATCGATTGCAGGTATATAACCATAATCGTATAGGAACAGAGGGTATTCAGTTTTTACAAAAGGAATTACAAGAGCAACTGTTATCTGATGGGTACATTACGAGTCAAGTAGTCGTGCCAAATCAAGATTTACAGTCTGGCACACTCACTTTTGAGATTATGCCTGGCTATGTAGAGGATATTGTTCTTACAAATCCTAAAGCACGTACCAATTGGCGTAGTGCCTTTCCTGTAAGACCAGGTTATGTATTACGTCGACAAGCTCTCGAGCAAGGAATTGACCAAATGCGTAATGTACCAGGTCAAGATATTAAGATGACTATAGAGCCAGGTACAAAACCATTACATTCTATTGTTAAGCTTACCGTTGAGCAAAAAGGTTTTGTACACGGATCTTTGATGTTAGATAATTCTGGAAATAAATCAACAGGGACGTATCAAGGAGCTGTATTTTTATCTTTTAGTCAACTGGCAGGACTCAATGACGTATTAACTACTAGCTTTACAAAAGACATCAGTCATCATGATGATGGACATGGATCAAAACAATATGCGGTTAGCTATTCTGTTCCTGACGGAAATCGTACGTATCGTATTTCAACGTACAAATATAGCTATAATCAATTAGTATTCATGCCAAATGCGTTTCGTTCCTCTGGCACTACGCAAGGTACAGAATTTGCAGTAGAGCAAGTATTAAATAGAACAAGTCGCTCTAAGACTTCGGCTGTAGCTAAAGTCATTCATAAGGAGCGTCATAATTATTTAGATGATGTAGAGCTTGGTGTACAAGAGCAACATACAACCGCTGTTGAAGTGGGGTTATCTCATCGTCAATATAGTGGGAATACTGTATCCGATGTATATCTATTCTATCGACAAGGTATTAATGGATTAGGTGCTCAGGTACGGAGTTGGGAAGGCTTGTCAGATAATCCTACTACACTATATAAAATGGCAGGCGTAGAAGGTCAAGTTCAAACTGGTGTTCGTATGGGGCATAAACAAGGTACGTATACGATGCGTTTTAGAAGCCAGTTTACAGATCAACGCTTATTTGGTACTGAACAATTTAGTATTGGTGGTCGTTATTCTGTACGAGGCTTTAGCGGAGAAGAAACCTTAAGAGGCGACTCTGGCTATTATGTACAAAACGAGTGGGCTTTACCATTTAGAAAACAACAAATCACTCCATATGTGGGTATAGATATTGGACATGTATGGGGGCCATCTACAGAAACTCAATTAGGTAATACCTTAGTTGGTGGTGTAGTTGGTGTGCGTGGTATGGTTGGTGACAACGTAAACTATGATGTATCATTAGGAACACCAATTAAGAAACCAGAAGGGTTTGATACAGATACGCGTGTGTGGGCCTTTAGAGGCAGTTATCAGTTTTAAGTGTTGTAATCTAGTGCAACCATACCGTTACATGGTGAATGGTATGTACTAGAAGAGGAGAGTAATATGAATATAAGAAAGCATACGGCAATGGCTATCTTTGCTGCATTGTTAGCGACTAACTCTGCACCATGGATTCCTATGGCCCTTGCTAATCCTGTTGTACCTGATCAAGGTAAATTAGGACCGAAAATAGAAGAAGCTAGAAATGGCATGACTGTCGTTAATATTAATACACCTAATGATAAAGGGTTATCACATAACCAATATAATGCATTCAATGTAGACGAAAAGGGTCTTATTTTAAACAATGCGAATCGCCCTGTGAATACAGAGCTCGCAGGATATATCATGGGAAATCCTAACTTAGTGGGCCCTACAGCCAATACGATTTTGAATGAAGTAACTGGCACAAGCTCTACATCCATGAATGGTGCTCTTGAAGTAGCTGGGGATAAGGCACATGTTATCGTTGCCAACCCTAATGGTATTTCTGTTAATAATGGCACATTTATTAATGCAAGTAGCGCTACACTCACAACGGGTAATCCAATGATTAATAACGGTAGTGTTACAGGCTATAATGTACAAAAAGGTGCTATTACAGTTGGTGAAAAAGGTCTTAATGCTTCTAAAACAGCACGTACAGATATGCTTGCTGAGGCTGTAAAGCTCAATGGTAAAGTTTGGGCCCAAGATGCTCAAGTTGTAACGGGTAAGAATGATATTTCCGTAAATGCTACTGGTAAAGTTACGAATACTCACAAAACTGGTGAATCGAGTCAAGTCGGCCTTGATGTAGCTGCTATTGGTGGTATGTATGCTAATAGTATGTACTTAGTGGGTACCAATGACGGATTTGGTGTTAATAACCAAGGCGTATTATCTGCACAAAACAAACTAACCATAGATAGTACTGGTAAGTTGCAAAATACAGGTACGATAGCTGCTACAGATGCAACTATTACAACTAAAAGTCTAGAGCAGATGAATAAGGGTAAACTTTATGTAGATACAGCAAAGATTACTACTGACTCTGTAATACAAACTGGTAATGCTACGACTAAAGAAGCACCTGTTATGATTGCCCAAAAAGATTTGTCTATAGCAACAAAATCTATTGTTAATACAGATGGTAGTGTAATCAAAGCAGAAGGTAAATTACAGCTTGGTAAAACGATGGATGAGAAAGGTACAGTATCCGGTAAAATGGATTCTGTAGTAAATACTGCATCTACCATTGAGTTTGGTCAAGGTGGAGCTTTACTTGCGAAATCTGTAGATAATAAAAATGGTGGTATTACCCTTAAGCGTGTAGCTGTAGAGGGTAAAGAGCATGTCAAAAACGAAGTAGCTCCATCCGGTAGTATTAAGCGTTATCAATTGTCTGAAGAACGAATTTATGGACATGATGATGAAATTCCAAAAGATAAAGTAGTGGTACACTCTTCTGAGAATCTCCAACTTTCCATAAATGGTAAACATCATGATAGTTGGACTAAATATGAATATGATCGTACACGTGAAGTAGATGTAGTAGATACATCTAATCCTGGACGAATTATTTCTGGCGGTAATTTACATGTGGATGTAGATCATATGGAGAATGACGCGAGTCAAATTAGTGCTGCTGGCGATATTACTGGTACTGTAGGTCATTATGAGCAAAGTAATCCTAAAGGTAATGAATATATTACTGAAGAGGGCACAGCTACAAGTTATAGCCGTCATCATAAAAAAGGGTGGGATACTACCAATATTCGTGAAACGAAGTATAAGAATACTAAGGTGAATCCTAAAGATGTACCTGTTGCCGTATATGGCGGTCATGTAGAAAATAGTAAAAGTGATGCTACAGTAGATGCATCTTTATTAAATAGTATGAGTCAGTTATCGACGAATCCTAATACTACCTATGTGATTGAAACCGATCCAAACTTTACAAATCGTCGCAACTTCTTATCTTCTGATTACGTATTATCTCGCCTTAAATTAGACCCTATGAATATACAAAAACGTTTGGGTGATGGCTACTATGAGCAGCAACTCGTTATGCAAGAGATTATGCGTCAAACCGGTAAAAGTAGACTTCAATCTGGTCTTTCCGCAGAAGAACAATATCGCCAGTTGATGGATGCAGGGATTAGTGTAACAAAATCTCAATCCATTGTGTTAGGTCGAGGATTAACAGAGTCTGAGCAAAAGAATCTTAAAGAAGATGTAGTACTCCTAGTTAGTAAGTCTGTTGTATTACCAAATGGCAAAACTGAAACTGTGCTAGTACCTACTTTATATTTAGCACCAAACACAAAACGAGTAGAAGGTGGCGCTAATTTACAAGCCCAATCTATTAACCTATCTGTTGATACTATGCATAATAGCGGGAGCATTGTAGCGGATAAGGATGTGACTCTTACTGGTAATTCCATTCACAATGATAATGGTCTTATTAAAGGTAACACGGCTACGGTTACAGCAAATGACGAAGTTCGTAATACACAAGGCACTATTATGGGCAATGATACAGTCTCTGTATATGCTAAGAAAGACGTTATTAATGAAGGTGGCACCATTACACAAACTAATGCAGCTGGTTCCACAAAGGTTAGTGCGGGGCGCGATGTAATTAATAAAGGCGTACAGTATGAGGCCGGTAATAGCAAGGTTGAGTGGAACAGTAGCAACAACCGTCGTGAAACGATTACTGGTGTAGATCAAGGCCGTATTGGGGGTGCTGGTCAAACAACAGTAGTAGCAGGCCGAGATGTATCTATGGAGGCAGGTATTGTCTCCTCTGATGTGAATACAACTGTTACGGCAGGTCGCAATGTAACGATGAAAGCAATGAATGCTACACATGAGCTTGAAGAACATCGTTTTGATAAAGGTAAATCTGGTGGTGGACACTCTCAAACGACTCAGTCTCATGATCTTGTTAAAGCTCAATCATCTGTTGGTAGTAGCATTGAAGGTAAAAATGTTTCTGTTGTAGCCTCTGAAACAGTACAACTGGAAGGTAGTCAAATATTAGCAGCTGATACAGTGAAAGTATCTGGTAATACGGTTGAACTAAATACAGCGAAGGCAAATAGTACAGTCAATCATGTGTATGTAGATAAAAAGAAAAGCTTAGTAAAACGTGAAAGTACCAATGCAGTTGATGATGTAACTACTACAGTTGTAACAGGATCCACCGTAGGTGGTAAAGATATACAGCTCACAAGTGCTCATGATGTAATAGGTCGATCGGCTCAAATTATAGGTGAACATACAGTAGATGTTATGGCTGGTGGTAAAGTAGAATTAGGTGCAGATAAAGTGATTACAGATGGTACTAGTGTGTATCGTCATAAGAAGTCGGGGTTACTTGGTAGTACAGGGATAGGCTTTACTATAGGTAAAGAAAAACACAATATAGATGAAGCTAACCATGAAGAATCTACTGTACGAAATACAATTGCAAGCACGAAAGGTACTGTTACTGTCAAAGCGAATGATATCGTTCATCTCACAAGTGCTGATATTGTTGCTAAAGAAGGTACTGTGTTAGAAGGTTCTGCCGTTACATTGGATGGAAATATAGATTATAACCACATATCCCATGATGAACGCTACAAAAAAACTGGTCTTACCGTATCCTTAGGTGGTGCAATAGCAAATACACTTACAAATACTACACGTACAATAAAACAAGCTGGTAGCCGTGATGACAAACGGTTAGCTGCTCTTGAACTCAATGAAGCGCGTAAACAATTGCAAGATGGATATGAAGCAGTAGATGCAGCTTTACATGGAGAAAAAATACGTGATGACGTAACAGGTAAAGTTGATAAAGTAGATGGTAAAGCTAAACGAGGCGCTAAAAATATTGATGCTGCTATTAACTTATCTGTAAGCATTGGTAGCACTTCTAGAAAACAAGGGCAAGTAGTAGATACAAACACATATCAAGGGGGCACTCTTGTTAGTGATGGTAATGTACATATCAAAGCTCGTGATGCCAAGGATAGTGGTATTCATGTAACTGGTGAAACAGTACAAGCCAAAAATTTAGTATTAGATAGTGCTAGTGATATCAACCTTGCAGCCGGTAAAAATACTGTAGATGTTAAGAATACTTATAAAAACTCTGGTTGGAGTGTAGGTGCGGATATTAGCTTAACTGGTGGCGGTCTTCTCGATATTAATGCGAGTGGACATATGGTGCGTCAAGATGGCGATACCCATCAAGAAAGCTATGTACCAACGACAATAAAAGCAGTACAATTAGCTCAACTTAAAGCAAAGCAAGATACAAATATTATTGGTTCTACTGTATCTGGTAAGAAAGTTGAAGTTGATACAGGTCGTGATTTACATATGCAAAGTTTACAAGATGTAGATAATTTTAAAGAACACAGTAAGTCTGGCGGATTTTTGGTATCATCCAAACCAAATATCAAGAATCCAACAGGTACTATCGGGATTAGCATAGGGCGTATAGATAGTAAATGGAAAAGCGTGACTCACCAAGCAGGTATTTATGCTGGAGAAGATGGCTATGATATTAATGTAGGAAATGGTACTATATTAGAAGGTGCTATTATTAAAAGTGAGGCTCCAAAAGCTAAGAATAGATTGACTACTAAATCTCTTGAGATGAAATATATTCAAAATGAGGCTGAATATTCAGTTCGAGAGAATGGAGTACAATATAATAAATTTGGAGATATAAAGTCAAAAAGTAAAGATGAATTAAACAAGATTTATAAAGAGCTTGGATTAACTCCAACAGGTGGTCTTGGTGCTAATGGTAAGTCTACATCTGTTACAAAAAGTGTGATTAGTGATGGTATAATCACTAAGAATGGAGATATAGTGGATGTAAAAATGTTAAATAATGATATAGAACATTCACTAAATACATTACAAGTAATTTTTAATCGCAAATCTATTGAAGAGAAACAAGAATTGGCGAATCTATTCAGCATTAATGCTAATGAAGCCATCCATCAAATTGCAAAACATGAAGGATGGAAAGATGGAGATCCCCGTAAAATTGCATTGCATGCGTTATTTGGAGGTGCTACCTCTTCGTTAGGTGGCTCTAAATTTTCAGAGGGTGCTTATGTAGGTGGCTTAACTGAAGCTATGATGCCAGAATTAGAGAAAATGGCTGGAACAATAACTGGCCCAGATGGAAAGAAATATGTAAATCCAGAGCGTTTGCAACAAATAGCTTATATTTTCGGCTATGCTGTTAATAAGAGTTTAGGTCAAAGTGGCCAGTCTGGAGCTTATGTGGCACGTATGGGAGCTAAATATAATCAAGAGGGAGATTGGACGCCCCCTATAGCAACAGATCAAGTTGTTGGAGGTGAAAGTATAGATACTCAAGCTTATAATGTCTCAATGCGTGCACTTGGTAATCCTACCGAAGTTATTTCAGATGAAGAGCAGTATACGGAGTCTTATATGCCCCCTATAGCAACAGATCAAGTTGTTGGAGGTGAAAGT
>FLSH01007957.1_pt1 | contig 13712 bp, 28 predicted proteins | sample 1550441 | NCBI WGS metagenome assembly FLSH01 (sample SAMEA4031756, study PRJEB14383) | metagenome | biome: human; feature: oral; material: saliva | place: Philippines | collected 2014 | reverse complement strand
ACTTCCTCATACTCTTCTATTTTTCTCGAACTCTAATAATCCAGTAATCAATATTTTTATTAAAAAATAATTTAATTATATTTTTTATTTTAAGATCTATATTTTGTCCAATCTCTCGATTGTGGCAAGTTCCTGTTACCAACAACAGTACTACTTGCTGATTTATCATCAGCATATAACTTGTCAGACTTCTGTCTATTACATTGCCAGTGTGCTAACTGCAGGTTCTGAATATCTGATGGATGACCATTTCTATTGATTGGAATGATGTGGTCAATTACAGGCGATAGAGGGTGTGGGTACTTCAGGGACTTATCGACAGGTAGGCCACAAATTCCACAAGTGTTGCTTGTTTTTAGAATTACTTTTTTGTTCTTCTCAAATGCAACTCGATGCGGACCAATACGGTCTGCTCGTTCTTGGGGGGTATTCATATTATGGGGGCCTTTCTTTTTTAGATAAAAGGTGGGTATTTTAGTACCCTGGGTATATTTTTATTAGGGGGGTGTTTTTACTTCTTCAACACCCTCGTATATTTAACATATCTTATATTCTGTTAAATAAAAACAATCTTATTCTAAATCAGTTCTAGCAAGTGCTTGCATCTATTTTTCTTATCACTAATTTACTTTTTCTCATTGTGTTAAATAAATAGGTGATTAATAGCTAAATTTCATCATTGAATCATCCAATTCATCTTGCTTAATCCCTATATAATCCAATGTGATATCTGGTGAAGAATGGTTGAATAACTCCATTAAAATTGCTACATTTTGATTTCTTCTATAGTGGTGATATCCAAATGACTTTCTCATAGAGTGTGTTCCTATATTCTTAAGTCCAACATGTTCAGCAGCTTGTTTTAAAATTTGATATGCTGCTACTCTACCAATATGAGCAATTCTAACTCCATCAGTTCTAACTTTCTTTTTGCTAGGAAAAAGATAATCATAACCATGTAAATCATTCTCTTTGATGTAGTGATTTAAAGCCTTCCTTAGTTCTGGATTGATTGCAAACCGCTTAACTTTCCCAGTCTTCTTCTCGATAACTTCTATTCTATCACCTGTTACTTGTTTAACCTGAAGAGGTATGATATCGCTGATGCGCATTCCAGAGTACAGACCACACATAATCAGAACGTAGTTTCGTTCGCTTTTCGACTTTAAAAAATCTTTCATTCTCTCAATGTCGTCAAGTTCACGAATAGGTTCCACTTTTCTCAAAACATCACCTCCAAACTACAAGAAAAGGCAGGTTGTGCCTGCCTTCATAATTATTTCATAATATAATTTTAGCACACAAAATCATATATTTACTCCGAACTTACTCCAAATTTACTCCAAAAAAACTCCAAGAAAACTCCATTTTTTTATTCTAAGATTTCAATTTGTTCTCCATTTCTATAAAGCTCAGCGAATGCCATTAGAGCCTTATCTAGGATATCGTAGTAAGAACTTTCTGAGATAGCCAAATCCATAGAGATTGTTTCGTCTTTCTTACAGTCCCACTGCAGATATTTCTCGTAAAGTATTCTACGATAGAGTGGATCATGTAATCCACTTACTGCTTGTTCAATTGCATCAAGTTCAAGTTCAGCATCAACTTTTCGAATTGCTAATTTCTCGACCTGGCTATTTCTGCTGAATGATTGAGAACGTGGCATAAATGAGTATGTGGTAGTTACTCTTTGACCTTCCTTATCATTTGCAACCCTTCTCCATCTCAGATACCCTTTTAGAATCTTCTTAGCATTCTCTTTTGTTTTGTATTCATTAACGTCAGGGAAAAAAGGCATTGTTCACCTCCAATCTTACTAAGTTCCGCTTTGTTTACTTAGAAGAGATTCTAGTTCCTTTTTCATTCTCTTCAAGTTCTTCTTCAAGTATTCTCTATGAGCAGTTCGAGATTGAGCTAATGATCTATCGGATGGTTGAGAATATTCTTCAATTTGTTGCTTGATTAATTCGATAGAATGTCTTTTACTCTTGATTAATGTGTCTAGAAATTCACTCATTCGAAGACCTCATCAATCTCTCTAACAACTTCATTGTGCCTAAATGGCTCGTAAGCTACTCTTCCAAATCCGTGTTCATCTACTTCATCTGGATTATCATCTGCATATTTTAGAAAGAGTGGCATCTTGCATTCATGGCAAATCCATTTTTTAGCAGCTGGTCTAACATGACCTACTGTACAATTGCCACAAAAAGGACATTGCACATCAACTTTTAAATTATTCATACTTCATTCTCCTGAATATTAGAATGGAAAATCATCATCAGAAATATCCATAGGGTTAGTTTTTTCAAAACTTGGCGGAATTTGATTTTCCATACTTGCATTGTTTGCGGAATTATCCTTTTTTTCAAGGATTTGAAAACTTTCAGCTACAACTTCAGTCACATAGACACGTTGTCCTTGCTGGTTATCGTAGCTACGAGTCTGAATGCGACCTGTAATTCCTACAAGAACACCCTTTTTAAGCCAATTTGCAAAATTTTCAGCCTGTTGGCGCCACATGATGCAACTAATAAAATCAGCTTCATAATCACCTGCCTGATTCTTAAAATTGCGATTCACTGCCAAGCTGAAAGTTGCAACAGCCACATTTGATGGTGTGTATCTTAACTCAGGGTCACGAGTCAAGCGACCTATTAACACAACATTATTGATCATTGTTTAACTCCTTTTATACTTCCTCAATCTCAATCCCTTCACAATCAAACACCCAGCCAAAGTTGGCTTCTTCTAGTTGTTTACGGGTGAATTTAGTTTTGAATGGATACCACTCACCGCACCAAAATATTTTCCCATCTTTTTCGCACAATATCTGAGCATTGTTTTTGTAATTTCTCGCTTTTGGCATGGAAATACGATAACGCTTCTCTTTCTCTACCTCGTAGCCGAACTGGTGCATGTTGACGAGAATTTGGATAAAGTTATCTGTATTCGACATCCAGTTAAAGAGAGACTTGTCATTTATAAATTCTCCAAAATTATGCAAACAAAGATATGCAATGTTTTTATCTAAATTATCTTTGTTTATCTGATACCAAACCGACACTTCTGGCGGAACTTTGACTTTCTGCGGTTCGTCTAGTTGTTCTAAGTCTTGTAGAAAAATTTGACGAGTGGTTTCTGCTCCTGGAGCATCCCATACACCTTCAAGCCTTTTGTATTTCTCAATCAATTCCTGTTTATTCATCTTCCACCTCCAAAAGTTCCGGATTTTCGTAGATGTTTCCAATGACTTTGTAATATGGTAGGAAATCCTTTGTGATTTTAATCCGATAGGTACGACTCAAACCGTCACCGTACCAGCAACTTTTCTCTTTGTCGTATTTGACAATAAAGGTATATTCTGTCTGTATCTGATGATGTAAGATATCACCTTCAAAAACTTCTGTACCTTCCTTGTCACAAAGACCTGTTGATTGCATGAGGTGAATGTCATTATTTACTATCCAGTCACCAGCAACCGAATCCTCATCAATAATCCAGATATTGCCATCACCGACCATCACTTCGTCTGGGTTGTACATACGACTTAACGAGCCACTATCATACGCTCTAAACTTCGGTATCATTTCAAATCCTCCTCTTTGACGAATACTCCATCAATCATCTTTCCTTTGCGGTCTTTAATGGCATCATACGCAATCTGTAAGCAATTTTCTGTATTAGTTCCATTAAATAATGAAACAGAATTAATTACGCTATCAAGAAACATGATATCTGACTTAATTAAAGGGGTTTGCGTTTCGTTATGACAAACATGTGAGTACAATTTTTGAGAAATATTGCCAAGGCTTGAAACCATCAACAACAATTCAAGTTCCTGTTGGTTAGCGGAGATTTGGGCACCATTATTAATCTGCTGTTCAAGTCCAATCAATACTACCTGGATATCGCCCAACGCATCATAAATCAATTCAGATTTATCCTTTGCGATACCTTCAAACAATTCACCTGATTCTTCCATTAGCTTCAGGAATTGCTTTACAGGATTTGCTTCATGTAGATTTTTATCTACAAACCATTGTTGAACTTTATTTTCTAATTCTGTGTTGTTCATAATTTTACCTCATCTCCAATTTTCAAAAATTCGTAGTTGTCTTGCGATACCACGAATGTGCCGTAGTTCTGTATTGTGATTGTGTGCAGATCGCCTATTTTTTCTTTGTGGACAACTCTGCCTTTGATTTCTGCGCCTTTATTGTCTGCTTTATAGACGACAATCGGTCGCTTTTCTTCTAGTTTTTTAATGTGGATGCTCTGCCAGATGTTCAATCCAGCAGATAGCAGAATCCAGATTGTGATGAATCGTTTCACTCCGTTACCTCCTCAATCTCAATCCCTTCACAATCGAATACCCAGCCAAAATCGGCGTCTTCTAATTGTTTTCTAGTAAATCTTTCAAGATTGCCATATACCTTTTCAAAACAAAGACGATCCTCACCCTGTCTGTACACAGTTTTCAACGACTGTCCATTGCACAATATCACTTCATACCGCTTCTCTTTCTCCACCTCGTAGCCGTCAAGTATAGCTTTTATTAATCTTTTTCTGTTTTCAAGTTCCCTAAATCCTTCACTCAAGTCTTTTAATTCTATGCCATCGTTATTTTTTAAATAATAACCCCAGCCGACTCTTGAAACATGATATAAAGCTGTTGTAACATCACTTTCACAATTAAAATCAAACGTTTCAAGGAATTTCGCTTCTTCTTCAGATACTTTCACTTTCTGCGGTTCGTCTAGTTGTTTCACTAAAACCAAAACATCTTCCAAAGCAACATAATATTTTTCACCATACACTCTATCTAAATTTGCAATTTTCTCAATCAATTCCTGTTTATTCATATCATTTTCTCCATTTTCATTTTTCCTAGGAATTAGAAGTAATCTTTCCTTTTATTTTTTAAATCATTAAATACCATCAGATGATCATTATCTACACCTTTCATAAGGCGACTCATAAAGGGACGACCATATCGCTTTTGGATTTCTTGTGCAGTTAGATTTGTAGTGATAATCGTGTTTGCCCTTTTATTGAGAATGTTATAAAGGATACTGAAGGACCATTCACTATCTTTTTCCATTCCAAGATCATCCAACACCAAGAATTTTGCGCTAGCAATCTTATTTACCAGGAACTCTTCCTGGCTGAAATCCGTCTTAATTTTCATCAGCAAGTCAGTAACATTGATGAAGATGGCGATTTCTTTCGTGATTGATGATAATTCTTTCATAATCGCAAATGCCAGATGGCTCTTACCTGTTCCAGCCTCGCCTTGAAAAATAACATTATTTCTGGCGCCTTCTGACCACTCTTTACAGATTTTTTTGGCAAATTCTAACTTTTGAACTTCCTTTTCAGTAGGTGTATCAAAATTCTCAAGAGTAGCATTCTTCAGCACATCATCATATAACGAGAATTTTTCAAGATAGAATTTTCGCTCTCTCTCATATTCTGCATCAGCAAGCTCGTTGACTCTAATCTGATTTTCAGCATGGATCCGTTCATATTCACACAAACGGCATAGGATATCATTTGTACGAAGAATTTTAATCAGTGGAATTTTGTGCTTATCGCAGATTTCATTCTGCTCTTCTGTATTCCTGTGATAAGATAAAGCCATTTCTTCTAGTGCATTAGTTACCATGACATCTTACCCCCACAGGCTTTCCAGCTTGCCATATCTGACAAGCAAGCTATCACAGTTTCTTTTGATTGTTTTTTCAAAAGAGTTTTCTTTGCATCGCTGATTGGATAGAAACTTTCTTCAAATTGTTGGATTAATTCTAGAACCCCCATTCCGTCTTTGCCTCCTGTTCTGACTGGTTTCCACGAGAATTAGTAAATCCTTTTGATTTATTAAAGTTTGATTGTTCTTCTTCTTGTTGTACTGTGGTTTTGATGCCGTTTTGCGCCCAATTCTTCAGAATACTGTTTACATATCCAAAATTTCGTTTTGAATTATCAGCAGCCTTGTCAATCGCAAGTTTTACTAATTCATACTCCATATGATCAAATTTAATGTAGTCAATTAGTTGTTCAAATTGTTTCCCATCAAGCACCCCGATACGAGATTGATAATATCCAGCAATAGCAGCATGATAGTTGTCCTTAGCAGAATCTATCTCTTCTATATCTCTATTCTCTTTTATATCTCTATTCTCTATCTCTATCTCTGGTGCTTGTTCGTCCGACATTTGTCCGGACAAATGTCCTAAAAATTTTTGACCTTTTTCTAAAGCAATTTTTCGTCTATATTCACGTTTCCTATCTGCTTCAGTATTTGATGAACCAATAAAATTTTGGATATCAAGCATATAGATGGCCCCATTGTCTAGCACCTCAATCAACCCCATCTCTTTAAATATCCCGACTGCTTTTTCTACAACTGCAATCGGTTGTCTAGTGATCGTTGATAGCATCTGTGCGTTATAAGGTATGCGGTCATTAAACATTAATTTCCCGTTGTTTTTAAGGCTTCTAAGGTAAAGTTTAAGTAGAATGTTAGAATAAAGTATCCCGTCTGGCATGCTTTCAAGGATTGCAATATCGTCATTGTCAAAAAAATTATCTCGCAATTTTAAGTAGTAATATTTTTTATTATCTGACATACACGGTTCCTCTTCTAACTTTATCTTGCTAGCCATTTCCTACGGTTTGCTCGATAGTCTTTCTTCATATCTTCATAAATTTTGTGACTTTCCAATTCCATTATCTGCAGTCTAAGTAACTTATTTTTATTAGAAAGTTTCTGATAGTCTTTGGTAAGTTTTTCATAATCATTAAGGTATTCTTTGATAAATGTTAATTTTTCAATATTATTATCAAAGAATATTAATTCATGACTTGATAATGATTTTGATTTATCTTCTACAAGTTCTTTATTGATTTGGATTGTATTTTCAACCCATTTAATGGCCTTATTAAAATCTGTTTCCATTTGTTACTCCTGTTTTTTTATTTTTCTACTTAATTTCGTGATACCAACCCCCAGCTTGGTCAATTCTGGATCCGTGCTAAAGTAATTATTCTGATTCATTCTTGCAAGTTCCTCATTCGATAAAAGAATAAGGTTCGAGATATCATAGTTGCTCTTATCTCCATCCAGGAAGCAAACTGAATAACCTTCTGGGATTGGCCCAAAATTATCTTCCCAAACTTTACGATGCTTCAATACCCATTTATTAGGATCTGCTATCTTCTCCTTTGGATATCCATCCGTTGTAAAATTGATAGTTCCGACGGGTAAATAATTTGGTGGTTTGTTACCTTTTTTGAAATAACCGCTATTAGGTGGTCTATTAGGGAATTTCTTGCCTTTATTGAAAGGAATCTGACCTTTCTCGAATCTTCCTGTCAATCCACTATACAGATTATTGTTTCTTCTATAATTTCTAATCTGTTTATTAGTTAGCGACAATCCAAATTTTTCGTTCATTTCATCCGCCATCGACTGGGCTGACTTACCTTGTTGATTGTTCGAAAAATAATCATGCTGCTCCTTGTTCAGTAACTTGTTTTTGAACACATTTCCAACTGGTAAACCAAGACGTTTACGAACACCACCAATTTGAGTCTTAGTATAGTTCGTTCCGAATTTCTCATTTAGCAGCCTTGTGACCTCTGGAGTTAATCGACCGGGGCAAATCTCATGCATATATTCGGTGTATTCATCCTTCCAACAAAGCGATCGGGGCATCGACCTCACCTACCTTATCCTTGAACTTTTCAGCATCCAGGGCGAGCTGTCCTGCTTGTAAGATTTGCCCTGAGATAGCGACCATCTGTTTCGAACGCTGCATCTCAATTTTAAGTTCATCTGCTGTAAGATCCCTATCGTCCAATGTTTCCAACTGAGCAAAGAGCGTATTTGTCAAATCTGTCAATTTATTTCTAACCATTTTACGCTCCTTACTTTTGTTTCTTCGATAGACCTACGGGCGGTTGTACGTCGTATGTGAATTGCTTATCTGAATTTCTCAGATTCATACGAGCGACATTGCTCGCGATTAGCTGTTTGTTTTCTTTTTTTGTTTTTGCATGTTCATCTAGTGTATTTACTAATACCCAGAGGACAATAAGTCCAATTGTGACAAGATAAATATATTCCATCATTTTTTATTTTCCTTCTCTTTATAGATTGCTACGATTTTTTCAAGATCTGCGATACGTTGATTTGCTTCCTGGTATTTTATTTGTAGTTCAATCAATTTTTGATTGATTTCCAGAGCGACTTTCTTCCAATCAAGGTTTACTTCTTCAATAATCCCTGAAAAATATAATTTTATTTTGTTTAATAGACTCATTCTTCCTCACTTCGTTAAATTCATCCAATTTGCGTTGTACCATTCACGGACGGCATCCCGTGGCCAACGTTTGTCATTGATGTTTGGAAATCCTTTCTGGTAGCGAAAACGGTCATCGAATGTATCTACCGAAACTCCAAGCATTTTTGCCACATCTTTCCGTTTTAGCTCTAGAGGAAAAGATTCCTCTATGTTTGCTGATTGTAAGACAGTAAATTTAATCTGGCTCGCAATAGCTTGAATTAGGTCTTCCATTACTGCCCCTTTCATGATATAATCTAAGTAGTTATTTTAGTGAGTGCCTGACTTCTGTCAGGTGCTTTTTTAGTAATCCTTGGCAAGCCATTCCATGGCTTTTTGGTAAATGCTCGTCTTTACTTCACCACCGTTTCGTAGTTTCCTGTAAGTAATAGGGTTGATACCTATTTCTTCACTAGCTTTTTTGCAGTCAAATTCTTGTCTGCCTGCTTTCTACGTATTGCTTTTGCTTGAATATCTGTAATAAGCATTTTCTCTGCCCTCCTTACGCTTGACTATATGTATTCAATTCCATGATTTTCATTTTAGTGTTGGTACTTGGTTCCCAAGTCATCCAATAGGCAAGTGCTGCTTCTGCGAATTTCTTTGGCAATAGGTCATAACGACTGATATTGAAATGATCCTTGAAATCAATCTCAGCTTGTCTAAAAACTGATTGAGCGAAAATCTTATCAGCATAAGCTGGACTGTCGATTCCACCAAGACAAGCGACAACTCGAGCCTTGCGCTTCTTCAGTAGTGATTGTGCGTAGCTTGGATGGATCGGTTGTTCGTTTTTGAGATAGTCGATATCTTCTAGCATTGTGACTTGTTGTTTCCGAAGTTCTTTTTGCCCAGTAAATAGAGCAATGAAGGCATCTTCGTCTAAATCCTCACGAATGAATCCACCTTGTCTGCGAATAGCTGGAAGGACTTCTGATGTAACCCAGCGTTTAAATTCTTTTGCCTGTGGCAATTTACTTGATAGGATAAGCGAGTACAATCCTGATTCGTTGATTATGATAGTATTTTGTGTTCGACCTAGATTGTCGGTGAGTCCGTATTTCACGGAGTCATCTTCATCAACGTGCCGAGAAATTGCATCTAGTGGTTTAGCATATCCTAAAATTTCAGCGACATCTTTCCCGACAAACCAAGGTTCGTCGTTGATTGTCATTGTACGGACCTCTTGTCCGTGAAAATTAAATATTTCGTTCATTTTCTACTCTCCTAAATCAACCCAGCTTTCATCGATGCCCAGGACATCACATACTCGGTTTTTTAATCTGTCACTACCTTTACCATATTTCAGTAATTCTGAAATGGTTGGTTTCTTTACTCCACAAGCACGAGCAAGGTGTGTTTGTGTCATTCCTTCTGAATTCAATTTGTCTTTGACGATCTGAATCCATTTTTGATGTTGTTGGCTCATTTCTGACCTCCTTTTTAAAAAATTATCTAAAAAGTTAGCGAATTTCTTGACAATTATCACCCAATAGGTTAAAATCAAGACGTAGAGAAAAGACCTACTAAAAAGTAAGGTTTACCTATTCAAAACGGACGGCAATCGGTTTTTTAGGTTTTTATTTTTTTAGTTGTCTGTTTCGCTAACTCTTTAGCTTACAAAACAATAATACACCTTTTTGGGTGCGTTGTCAACACTTTTACACCCAAAAAGTTAATTATTTTTTGTAATGTCTTAGAAAGGTTGATAAATCAATGTTTCCGACATTCGAAAAAATAAAAGAATTAGCTAAACAAAGAGGAATTACTCTTGTTCAGCTAGAAGAAAAATTAGGTTATAGCAGAAATACACTTTATAAGTTGAAAACTCAAAAGCCAAATGCTGAAAGAATAGCAGAAATCGCTGACTATTTCAACGTGTCTACTGATTATCTTCTAGGACGTACTGACAATCCTGCTTTTTCAAGCGACCTTGTCACTACTGCTGACGGTCGTGTGGTCGACTTATCCAATCTTCGTGAACGTGTGGTTCTATTCGATGGTAAACCACTGTCAGATGAAGACGTTGACAAGATCGCGCAAATTATTAAGCTTTCTTTGGGGGTGTCCGATATTGAAAGTGAATGAGTTACTGGATGAATACCAGGTCACACTCTATCTCTTCCCAGAAACCATGTGGGAGCGTAGAGGCTTCTATTTCCCTGATGAACGCATTATCTATGTGAATGGTAATCTTAGTCAGGAAGAACGAGAAGAGGTCATTCTGCATGAATTAGGGCACATAAACCACGACCCAGCCAATTACAAACGGCTGCTATACAAATATGAGAACGAAGCAGACCGCTTCATGATTCGACATCTCATCTCTGAAGAACTCGCACAGTATGAAGTATCCGACTTCAACTGGCTCCAATTTGCAGAAAGACATAAAATTTCAACAACCTGGGGCGAGGATATGATTCAGGAAGAGTTTTATAAATTAACTGGTAGTTAAATATTTTAAAAAAGGAGTAAAATCTTATGGGATTTTTAAACAACGTTAAACAAGAATCATCATTTTCTACAGCTTCAGGAACGAATGGACTGCACTACGTCGTTCTTCAAGTAACCTTGAAAGAAAAATTCTTTGGTACTGGATCAGGGAATTTGACAGAACTGGAAGATGTAATTAATAAACAAGTAGCTAAAGGATATCGACTACATACAATCAGCACTACTAATGGTGGAAGTAAAGGCCTTGGTGGTGGAGACCGTATTCAAGCTACTATGGTTTTTGAAAGAATCATCTAATTAAAAAATCATCACACTCTCCATCGCCAGACTTTGAGTGTATGGGGGGAAAGAAGAGTATTTAGTGTTAGTGATTTAAAAAAGGTAAAATCAATGAAAGAAATTATTTATTTAGATACTAAGCTTGTCAATTCATTTTTAGCACAGCAGAACTCAGGTCTCATAACTAAGTTAGTGAACGAAGACGAAGAAAGCGATGCTAGAACTGAAGGGAGCACCGAGCAAATAACCTCATCGAGTGAGCTTGGACTATCTGCTCCATTAAAAGCAACAGGAAGCTATTCTAATACTAATGTTGATAGTTACAACTTTGTATTTTCTAAGTCAAATAAAAATCTAGTAGAAACCGCTCTTGACGATTATTCATTAGATTTGCTGATCACTGGTCTTGAGGCGAAAGATCTTATAAAACATAGCGATTACCAAGATGGTGACCTAATTTCTACATCTGGAGAGTTAACGGTTTTTAACTTTGAGCAATTAGCAAATACAAGTGATTTAGAAGAAATAGGATTCTTACTTCCTGGATACGATGAATTTAAATCTCTACAATCTGAATTAAAAAAGATAAACGGCAAAGAGAAACACTTAACCAGAACTAAACAAATACAAGATGCTCTTTCTAATAATGGTTGGAATAACTTTGAAATGATGAAGCATATGTCTTCTTATTTAACGAAATTATTGCCTGAAACTAATTTAATCAAAATCAACAATACATTCAGCATACTTCCGCTTGAATTTCTTCGAGTTCAAAGCGTTCAACTTAGTTTTATGCAACTTGGAAAGAGAAAAATAAAAATGCTAGGTATCTGCTCATCGACTTTTGACGAACAAATACCTAGCGAATTCTCACATATGGAAGATAGTAGTTTGATGTTGAAGTACGCCCCTACAACAATTCTGAATATCATGCTTGGTTCTTTTGGAATGGTAAACAAAGATGATCACCTTGTAAGACCTATTGCTATTTATTTCGAGGACGAAATAGACGTCCATAACGCTGATTGAAGGACTCTCTTTTTAAAGCTAGTTCTTCCTTGCCTGTTTGGATATCCATGCGGACTCTATCAGCAAACTCCTTGTGGCGCAATTCCATCTCTTTTTTAGAATGCTCCATCTTTTGTTGTTCTTGTTTGATGTGAGTTAAAAAAGAAAACATATTTTTGCACCACCTTTCATCACTATTTTACAACGAACAGTATTAAAAAGCAACAAAAATCCCCACACCGCCTGCAAGCAAAAGTGTGAGGATCTACTGAGTTATAGAAAGAACGGCATTAAAAAGCCCTCTTTTCTGTACCCATTTTAACAAAATAAAGCGGGGAAATCAAATGGCATCATATAGAAAAAGAGAAAATGGGAAATGGGAATATCGCATTTCCTATAAAACTCATGACGGAAAATATAAAAAAGCTGAAAAAGGAGGCTTTCCAACAAAAAAGGCTGCACAAATTGCAGCTGCTGAACGAGAAAAAGAGCTACTTCTTCCTTCCTATGTTTCAGACGACATTACTCTTTACGAATACTTTAAACAATGGGCGACCATTCATAAAAAGCCAAATATTGCTCCTACCACTTGGCAAGTTTATCAAGCAACTGGTCGTAATATTGAGAAATTATTCCCAGGTGCTAAGCTAAAAAATATCACAAGTTCAATCTATCAGCAAGCTTTAAATACATTTGCTGAAACGCATTCTCAAGCAACAGTTGAAAAATTGAATATCCATATCAAACAATGTGTAGCAATGGCTGTCCACGAAGGGATCATTCAAAAGAATTTTACGACATTTGCCAAAGCAGTATCACAACACAAAGGGATAGAAAAAGAAACTAAATTCCTAGAAGTCGATGAGTACGAGAATGTGATAGCTGTTTCAAAAAACAAGATGGATGTGCAATCCTATGCAGTAGTATATCTTATCGCAGTATCTGGTATGCGTTTCGCTGAGTGTCTAGGGCTCACATGGGATAACGTGGATTACGATAACAAGGTTATCTCAGTAGATAAGACCTGGAATTATAAAACGAATCTTGATTTCAGCGCTACAAAAACAAAAAGCAGTATCAGAAAGATACCGATTGACGATGAAACACTTAAATTACTACAAATCTACCATAAAGAACATTGGATTCACAACAAAGAAAATCGTATCTTCTCCAACATATCAAATAATGCAGTCAATAAGACATTGAGAAGAATTGTTGGTAGAAATGTCCATGCTCATTCACTTAGACATACTTACGCTTCTTTTTTGATTGCTAAACGTATTGAATTACTCTCTATTTCAAAAATCCTTGGTCATGAGAATATGAACGTTACCATCGAAGTCTATGCTCACCAATTGAAAGAATTGGAAGAGACAAGTAATTCAGAAGTAAGAGAGATATTCACAGAATTAGGGGCGAATTCGGGGCGAAACACCTCAAACCCCTAGTAAAATCAATAGATTATATGCCCCCTGCAGGAATCGAACCTGCAACTACTCCTTAGGAGGGAGTTGTTATATCCATTGAACTAAGGGAGCTAGAGAAAAACTCTGCCAAATGAGCAGAGTTTTTTTCATCGAATTAACGACGGATTTCTTTGATACGAGCTGCCTTACCTTGAAG
>FLSH01001496.1_pt4 | contig 13757 bp, 10 predicted proteins | sample 1550441 | NCBI WGS metagenome assembly FLSH01 (sample SAMEA4031756, study PRJEB14383) | metagenome | biome: human; feature: oral; material: saliva | place: Philippines | collected 2014 | reverse complement strand
CCTGCTTTCAAACCATCTTTAGCAATGGTTGGGTCAAGTTCAGTTATCTTATTCTTGAAATAAGTCATGTTAAGGTTCACGTTCCATGTGAGAGTTTTACTCCGAACTACGTCACCATCCAGGCTTAACTCAAATCCTTTGTTGCTCATAGCACCAATGTTTGCAGGATAGCTGGTCACTGAAATACCAGAAGAAAGCGGTAATGTCTTCCAGAACAGGAGGTCAGTCGTCTTCTTATTGAACACCTCTAATGTTCCATTCAGGCGGTGTTTGAAGAGCGAGAAGTCCACACCTAAGTTCAATTCACCCGACTTTTCCCATGTCAGATTAGCATTTCCCTTATACGCAATCTGGTTTGTGAACTCTTTAGTTGCCTCATTGTAGCTTGTCTTATAGGTATCCGTATATGGATAATACATGCGGTATCCAGACCTGTCGAGCAATCCATCATTACCTTGTTCACCATAACTGAGTTTCAATTTCAGCAGGTCTACCCAATCAGCTGTAAACCATTTCTCCTTATTAATAGCCCATCCTACAGACACAGACCAGAACGTTCCCCATCTATGACCGGGTGCAAAGATAGACGATCCATCGTGACGCAGAGATGCTTCTGAGAAGTATTTATCAGCATAGTTATAGTCTCCACGGAAGAAGTAACCATCACGTACCAAGGTATTCGTGCTGGATCCTGCCTTAAGGTTGGCACGTGCCAGTGCGTTATTGAGCTCTGCAATGGTTGGATCATACAGATGATCATTGTAACCAGACAAGTCTGACACCTTCAAGAAGTAATGTTCATAACCAGCAAGGAGGTTGATGGCATGCTTACCAAAGGTCTTATCATAGTTAGCAGTGTATATCTGGTTAGTTGAGAAGTAACGGTCGTTACCAACTTCTACGGCACCATCTGTTGTTGAAGCAGACCCAAAACGACTATCAAGGTAATGATAATTCCTGTTTCTGTTCCATACTGACAAGTTAGCAACTAAGTTCAAGCCCTCGATAGGAGTAACTGTTGCTACCCAGTTTCCTTGGAATTGATCCGTAGCAATACTCTGTCTGTTGTATTCATTATCACGAACTGCATTTCCAATGATGGCTGGACGCTTAAAACCAGTTTGGTTTGCATCATAAACTGTGCGTCCATGGTCTTTCATTATATTACCATTGGCATCACGAACATACAAAGGATAGATAGGACCTAACTGATTAGCGATATAGAAAAGGTTACCACTGCTTCCGTACGTATCAGCATTAAAGGATGGACTTGAGCTGTCTGTGTGTGAATAAGACAAACTAACACCGAACCGCAACCAGTCTTTTGCCTGATAATCCACGTTTGTTCGTGCTGTATAACGCTTGAAAGAAGAGTTATTCACAGTACCTCCATCACCCAGGAAACCAAGGTTTGAATAGTAACTAAGCTTGTCTGTCGCACCATTGATGTTCACATTGTACTCCTGACGGAATGAACTGTGGAAGATTTCATCGTAGTAATTGTCAGGCATGTAGGTGTATTTGCCATCAGAATAGCCAAGTTTAGCATTAGGATTCAGCTTAAAATCATCTCCAATGAACTTCTCTCCTGTTGGAATCGTGAATACTTGATAGCCCAATCCGCCATTCTTATTTCCCAAGAGGTTAGCATCTGCAAAGGCACGAGCATCTGCATCTGAAGCGCCATGATAGAGTTTCGAGTTGTACATTGCCTTGTAGAATGCTTCATAATACGTAGCAGGATCAAGGATTAGGTCGTAACGAGGTATCTCACGTGAGTTACTTCCCCACTTGGCATCTAATGTTATCTTAGCACCATGAGCACCGCGTGACTTCTTAGTTGTAATGATGACCACACCGTTTGCACCACGTGCACCATAGATAGCAGCAGATGCAGCATCCTTCAAGACGGACATACTCTCGATATCCGATGGATTCAAACTTGCGATATCGCCATCGAAAGGTGCGCCGTCAACAACATACAACGGTTCAGAACTTGCTGCATAAGAGCCTATACCACGAATGCGAAGCTCCGGAGCACTGCCCGGTTCGCCAGAAGAAGTAACCATCTGAACACCTGCAACCTTACCTCCAAGGGCATTCGTAGCCGTGGAGGCAACATGCTTACTGATATCTTCAGCCTTCACTTCTACAGCAGAACCCGTGATGGTAGAGCGCTTCTGAGTACCATAAGCAACAACCATCACCTCATCCAAAGCACGATGGTCAGGGTCAAGAACAACCTTCATGTTCGGTGAAGCCTTCACTTTCTTAGGTGTCATACCTAAATAAGAGACTTCCAACAGTGTTTTTCCCTCAGGTAAGGTCAACATAAAATTACCGTCAACATCAGATACCGTACCCGTCTTAGTGCCAACAATGAGGACTGATGCACCCACAATAGGCTCACCATCTTCTGAACTTGTCACCGTACCACGTACTTGAGTCTGTGCAAAACATACCCCTATAAAAAGGAATAAGTTTGCTAGTAACATCGTAAGTCTTTTTCCCATAAATTTAAAGTATTAGTGTAAAATTCTCTATAAAAACCGCTACAAAGATATAAATAATTATTTAACAAGTCAAGTTAAATAGTAATTAATTTTTTAATTTACGCCGTTTTATTCTTTCAAATTGTTATTATCATTAGTGTATTCATAACACTTTGTGTTTTAAATTGCCTGCATAAAAGATACAATATATCACACTTTTTTAATATAAAAAGTTAATATCTCCACCTTATATATAATAAGTGGAATCTCATAGAGTACAAAAAAGGGTATCATTACTTTGCATTGTCTGCCATTTAAGTTACCTTTGCACTTAAGAATAAAGTACAGATCATGAACATACAAGAGATTTATAAGATTTACCAACAGCACCCTATCGTGACCACCGACAGCCGAAACTGTCCGGAGGGTAGCATCTTCGTTGCACTGAAAGGGGCATCCTTCGATGGTAATAAGTTTGCAGAAGCAGCTTTGGAGAAGGGTTGCAGCTATGCTATCGTTGACGAAAAAGAATACGTAAAGCCTGATGACAACCGCTTCATACTCGTTGATGACGCCCTTATCACATATAAGGAACTCGCACGTGAGCACCGTCGTCAGTTCTCTATCCCAGTCATTGGCATAACAGGTACGAATGGTAAGACTACAAGTAAGGAGCTTATCTCTGCTGTATTGGCTGAAAAGTTCAATGTACATCATACTGAAGCGAACTATAACAATGACGTTGGTGTACCACGCACGCTGCTCGCTTTGCGCCCAGAACACGAGATTGCAGTCATTGAAATGGGTGCTTCTCACCCTGGGGACATAGAAAAACTGGTTAAATATGTAGAGCCTACTTGCGGACTTATCACCAATGTAGGACGTGCACACCTACAAGGTTTCGGCAGTTTCGAAGGAGTTAAGCGTACGAAAGGTGAGCTCTACGACTTCCTGAAGGCACATGACGGATTGCTTTTCCTCAACGAAAGCAATGCAGACCTTACCGAAATGGCTGCCCAAAGGGAGTTTGAACGTGTCATAACATACGGACAGGACGACACAGCTGACGTTGAAGGACATGTAATTAGTTGTGCTCCGTTCCTGAAATTCGCATGGCAATCACGCCTGAACACACAACAACCAGCAACAACTATCTATGAAGTACTGACACATCTCATTGGTTCTTACAACCTCGACAATATGTTAGCAGCCATAACCATTGGGCTGCACTTCGGCGTAACACCACAACAGATTTGTCATGCTTTGGAAAATTACGTTCCACATAACAACCGTTCACAGTTGACAGAGACTACACATAACAAACTCATTGTGGATGCGTACAATGCCAACCCATCCAGTATGGCTGCTGCGATAGAGAATTTCCACGTCATGGATGTTGACAATAAGATGGCAATATTGGGCGACATGCGTGAACTGGGAGATGCTTCAGCAGAGGAACATCAGAAGATTGTTGACCAGCTAAAGGCAGTTGGATTAGCAAACGTATGGCTTGTAGGAGAAGAATTCGGCAAAACCAACACTGATTATCGTAAATTTCATGACGTTGAAGAGGTGAAGGAAGCCATCAGACAACAGCGTCCAGAGAATCATTACATCCTCATAAAAGGAAGTAATGGCATCCGTCTCTTCGAATTACCCGACCTTTTATAAGCCGAGAAAAAAGATAATTTCCTTACGTTAGTTCCGAAAAATTAGCTATCTTTGCACCCGTCTAAGAGGCAATCGGGATGTAGCGCAGTTGGTAGCGCACTACGTTCGGGACGTAGGGGTCGCCAGTTCGAATCCGGTCATCCCGACAAAAAGGGGAGAAACTTTCATGGTTTCTCCCCTTTTCTTATTCCATGTATTGTCCGATAATTTCACATTAGCATTTCAGAAGACGCCCTTTTGCAATGTAAAAGGGCACCTTTTGCATGGTAAAAGATGCCCTTTTGAGGTGTAAAAGACGCCCTTTTACATTGCAAAAGGGCATCTTTTAAAAACCATTTTATAATCAATTGATTATCTGATGGTTACAAACAGCAAAATTATCAACATTCTTCTCTTTTTCACCCAATGCCTATTGATTTTATGTAAGGACTTTTCTTAAGCCGCTTACCCATATACATTAGGAGAACAAACACAAGAAAACAGACTATCAGCACCCGCAATGCAGCATGCTTACAATTCTATATACGGACGCAGACGTTCAATGGCTTCTGCAGGAAAGTCCTTTAACAAGTGAAGTTGTGACAGACTTGTTATCTTCCCTTTCAGCCTACGGTAATCGCAGATAGCACGTGCTTGATAGAAATTAATATAGGGATGACGTCTTAGTTGGGCAAGTGTCAATGTGTTAAGGTTCAGCTTTTCCGTGTGTGGATGCACTACTGAGAAATAAGGCAAAGCTTCTTCGGGAAAGCCATCAAGCTCTAAGAGTTGCCCGACCGCTACATACCCACCAAGACGTTTACCATAGTTGACAATGGCACGTGCCCACCCTGAGCCGATACCGGGTATCTTCTTGAGCATCGTTGTGTCTGCTATGGTGAGGTTTACATGCTCTCCTACCTTTAGTTTCAGCGGATAACGCACCGTATCTCGGTCGTATTCTTTATATGCCTTGTACGTATTGCTTGCCCGAAAAGCCTCATATGCCTCGTGTGCAGCTTCCTTGTCGGCTGCTTTCCGTGCTATATACGCCTTTACAGAAGCAAGCGTTGACGCGGGAGCATAGTCATCGCCGATGGTGATATATGGTTCGAGTTCACGAAACTGCTTACGAGTAAGACCATAAAGGCGTGCAAAATCCATTGGAGAACGAAAGACTCCACCCTTAGAACGATACTTCATGATGTTCCGAACCTGGTAAGGAGCCAACCCTAACTGTGTCAACTGCTGTGGAGTTGCAGTGTTCGGGTCAAAGGAAAAGAGCTGTTTGCCATTCTCATAGGATTCATATTCTCCCACTTTTGTCGACTTATTGAAATGTGGGAGATTGGATTTTTGTACTAGAGAGTCCTCATTAGCCAATTCTGTTTCTGTCATATGACTCCCCAGGAAAACCAATGTTCCAAGGCAAATCACAATAAAAAGAACGAAGAAAAGAAGGACTCTACGATCTGAACGTTGCAAGTAAAAGAAGGATTTAAGATTCATAGAATTAAGGATTTGATTGCTATTCAGAGGATTCTCAGCTGATTTAGGAACGAAAAAAAGATCCTGCCAGGTACTATAAAACGGAGCAAGACCAGCCAAACACAGTAAAACTGCCTACGAATTGATTCCCAATTCGCAAGCTCATTCCGCATAAAACAGTACGGAATAAGCCTACCAGAAAAGAAACTTGTGAGGGTTTTGTCGCAATACTGTCCACGCTCTGCCATGCCATAGGTAGTTCTCTGGAGAAGAAGAAACTACCAACACCATGCGCAAAGATAGTAGATGCAAGTGCCGCCAAGCACACATTTTGATTATTTTCCATGTCAGGTACAGATTCTTTCTACGTCATAATACGGTTTAAACAATCCCCAATTGATGAAGGAAGATAGCCAAAATAGCCAGTGGACAGACGAAACGTATCAGGAAATAGTAGATACCAAAGACACTACCCTTCAGTGTTCCCCAGTTCGTAAACTCATCCTTGACAATCTTCTTTGGTACGTACCAGCCAATGAAGATGCAGGTAAGCATACCTCCAACAGGCAGGAATATCTGTCCTGTCACGAAGTCGAACACATCAAACAGTGACATCCCCGCAATTGTAAGTGCGTCCCAACCAATCAAAGACAGTGAACAAACGGCTCCAATCAATATGCAACAGCTGGTTACGATCATAGCTGCACGATTCCGACTGATATGCAATTCCTCCTGGAAAAAGGCTGTACTCACTTCATGAAGAGATATCAATGAGGTTAAAGCTGCCATAGAAAGAAGCAGATAGAACGCCAAAGAAATGACATAACCAAGGATTGGCATACCCGCAAAGGCTTGTTCAAAGACATTAGGAAGGGTTATGAATATCAAAGAAGGACCACTGTCAGGATTGACTCCGACGGAGAATGCCGCTGGAAAGATAATCAATCCTGCCAAGACAGCTACAAAAGCATCTATCAATCCTATCTGAACAGCAGAGTTCACCAGCTTCGTATGTCTACTATAATACGATGCATAGGTACAAATACAACCCATCGCAATACTCAAAGAGTAGAACGATTGTCCCAAAGCACCTAGGAAAACATCCTTTGTTACCTTACTAAAATCAGGCTTTAAGAGGAACTCCACGCCCCTTTCAGCCCCTGGTAACAAGCAAGAAGCAACCACCAAGACAAGCAAAAGGATGAATAAAGCAGGCATCATAACCTTTGATGCACGCTCAATACCGTTCCTTACACCATGTATAATAATGTAGTGGGTAATCAATAAGATGATTGATGCCCAGACAATAGGCTTCCATGGATTGGTTGAGAAATCAGTAAAATAAGTCTTGAAATACTCAGGACTACCATGTAAATAATTCACAACTGACGCCATTCCATACTGTAAGCACCAGCCAGAGACCACTGCATAGTATCCCGTAATGAGGAAACCAGTCAGCACACCGAGGTATCCTACCCACTTCCAAGCCGTTCCGTTGGATAATTTCGTGTATGCTCGCGCTGTATTTGAGGCTGCATGACGCCCGATAATGAACTCACTTATCATGCAGGGGAGCCCCAATAGCAATATACAACCAATATAAATAAGGATAAAGGCAGCCCCTCCGTTCTGTCCAGTCATGTAAGGGAAGCGCCAAACGTTACCCAATCCAACAGCCCCACCAGCTGTTGCAAGGATCATTCCCAGCTTACTTCCGAACTTAGCTCTTTCTTTTTGTGACATGAATAATTATCGTTTTAGATGCGCAAAATTACAAAAAAATATCTACTTTTGTATCAGATTAGAAGTAAAAGATGCAAAAATTCCAATATATATTAACTAAATTCCCTTTCTCATGTATAATAATTGCAGGAATATGGGTGCTTTGTTTCATGAATATCCCCGATACTCCACTAAGTAATATCAGGCTGATTGACAAGTGGACACATGCTGTTATGTATCTGGTATTAGGCTTTTCGCTCATTTTCGAGTATCTTAGAGCAAATAAAAAAGCCAAACTCAAGGCTTTTATGCTTTGGGTTTGGCTCTTACCTGTTGCTATGGGAGGACTCATAGAGATACTTCAAGAGTACTGTACAAGCGGCAGACGTAGTGGAGACTGGCTCGATTTCCTAGCTGATAGCATTGGCTCAACAGTTGCTTTCCTTATCGGTATTCTTCTGGTAAGGTGTCGCGCCAGAGCTTAAAGGGATTCTTTCGCATGTGAGAATTATAGAATCTACGGTCTCCTGTGACTTCTTTTCCTATGAAATCAGGGCTTTCAAACGGTTCATTCTCACTCTTTAGCTCCACTTCAGCCATGACAAGTCCATCGTTATCTCCATGGAATTCATCCACTTCAAACGTATGTCCAGCATACGGAACCAGGTATCTGTGCTTGTCTATCACGCCCGATTCGCACAAAAGCATGAGCTGTTGAGCTTCTTGAAGGGTGATTTCTTTCTCGAATTCATAACGTGACAGACCGCCATTGTGTGATGGTCCCTTGATAGTTAGGTAGCCTTTGTCATCTCGAATACGTACTCTGACAGTATTAACAGCCGCAAAATAGCCCTGTTGTATGTGACTACAGCTACTTGCAAGACGCTTCCAGTCCATCCATTTATGCACAAGAAACTTCCGTTCTATCTCTAATCCACTCATGAAAGGATTGCTTTTAGAGTGTCATTGACCATATCATGCACAGTACTGCCAATAAAATCAGTACTACAGCAATCCACATTATGACACGATTACCTTGCTTCTCCTCTTTCTCTTCCCGTCTTTTACGGTTCAATTTACTTCTTTCACTCATAGTTTTACTATTAAAAGGTTGATTATTTAGTTGTTGCCCAAGGTCTATTCATCCTCTGGGAACTCCATCAGATACGCTTTGATGAAGTCGTCAATCTTACCATCCATCACACCATCTACGTCCGATGTCTGATAATTTGTACGATGATCTTTCACACGACGGTCGTCAAATACATAGCTACGGATCTGACTTCCCCACTCAATCTTCTTCTTTCCAGCTTCTATTTTAGCCTGCTCTTCCATGCGTTTCTTCATCGCACGGTCATAAAGTTGCGACTTCAAGAGCTGCATAGCCTTAGCTCTATTCTTCGGTTGGTCGCGAGTTTCGGTGTTCTCAATAAGTATTTCTTCCTGTTCACCAGTATCTGGATCTTCGTATTGGTACCTCAATCGGACACCAGATTCAACCTTATTGACATTCTGACCACCAGCTCCACTGGAACGGAAGGTATCCCAACTAACACGAGCTGGGTCTACATAGACCTCTATAGTATCGTCTACCAGTGGCGTAACGAAGACACTTGCGAAGCTTGTCATGCGCTTTCCCTGTGCATTAAACGGACTTACACGTACCAAACGGTGCACTCCATTCTCGCTTTTCAGGTATCCATAAGCGTATTCTCCGCCCTCGAACTTCATAGTAACACTCTTTATGCCAGCCTCATCACCCTCCTGAATATCAGAAATGGTAACTTTATAGCCGTGAGACTCACCCCATCGCATGTACATACGCATGAGCATAGATGCCCAATCTTGGCTTTCTGTACCGCCAGCACCTGAGTTTATCTTCATAACACACTCCATTGGATCCTCTTCTTGGCGGAGCATGTTCTTGAGTTCTAAGTCTTCTACCTTCTTTAAGGCCTTATCATAAGCAGCATCTACCTCTTCTTCCGTAACGAGTTCATCCTTATAAAAGTCGAAAGCCAGCTGCACTTCATCCGTCAAAGCGCGTGCCTCATCATATCCTTTTATCCATTTTTCGATGTCTTTGACCTTCTTCATCTGTTCCTGAGCACGTTTTGGGTCATCCCAAAAGTCAGGTGCTTGTGTCCGAAGCTGTTCCTCTTCAAACTCAATTCGTTTCTGGTCAATACCCAAATAACGGTGTAATGCCTCCGTACGTTCCTGTATATCCTTTAGCTGATCTGCTGTTATCATATCTTATTCACCCTATATTCCCTAATAAAAGAGGATATAGGGCTTTACTTTTTATCAATTATCATTATAAACTTGCTGACCAATGAACTCGTCAACTCGTTGACTTTTACTCCTCATACATCCTGTCAATCACTTCCTGGAAGTTCTTATTGATAACAGAACGTTTCAGTTTCAGTGTGTTTGTAAGCTCCCCACTCTCCATAGAGAAGTGATGCGCAAGGAGCGTAAAGCGCTTTATCTGCTCATAAGGAGCCAAGCGTTGCTGCAGCGTCTCTATACGTTCCATCATCATTTTATGAACTTCTTCGTTCCGACAGAGGTCCTCACGGTCCGCAAAAGCAATGCTATGTTCTGCCGCCCACTCCTCTAACACGCGGAATTCTGGCACGATAAGTGCCGTAACGAACTTACGTTGATCAGCAATTACTACTGCCTGATCTATGAATTTGTCTACCAACAGCATCCCTTCTACCATCTGTGGAGCAACATACTTACCATTTGAAGTCTTGAAAAGGTCCTTTATACGTTCCTTAAGGAAGAGTTCTCCATCTTTCAGATAGCCTGCATCACCAGTATGGAAGAAACCATCAGCATCAAAAGCCTCAGCATTTGCCAAATCGCGATGGTAATAACCCGGTGTGATGGTAGGACCTTTCAGGAGAATTTCTTCATTCTCTCCTATCTTAATCTGTATGCTATCAATAGGTCTACCCACCGATCCAACTGTATAAGGTTCGTCCTTATGATCACAACTTACCGTCGCCAAGCTCTCCGTAAGACCATAACCAACGATCATACAGATACCTATGCTATGCACGAACTCCTCAACTTCGGGTGACACATAAGCACCTGCCGTTGGGAAGATATTGGCATTTTCCAGTCCTAATTGCTTACGAACAAGACTCAGTATTGTCTTATTTACAACCTGATATTCCATCTCCAAAGGCAACGGAACACGCTTTCCTCGAGAACGATAAGTGATATTACGCTTCTTACCGACACTCAGTGCATGATAAAACAGCTTACGTTGAACAACGCTTGAGTTGTCCATTCGTTCCTTCACTGCGATATAAACCTTCTCCCAGAAGCGTGGAACGGCTGACATACACGTTGGATGTGTCTCGCGCATGCTTTGTTGTATCTCCTTCGGATAGGTATTAATGATCATCTGTGCACCCTCACTGAGCGACAGATATGCCCACCCTCGCTCAAAGACATGCGTAAAAGGAAGGAAGTTTATGACGCGATCATCCTCACCGACAGGCACACATTTGCCATTAGCTTCCATGGCTGCGATGTACATTTTATGGGTAAGTACAACGCCTTTGCCTTCTCCTGTCGTTCCACTTGTGTAGAGAATATTACAGATTTCATCCTCTTTTGCTTCTTTCCAGCACTTCTCTACCTCTGACTGACGTGGGAATCCTTCACCCAATTTCAGGAAATCTTCAAAGTAAAGGGCGTGTGGGTCATGCGTACTAATACGTACACTCGGATCAAATATGATGATACGTTCCAACGTAGGACACAATGCAAAGACACGATGAGCCTTATCATATTGCTCCTGTTCACCAACGAAAAGGAACCTAATCCCCGCATCCTGGATCATGTATTGTATCTGTTGCTCAGAGCTTGTAGCATAGAATGGAATACTAATGGCACGTACTCCATAGGCCCCAAAGTCTGTATAGAGGTACTGAATACAGTTCTGTGAAAAGACACCAATGGTTTCCTGTGGTTTTACACCGAGGTTCAGAAGGGCATTAGAGACCTCTTTCACACGCATGGAAAACTGATTCCATGATACTGTCTTCCATGTCAGACTACCAAAATTACGAAATGTCAACACTGGTTTGGCACCATATTTCTTTGCTTGTTCATGAATAAGAACTGAGAGATGACAGATTGTCTGCATGATAATATGTATTTTTATTACCTGCAAATATAAACATTTCTCTGCAAAGAAGGAAATTATTTGGATATTAAATCATGATTTCTGATATTTGTCGCACAATGAAATCCGAAGCTTTTAGTCATGAAACGATCAGTCTTTTATGAAGTACTGATAGCCGCATCAACCACAAATAAAGAAAAAAAAGAGTTTATTCACCTTGGCGATAATAGCAATGTAACCAAGAATAGTTGCCCATCGGCAAAGCTCCTAACACGTTTTTAGATTCTCAACGTTACCATATAACAAGGAGATAGAAAACCTATTTTGTAATAATAAATACACATAAGCATTTCAATAGAGGCTCTTTTACATTCTAAAAGGGCACCTTTTGCATTGTAAAAGGTGCCCTTTTGACGTGCAAAAGGGCATCTTTCGAAGGGTAAAAGGGCGTCTTTTACAAGCCTATCTGTAACCTTCTGATTATCCAATAGTTACAAAGCCAAAAACAAGAGATTATCGTGCATTACACCGTTCGATACCAAAAGAAATGTGTAAAGCTATTTCGTAAAGAGCAAAAAAAATATTCTCACGAAAACAAATGAGCTGTTTTCGTGAGAATAACCTTATTATTTATTCCGCAAAAAAGGCTGGAAGAATTACCGCAACCACTGTTCTGGGTTCAGTTTAGCAGTCTCTTTTCTCAGCTGGAACTGCAGGATTCCACCCTTACCAACGGTTCCGATGGTCTGACCAGTACCCACTTTCTGTCCTCGACCCACACTGACTGAACCGAGATTAGCATAAACAGTGATGTAGATACCATGACGAATCATAACCACACTCACACCTCCTGCCATAAACACACCGCTCACTTCGCCCATAAAGACGCTGCGAACAGCACTGCCCGGTGCTCCCTTGATATTGATACCGTCATTGCTCAAACGCACATTCGACATACCTGCAACATCATATTGCCCAAAATGGCTTACGATATGACCAGACATTGGCATTGGCAAACGACCACGATTATTAGCGAAACTACCCGTCAAAGCTCGGTCAGCAGAGGTCAGCATGTCATCATTAGCAGACGAAGCCTGTGCTGCAGCAGTCTCTCTGGCTGCACGTTCACGGTCAGCTGCCGCCTTACGTTCAGCTGCAATACGATTCGATTCAGCCTCACGAGCAACTTGATCGGCACGTGCCTGAGCTGCATTTGCCTTTGCTTCCGCCTTTGCCATAGCATCCTTAGCAGCTGCTTCCTGCTGTTCTGCCTTGCGAATGGCACGCTCACGGGCTGCAGCACGTTCCTTCTGGGCTGCTTCCTGACGGGTTTTCTCAGCGGCAGCACGAGCAGCGGCGGCACGAGCAGCAGCCTCTTGACGCGCACGTTCGGCTGCTACTGCAGCAGCACGAGCCTCAGCTTTAGCCTTCTCCTCACGTGCTTTAGCCTCTGCAATACGACGGGCATTCTCCCGGGCAGCCGCTTCTGCAGCCGCTTTCTTGCGTGCAATCTCCTCCGCACGCTTCTTTGCTGCAGCAGCACGGGCGGCAGCTTGCGCACGAGCTTCAGCTATTGCACGGGCACGAGCCTTCTGTATTTCAATCTGAATGAGTCGGTCAATCTGTGCATTCAACGCTTGTTGCTGTTGTCTGCGTTGTGCTATCACACCCTGAAGGACCTTCTGATCCTGTTGCAAAGTAGCAACAACATTCTGCTGTTCTACACGCTTATGCTCCATCTGAGCATGTACTATACGGTCTTTATAAAGCAGGTTACTCTTGTGACCACGTACCTGTTGCAGCTGATTATGCTTCTCATCCACCTGACGTTGTTTAGCTTGTAACTGCTCTCCTTGTGCCCGTTGATAAGCAGCATACTCACGAACGAAACGCAAACGACGATACATCTGCGTCAGACTCTTTGCTGAAAACACGAACATCAGCTTGTCTTGGATGCTACGATGGCGTGCCATATAACGCATGGAACGGATAAAACGAGAACGACGCTCACCGAGTTGAGCCTCTAAAGACACCAATTGGCTTTTCAATATACCAATATTATTATCCAATCCTTTAATATCTGTGGCAATTGTATCAATCGTTCTCTGATGCTGACCAATCTCTGTGTCAAGACAAACAATCTTCTGCAGACGGGTTTCTACGTCCTTCTGCTTGACTTTCATCTCTTCTTCGTGCTCAGAAATCTCCTTCTGAATCTGTTGATTCTGCCTCTGTAGACCTTTGATTTCCTCTGTTGT
>FLSH01007110.1_pt1 | contig 13760 bp, 22 predicted proteins | sample 1550441 | NCBI WGS metagenome assembly FLSH01 (sample SAMEA4031756, study PRJEB14383) | metagenome | biome: human; feature: oral; material: saliva | place: Philippines | collected 2014 | reverse complement strand
ATAATGTCACCTCGGGTTCGTTTGTATAAGCCTGTGGTCAGTGAGACTCATTGCCACGGAACACCTAGCCCCAATATAAACCCGCCTCACATCTCCATTTGTCATCGTGGTTGTCGCTCCGGGTATTCCTTTCGTGATTGTTTCTAACGCATCAGCAATTGAAACGCCAAGTCTCATATTTTCGTGGCTGGTAGATGTCTGCCCAATTATACGATCGATAAAGTGCGTGGCATAACTCTCTATTTGTACCCCATCAACTGTCGTTGCGCCTATTATGGCTTCGTCTACCTCTTTTGCGATTTTTGTATATACGGAAAAGCCCGTTAGCACATTGATATCACCTTTTTTGACGGCTTTATCATAGCCTTTCAGCAGGGTATATTCCCAAGTCTTATTATAACGTGCTTCGTTGTATTTATCCAACGTGTTAAGGGTAGTACTTTCAGCCCCGATATCATGCAACCATTGCAAGTGTTTATTTTCTCGCTCCTGCACCCATTCTTTGTATTGCTTCTGCGACGGTGCAACTCTCCCTTTCAGGTCTGCATAAATGCGTTCTTTCTGTTCCGGAAGTCTGAACTTCCTTGAAAACTCTTTGTACTCGTCAAGTTGTGCCTGATATTTACACTTTGCAATGACGATATCATCCGGATCCGCTTCACCCTCTTCTAAAAGGCGCACCTTGCTTCTTTGCGCCCGCATGTTGGTTTCCATTCGGCGCTGTTTCTGCGTGGCTTCATAGGTGTTATATTCCCGCCCCCTGAAGGATTGCTTAACGGCTTCCGCTTCTCTCTGCTCTTCTAACCATTCATCAGTATACTGCCTTTCGCTCCCCGGGAAGAACAGATAATAACTGTGCCTGCAATTCCACCCCAGAAGCCCCGCACCTGTCCCCAGTCCGCAGATGTCTTCCAGTTGTTCCATGGTGTATACTTTGCCTTGCCACTCCGCATGTTCCGGTCTTGCTCCCACATGCCACGACACTTCGAATCGATCGACTCCAAGGATTTCTGCGTTCTTCCTTGTGATCTGATCGGTGAGTTGGGATACTCCCGTTAGTATGGCACGCCTGGCGGCGACATCGATGCGGTTATGCCATCCGGAAGGGTAATCAATCCCCGTGTAATCTGTCGGGTTCGTTGAGAAGGCGTGATCTGTTCTTAGCCCGCTTCTGGTCATTTCCCCGACCACACGACGAATTACCGTATTATAATCCAATGCCCCAGATGTGATATCAACGATTGCTTGATCAAGATAATCGTCGTAAATCGCAGATAGAGGAGTGTACGCACCCTGTTTCAGCATGAAGCCCATGGAACGGGTGATATTGATCAGATCCCCTTTTGTTTGGCGAATCATCGCTTCTGTGATCTGTTGCAACCACAGATTTTCACTATAGGGGATGAATTCCTTTGTGATTTCCTCGTATTGCTTCCGGTATACGGTGTATTCCTCTTCAATTACGGCTTGATAGAGCTTTTCTACCTCTGCATCATCGAACTGAACCGCCGACGCCACAAGCTTTTTTAAGTCTTCGGATGATTTCCCTAAAAAAATAAGCCGGTTCAATTGCCAGTCGGCTGAACTGGTAATCTTCCCCGCCTTCTTGATGCGTCTAACAATGTCTGACATTATTTCTTGTTCTAATGTCCGGTAATGTTTGGCAAGTCCTGCTTCTATTGCCGATGTGTATGACCTTCTCACGTAAGGACACTAGACGATTGTTCAGGCAAATTTGCTTTTGCCGTCTCTTCGTCTTCCTGATACCACTTTGCCCGGTACTCTGCAAGCCCCATGACTCCCATTGCCACATCCTTTCTGTCCTGCTCTCTCTCCCCTTCTTCATCCGTTAAGATGCTGTCATTAAAGGTGCAAGCGAACTCATAATTAGCCGTGTAAAGCTCCTCATAGAACGCCAGAGCATCCACAAAATCAGTGAGACAGGCTTTCAAGTTCTTCTGAATGGCTCCCACACGGTTATATTTGCGCTGTTTTGCGGCTTTAATCTCCGTTGCGGTCTTCTCCACCTCTGACACGTCCGACAGGTCGCCATAGGCTAGTCCAACGATAAATTCAACGTTTCTATATGCCTTCTCCAGTCCTCGCAGATAGGCTTCATCACGCATCGTAGGGGAATATTCCTTGTACAACTCTCCGCCACTTTGATCAAGGTTAAGCCCTCTGTAAAGCCTCTGCATCCCTTCCGGAAGCTTCGTGCGCCCTTCCTTGTGTCTAAGTGCTCTCTCGTCCACGTGAACGGCTCTTTCCCCTGATCTGTACTCCCAATCCAGACGCCCATACTGCGCATCTGCTCTTCGAATCGCTTGCACCGCTCCGGAATAGATCGAAACACCGCACGGCGAACCGTCCACACGGTTTTTTAACGGTACTCGGAAATAGCCGTAATCGTTTTGCTTCATGCCGGGATAGGTGATAGGCTCCGACGCAATCTCTGCCCACTCGTAAACAGCTGTAAGCGGGCAAGGCCTTCCAAGCGTGTTCTCTGAATTCGAATGGTAACACTTACTTTCAATCACCAGATCATGATTTAAATTAAAATAGTGCCTTTCCACCCGTGTATAAAAGTTGTTTTCATCCATGCGCTTTCTGGTAAAAAACAGCATATCATCCGGTTTTCCATCATCACCGAAAGAAACCGGAACAAACTTGTCGGCGCTCACATATTCCGCCCTTCCGTTTCCAAGAGGCTTCATGACAAAAGAGCCAAGTGCAAGACCGTCCTGCAAATTTTCATTCAGATCACGAAGCGCTTCTTGAAAGATCGCATCCAGTGCAGGAAGATTGATGCTTGCGTCCATCTCCACCAGCGTCACATCTGCAAATTCTCTGCAAATGCCCTCTTCCAGCCTGAGTGATGTAATCCCCTTGCTCTCGTCGATCCAGTCTGCACTTCCGTATAACATCCGCTTCCACAGACTCACCGCATCAATCATCGGTTGCGACATAGTGATGTTCTGCCCTACTATGCTTTTTAATTGGCTATATCCGAACATTCTCTCTATTACTCCCTTTATCCAAAAAGCCACTTTCTCAAACATTACGAATCCTCAAAGATCAGGTCTTTCATGTCCCGCTCAATCGTGTATTCCATTGCGTCCAGTGAGTCGATATCCGAAGACCCATCATCTAGGCGTTCATCCGACTCCTTCGCCTTGTCCCATACCGCATCAGATAAAGCCTTAGTGACGGTTTCGGCGTCTTCCGTGACCCAAAACCGCCCCGCCCCCATCAGTCGAAGAGTGCAATTGATTCGGTCATTGATGCGCTCTTTTCTCGCCGGACGAACACAAACAAAGGGGAAATCCTTTTCCACTGCGTTGCGTATCGATGCGCCCAAGATGCTTTCTGCATTGTCCCAGTAAACACCTTCCAAGTTGTGGAACCCGTTACATGTGCTATATTTCTTTTGCACATACCGCACAAAATCAACGAACATACGATCAAGTGCATTGCTGTCTATTGGTTCCTCTGTGTCGCTTGCACTGATACGCCTAGATGCAAGGATGATCACGTCCCGCATTCCGTTCGCATAAGCACGGGCAACAAATGCATGGCCGGAGCGGTTACCCCCGAAATCAAGTCCTATTTCTATGCTTTCCAGCTCGCTTCGCTTAAACTGTTTATCGGGGGTATTTTCGCCCGCTTCGTCTACGATCTGACAGCAAAAGGCACGGGGATTATCTGCAAACCTTCGGTAAATTGCGCCTTCTGCTCTCTTCCACTTGCCAAGGATGAGGCGATCATAATAAATCGTTCCCTCGTACTCTTTGCAAATGTTTTCTACAAAATCCTTTGATAGATATGGATTATCAAAGATCGTGTATTCCTGTAAGTATTTATCAATATCGGAGTCAATGAACGCTTTTAGCCAGTGTGTCGGGTGCTCCGGATTGCAGGAGCCATCAAAGCAGGAATAGGGCTTGTCCAGACGGCTTTGCAACATCCGAAACACATCTCTATGCCATTTTGCAATTTCATCTCCGTACGCATATTTGATCGAAGAACCCTGTATCTTTGCGACCTGTGATATCTTCTCTGCGCCTAAGCAATAAACATCCTCACCGAACAGGCGGGCAATATTCCGGCTGTTGATTACGCCAACACGCTTTGCACTGTATATCTCCCGCATCGGCTCTAGCACGTTTCTTTCTATCGTCTCTCTGGAAACACCCAGAATTACACTGATTCCCGGCTTTCCTGCCCGCTCTATGATTCGCTTAGGAATCACGGCGGAAATATCCACAAACGACTTTCCGGAACGTACTGCGCCACTTTTAATATTCCATCTATGATTCGCTCTCGCTAAGTATTCTTTCTGCCTGTCGCTTAGGCTTAGCACTCTTCATCCCCTCAATGAATTTCAAAACAATGTCATTATCATCTGTCCCAATGTCGATCTGTTCCCGCTGTCCCAGATACTGTTTCCCAAGCCAGATCGCCATAGCGGCATTCTTTTCTGCCAGATGAAACTGCGCTCTTCTAAGTGAGATTTTACCGCCCGATCTCTTTTTGTCGAAAACCGTGGAGAAATCCTCGTGATATGTTCTCTTCACCCATGAATAGAGCGTCTTTTCTGCGATATCAAACCACCCGCAAATTTCATCTCTTGTACACTGTAAAAAACAGAGCTTTTCAAACTCTGTTCGGTCTATTTCTTTTGTCGGTCTCCCCATGTTTATTTAACTCCCATACGTGTTAACACTTCTCTAATAAACTTCTTTCCCCTCCTCACTTCTCCCAAGGTGGGGTGATATTTGAGCTCTTTTTTGGGCGGGGTGGGTGTCCAGTTTCTTATGGTTTCTTCTTGCTTTTTCTTCCAATATTCGCTCTCTAGTTCGAGTTTTCTGTCTAAAACTATCCTTCGTCTTGCCAACAAATGGTTTAGGCTCTCTCTCGCCTTATGTCTACCTTTGGCGTCGACCCCACGTGTGCCCTGCGATATATAATTCAGATCGATCACTTTTTCATCAAGTTTCTCAAGGGCATTTTTAATAGACTGCATACTGTTCATATCTACCTTAACTCCGTGTATAGTGATCTTACTGCCACCACCAGAGCTTGATCCTCTTCCACCCATGTTTAAATTTCCCTCTAAATTTTGATACGAAAAAAAGACCAAGAGATTTCTCTCTTAGCCTTTTGGCAGCCTGGATTTGCACCAAGGGTCTCCCCTTGCGGGGTGTTGTCCTACTGAACTATTGCCTTTTTCTATTCTCCCATATCTTGATAACCCTGTCAATCATCTTCTTTTCTCGTTTGGTTGGCTCTCTTGTGCCATGTTCATCATGCAAATATCCGCTATGGGTGTGTGGTATCAATTTCTTACCGTCCACATTGTGGACGTGATCCATATCTATCTGTTTCCTTCTGTTCCCGTTGCCACGATAATAGGTTATACTTTTTATTTTATTCTCTGCATTCAGCGTTGCATAAATTCTTCCCTGTGTCTGCGTTTCCAACGGTGATATTTTCCACTGCTTGCGCCACGACCGCCCATTTATTCCCCGAATTTACGTGCTTCAAAATATTTAATCTCTAAATCTCCATGGTCAAACTCTATTCGATCTGAACCATAGATGATTAGTGTCTTCGGCTTCAGCCTTTTCACGGCTTCTTCCATCCCCTTTTTCCATAAATCACGGGAGCCACTGTCATTCATTACCCCGACCGTAGATGTCGCAAGCGTTCCGCCTTCAGGCAAGCCGTCAAAGGCAAAACAATAGGTTTCTTCTCCGGCAAATTGGATTGTGGGGATAACCGTAATTCCTGCATCCTGCATCATCTGTCCGATCAGTCTTGATCTGTATACGTTCCAGATCTTTATTGCAAGTGGCATATCCAGATACAAAGAAAAATCAGGCGTTAGCACGCATTCAAACTCGCTTAGCAAGTCTATGTACTTATCTGGACTCGTCCATAACCTTTCAAACTGATAATCATCAATGAAAAAATGAATCCCGGTATCTCTTTGCTTCGTGCTCTTCGCATAATTAAATCCCATTAGGTTATCGGGGACAAAATTTGTCTTTTCTATAACCGGAATATCATAAATCCCTGCCGATCTTGCTTTATCAAAAGATTCTAGGTTATATTTTCTGAACGTTTGTTCTCTGGCATCTCCATAATAACTAACATCAAATGCCAGATCGGGAAGCTTAAACCCGAATTCAGTCAGTTCCGGCAATTCTTGCAGTTCTACATCCAAGATGCCCTTGTCCCATGATGATAGCTCCGATAGCTTGTTATCAACATGGATATATTCTCTTCGTTCCTGATCGGAGATATCTTCAATCAGCACACATGGAACTTCCTTCATTCCGATAGACTTAGCAGCTTGAATTCGCCCATGTCCTGCAATAACATTCCTGTCCCTGTCAATGATTACCGGGCTTATAAATCCGTATCGCCTAATGCTGTGCGCAATCTTTGCAATTTGTGCGCTTGTGTGGACTCTTGCGTTCTTCTCGTAAGGTCTTAAATCTTCTACCCTTACAGTTTTGTAATCTCCGATCTTTCCCATTGGTCACTTGCCTTATACGAAAAAGGCAGAGCCGTTCAGCTCTGCCCACAATTTACACGATACTATAATACCACATTTGTTTGTCCCCTGAGTGACGCACTTTGATGATATTATTGTATCACGTTTGTTTGTCCCCTGAGTGACGCACTTTTTCAATAAATTCTTCCATCAGCTTTACTATCTGTCCGGATTGGGACACTCCGGCAGTCTCGCAAGCGGTCTTGAATTCATCGGCGGTCTTCTGGTACATTGCAAAGGATTTACGGATATACCCGTTCTTTTTGTCCCATCTGTCTTGTGGTCTAGTCATTGCGCCACCTCTTGACCGCATCCACCAGACCATATCCCCCCGCAATTAAAAGAGCGATATTTAGCGGAATACTGTCGCTTGCGACTTTAAAGATAACCGCCAATGCTAGAAGTGAATAAAATGTTTTTCTTTTCATGGTCTTTTCGATGAGCTATAATAGCAACTAAGGGGGGGGAGAGGCTTTCGCCTCTTCCTCTACTTTAGAGCCTGTATTAGGTCTGCTATTGCTTGAATGACTGCTCCGAGTGCAATCAAGATCTGCAATGCAAACTTGATACGGCTCTTCTTTTTATGCTTTTTGCTCATCTCTTACCTCCTTTCTGTTTATACTATATCATACGTTGCGCCGTATGTCAACCCCTGTAATGTAATTTTTTTGCAAGAAGGTAATAGAATTTTCGTCTCGCCTTGTAATAGGCGGTCTGCTCATAGGGCATGTGCATGTACGTTTTTAGGTAATTAAATGTTGCCCCCTCTGTCGTTACTGCCTTTAGGACATATATGCCCAGATCGTCCCCGCACTCCCTTGCGGTATCCTCTACAAGCGTCATTTTGTCCTTTAGCTCCGCACGGGAGATCGCCGCTTTTTCCACCATGTCCGGCGTAACAGACGCCTGTACCCTGTCTTTGTCATACCGGATGCATCTCGCCGTGTCTGCAAGCGAATTATACTCGTCTACCCACTGCGGATATTGCAAGGCGAAATGATAGACCGTATAGAATTCATGCTTTGACAGCTTAAATCCCCTTTTGAACCCTGCTCTTATGCGTGGCATTTTATCCCCCCATCTTGTTATCAAACGCCGTTATAGGCAATCATAGTCTCCCCGCATTACTTCATCCGGATCGTATCCAATTCTTTCCACCTGCCTTTTGATTTTTCTTTTTATCTCGCTAACCACCTTACCGCAACAATCGAAGTGGAGTTCCATTTGCCTACACGTGATATACACGTCTGCAATCTCTTCGGCAATATGATCCACGTTCTCTTCTCCAGCCTCGTTCTTCATCAGGGCTTGTATAAGCTCTGCGCATTCCTCTGCGCACTTTTTGATCTGGTTTTCAGAGCCATATTCACGCAGGAACAAAAGCATGCTTCTATCGTGTCTGCTACAGTACATCGTTATCCCCCTTTTTTAAAACGGCATTTCCTCTTCGATCTCGTCCGGGATGTTCATGAATCCATCCGCATCCGCATTTTGCTGTTGCTTGCTCTCGCAGAAGTCCAGTTCCTCACAGACTACATCGGTTGTATATACCTTGTGCCCGTCTTTGTTGTCGTATGATCCTGTCTGGATCCTGCCTATTACCGCCACTTTTATGCCCTTGTGAAAGTATTTCTCCACAAACTCCCCGTTTTTTCCGAAAGCAACGCACGAGATAAAATCTGCATCTCTGTTTTTTGTCCTGCGATTGACTGCAAGCGTAAATCTTGCGATCGCTATCGGCTCCCCGCCCTGTGAATATCTAACGTCAGGGTCCCTTGTCAGCCGTCCGATCAGCGCAACCTTGTTCATCTTGTCTCCCCTTTCCTGAAGTTCTTGCCGAATACCTGCATGAATTCGGCGTGTCCATATCTGTCTTCAAAGACGTTTTGTGCTAACTCCTGCAGCTCTGCATCCATCACGCCATGATCGTGTAAATCCATGTGGCACCTCTGGCACAGATGCACCGTTAGCCCGTATCTGTCCGCCGATCTCCGGCGCACGCCGTGCAACATGTGATGCACATGCCCGCCGTGGATATAGCGCCCGCAGAGATAGCAACGGTCTTCCCTGTCATCCGGAATGATGCTCTTCATGCCTTTGCCTCAAGAGCCGTTCTTTCTGCTGTCGCTATCCCAATCAGCTTTTTCACGCTAGACGGGATTTTCGCATCCTCTTTCCGCCTCTCTTCTGCCGCTCTGAATCCACGCATGAAGTGGCTTTTTTCCACCGTGTGGATGTCATCAAGACTCATCTCTGCCATCTCCCGCAGGTTTGCCGGAGATAGTACGACCTTTTTGCAGACGTCCGGAAGCTTGTCAAACTCGCTTGTTGCGCTATACAGGCTGTTGCAGACAGCCTTATACACGTACCCCCACGCCTCATCAGCGGTGATGTCCTCTTGTGGCGGTGTGGTGATCTTTGTGATGCAGTCGATCACCTGCCCCGGCGATGGTGGGAAGCCCTTTGTATCGCTTGACAAGTATACCTTTAGCCCTTCGGATGCCACGCTGTAAGAATAATCCTCAAGTACCATCTGCCAAGCGGCAATCATGTTATCAAGGTCTTGACCCGTATATCTCGCAAACGGTTGCGGGTAAGCGGCTTTGACAACATAGATCAGCTTTGCAATCTCCCCTTTGGTCATCATGCACCCCCTTGAATGATGCCTTGCAAGTAGTCATTTGCGTTAAAGCTTGCGGGTTTTCCCCGCGGGGAAGCACTTCTCTCCCGCTCCTCCCAAGTGCGAATAGCGGATTTCCAGTCCGTCATGGGCGAATTGCCAACCATCCAGTCCTTAGACGCATAGAAATTCACAAACGTATCTGCGCTTATGCTGTTGCCCCTCTCCCTGCAATAGTCCCGCACCTCGTCGACAGAGGGAGCGGAGAAGCGCGTGCGCTTCTCTTTTGCTTGTTTTTCTCTTTTATTAACAGATACAGAATCAGATACAGATACAGAACCAGATACAGATACAGTTATAGGTGTTATGCTTTCTGTAACGGTGTTATCGTTTGTTATCGGTGTTATAACACTGTTATCATTTGTTATAACGGTGTTATCGTTTGTTATCGTTCTCTTGTCTTCGCCCCACCGCTTTTCCATGCCCTTTTTTCCGGATTCAGAGCGTCTTTGCTTTTCCTTCTCCCACTCTTTTGCATCCTCAAAAAGCTTATCCTTGATGATTTCAAATACAAAACTAACAGATGGGTCTTCCGGCTCTGCGTTTTCGTCGTCCTGTAACGCATATATTGCCTTTAGGAGTTGTCCCGCCTGTTCGTTTGACATTTTCTCTATGGCAGAGCTCCAACTCCCATACATTACAAAGCTTTTTTTACTCTTTTCCATCGTTCCACGCTCCGTACAGATCAATCCAATCTGCTAACCGCATTGCAACTAACCACTCGCCCCGATCTCGTCTAAAAAAAACAGTTGGGAGCCCGTCCGCCCTCTTGTGCGCCTCTGTGACCGCTTGTGCCATGGCTTCATGGATGTTTAGACGTTCTACCCGCTTTACTTCCGGATGTATGCCGGTAAGCCCCACAAGGTCGCTTTCTTTGTAAAAAACCTTGCCTCTATGAACGTCATAGCCCCATGTATCCCGTAGCAGGTTCGCAAGCTCCCTCTCCGCATTTGCGCCCTTATTCCTGCAAGCTCTTCCCCGTTTTTCCTTGTTCCCTTCTCTGATCACGCTCCCGCATCCCTTCTAACAACTGCTTCATCTCTTCATCCGGTGGCGTCTCTAAGTGCATGCCCTTCATATCGGAGACTACCCCGTCCAGTAGTTGCGAAAACTCTTTTGTGTTATAAGTGGAAGAACCGAAGAAGCAAAGTATCTGTATCATTCCGTCCTTCTCACCTACAATCTTTGTTTCTCGCCAGACCCGTCTAACCTGCTCTAACGCTTCGGGCTTTACTAGGATGTGTGTAAATTTGCCGTACCGCTCCAGCATGTACAGATAGATGCTCCATGTGTCGCTGTTAATGGCTCTTGCGATCTCTCCCAGGCATGCCCACAAAAAAGCGTTTGCATCTATGCTCCTGCGGTTCCGGTGCCTTGCAAAACTGATATCAAGATCAATATCCATGTACTTTTCCAAGGCTTCCGGCTCCGCTTGCACTTCAAAGGACACTATCGGACGCTTAGACCTAAACGGCATCTGTATTCCGGTGATTCGTCCTTTTGCCTTCATTGCTTCCCGTGCTCCTTGTCCCACTTATCAAGAATCTCTTGACCTGTTTGCCCGAAGGTTACCCAATCGGCGATCGTCATATCGTCTATACTGTTTCTTTTAAATCTTTTGTAAATATGCTCTTCCGGCATCTCGTGACGCTTTGCCATCATCTTGATCGTTAATGCCTGTTTAGGGCTTATCTTTTCATCCATGTTCACAGGTTTTTCAGGCTCCTGCGCAGAATTGCCAAGTAGTCTAAAAACGTCATTCCCGTTGTTAGTGATCACTAGGCTTGTGATTGCTCCGCCCTCGTATCCTATCTTTTTCACCTTGAAGCGGTCATAGGTTGTGGGTTTTCCGGATGAATTTTTTGTTAATTTAAACTTGTCCGGCGTAATCCAGATAAAAGGTGCAGTGTATAATTCCCGTCCGATTCCCAGATTGAAGCATGCTCTCTTGAAGCTGTCGGACGCTTGCCCCTTCTCCTTTTCTGTGTTGCTCTCCGTCCCAACGTCCTGCTTACTAATCCATTCCCCCGTTTCAGGGTTTTTAACCCTGACGGTACAATACAGGCGGTCGCCAATCAGCTGGTGGGTGCGCTCCCATCCATATATTCCGAAGGTTTCATCTAGTATGTTTTGATCAACTCTCGCATCTTTGTACAGGAGAAGGGAGCATCCTTTTTCGGAACAGGTGGCAACCCTCACATCGATTTCATCTGCTCGCAAATTTCTGAATTGATTCATCCTATCCCCCTTTACCGTATGCGCAGGCTCTCCGTTTGCTTTAACCTTGCAAAGGGCAACTCTTTCCCTGCCTTTAACTCCGCAAGCATCCGTTTTTTATCCAGCTTCGGGTCCGCAACGATAAGATAATCGATCGGCACCTCCTGATCATCATCGATGACCACAAAAGGCGGGTTTTTCTGAATCCCAAAAGAGAAAAGGCTTGTCTTGAACTTTGTTTTTCCGGTTGCTATCATGGCATCCTGAAGGTTTTTCCTGATTCGATTGGTCGCATTTGCAATCGCAGTTTTTTTCGCTTGCAACCGTTTGATTTCTGCATCCAGTCCGGCACTGTCCTTGTCCAGCTCTCGCAAGACCTTTGCATACCCGTCTGCCTTGTCCTCAATCGCCCCTTCTATCCCTTCTAAGGTATCTTTTAGTGCCTGTTCGTCTGCATCCTCTGCCATCTCAAGAAGCGCCGTATAATCGCTTGTAAGCTCGTATAATGTACTCATGACTCCTCCTTCTTTTTGGGAGAGCAAATCAGCTTTATTAACTGGCAAGACTCACTCCATCCCATGACATCACGAATCTCCGAAACACTGATCGTCGTATATGCCGGATTTTTTTCTTGTACGCCTCTTTCTATTTGGCGTTTCGTCGCCTCGTACTCTTCCCGATCGACGATTTTATGCAGGACATCTAGCCTGGCATTCAGCCTTGCATTATCAGTTTCCGCATCAATCAACTGACCAATTAAATTCATCGTGTTATCATTCATTTTTTACACCGCCCTTTCGTATTTGCTTCTTCCGGACTCTTTGATGCGTCCGTCCGGAAGGTATGTTGTATACTCGTACTCCTGCTCTTTTGCTTCCTTTTTCTTTTTTGTTAGCCAGTCAATAAAAAGCCCTAATCCTGCCAGTCCCAGACTAATCAGCTGTAATCTAACAAATACATCATCCATGGGATTATCCCCGATCACCAGAAAAGCCCATACCCATGCTGCTGCCTGAATTGATAATGCTATGCACTGAATCCCCTCGCCAAGTGTCATCCCTTTTTTCTCCCCTCATCTTTATGACCACGTCCGCCATGCTAATGCAATGCCTCACACCCCGTTTATCCTTCGTGAGAATGAAATGCGGATATTTGCCTATAACCTCGTCACCTTCATACCGTGCGCCGATCTGCACCCAGTCCCGTGCTTCCCGGGTTTCGGAAGGCTTGATAATGTCACGCAATTTATTCCCCATGTAGGCATACATACCCGACCCCCTTATACTCTGATTCCCGTGCATTCTTCGAAGATTTCTGCGTCAAAATTTGGAAGGGCAAGAATTTTCTTTACATCTCCATCGGCCATGGCATCCCACCATTCTTGCCTCTCTCCTGATTCGTTTGTTTCTGGCATGCATGATAGAATAAATTTCGCCGCCGATACCCACCAATCTTTCATAGTCCAGTCACAGGGCTTATTAAACATGGTGATTGTTTGCCCAGATGTGTTGAAACAACCGGATGCAGACGAAGCCTTGTTGTAATCTCCTGCGTTCCAATTTCCTGCGTTCCAGTTTCCCGTGTTGTGATTTCCCGTGTTGTGGCTTCCCGTGTTGTTGTCTCCTGCGTTCCAGTCTCCCGTGTTATAATCACCCGTGTTATAATCACCCGTGTTATAATCTCCGTCGTTACAATACCCGCTATTGAAATCACCTGTGTTATAGCCCTTCATCTGCTTCTCCTTTCGCAAATTTTATACTCTGATTCCGGTACACTCTTCGAAGATATCTGCATCAAAATTCGGAAGAGCAAGAATTATTTGTTTATCGTTGTCAGAGAGGTTGTCCCACCATGTCTGTACATTCCCATACTCATCTAGGATTTTTAGGCAACCGCCTATGGTTCCACAATCCGACAACCCGGATTTTTCTTCGTCGGTCATCTCAGACAACCCAATCCATCTAACCACCTTTTTGGGCATGCCACGAAGAATCATTTTTGCTTCAGATGCCCGCCAATCCTCTATAGTCCAATCGCTGGCTTTATTGAACATGATGATTTTTTCTTCAATGGTGTTGAAGCACCCCGACGAACACGAAATGCAATTATAGTCACCTGTGTTATAGTCACCCTTGTTGCAATTACCTGTGTTCCAATTACCTGTGTTCCGATTACCTGTGTTGCAATCGCCCGTGTTCCGATTACCTGTGTTCCAATTACCTGTGTTGCAATCGCCCGTGTTCCGATTACCTGTGTTCCAATTACCTGTGTTCCGATTACCTGTGTTGCAATCGCCCGTGTTCC